>Ga0181574_10003447_pt1 | contig 14019 bp, 8 predicted proteins | sample 101ome_24_FD_145600 | JGI IMG/M metagenome (GOLD analysis project Ga0181574, IMG submission 145600) | Coastal salt marsh microbial communities from the Groves Creek Marsh, Skidaway Island, Georgia - 101410AT metaG (spades assembly) | ecosystem: Environmental > Aquatic > Marine > Intertidal zone... | reverse complement strand
GACGTACGTTGACGGAGACATAAAACCTTCTCGCCCAGCTCCGCCTAGCCCTGCGACACCGCAACTGTCTGTTGGGAAGTCATTTCTTACTGTTGCAATCGTGATCAGGTCAGCACCGTATCGCTTCCGCAGATCAGGGAAAGTAGCGTACTCATCTTCAGCCTGGCTGCCGGCGTTAAGCATGTCCTCATAATTTTTCGCAGAGTCAATCAGCTGCGCCTTGACCATGCGTAGTTCCATGTTGACATTGCTGTCAGACAGCGCTTGGTTGCTCACGGTGAAAATATGCTCGATTCTGGCGAGCGCACCGGCTTCGTTGCTGTATTCAGTCATCAGACTCTGGTCATAGACAACCAGAACATCAATGGTTGATTTGCCTGGTGTCGAGCTTGCGTTGTTTGGATCAGTGCCTTCAAGTCTTTCGTTGTAGTCGCCAACGCCATCACTGTCTGAGTCAAGCAGGAGATCAAGCCCGGCCACGCTGAAATCTGTTGCCACATTTGCTTTTTCGGACGTGCGAATCTCATCAAAGAACACATATTCATCTTCTGATCTCCGCTGATACATCTGAATCGTAACGAAGTAATTGCCTTCTGACGGGGCGATATTCTCGAAAATGAACTTTTTCGGGCTGAGGGTGGTGCCTGCTTCAACAGTGCCCATCTCAACCTCGTAACCCAGATAAACGCCACTCGAATAGATCTCGTCCTCATGCAGTATCAAGTCGATGACAACTTCCATGTCGTCAGAACCTGTGTTGACTACACCGATGGTCACGCTGGCTTCATCAGCGATTTTTTTCACATCGCACGGACAGACAATTTGCAGATCAGGCCCAGCACTACCACCCGCCATGACCAGGTCGACATGGAAAAATGCCGCCAGCAACAAAATCGCATAGCTTGTGGTCTTTAAATAATTTTTCATCTGCAACGTCTCGATTTGATTCGGGATTCAAGGCTCGTCGGCGGCACGGATTGTCACTGGCTCGGGAACCATATAGTCCGGTTTAGAAAAGTTTCGGTTTTTGTTGATTGTCGCGGCAGACACCATTCTGCCCTTGCCATCACTTTCCTGATATTGGTATCGCCCCGAAGGAGTATGTAATGTGCCGAACAGGAAGCCGCCGCCCTCAGTAAAGACAAATCGGTACTCGCTGTCGCCAACTGTGACCGGATGCCAGGTGCTGGTGCTGCCCGAGGCGTTTTCGGTGATTTCTTCGATTGTGCCCGTGTACTGTTTGTTTTCTTGCGGAACGAACATGCTCAAGTCATCGCCGACGGACTTACCTGACAACACTTCTACGGCAGCTGCATGCCCAGGCGCTGCGATATCGATGGGTGAGCTTGAGTTCACAGACGTTGTTGAAATCTGCCCCTGCGAAGCGTTCAATGCTGCATCCGATCTCTCAATGTTCTGGTTTCGAGGATCTGAGGAAAACATATCGCCGTCAATGATACTGATGTACAGGTAGACAAAAGAACCGACAAGCGCAACGAGACCCGCAGCTGAGACCAGTGTCTTGTTCGTGCTTTCCATACGGCTCTCTCAAATATAGCGTTCTCATAATTGCGTGATTCAGCGCCTATAGCAATACGGTTAACCTCAGGATCAGGTGATTGCTGCATGCCGTCTCTTGTTTGCAGACTTTCGCTCACTATATGATGGAAAAACCGTTTCGTTGTCGCGTGGATGCTGTTTTGCGCTCATTTTGTACAAATTTTTCCCGTCTGCGACTATCCGTCCTTTTGATTGCTTGTTTATGCTCGAGCCCGGTCAGCGCGGAACCGGTTCGACGTGGACAGGTTGCACCGGATTTCAACTTACCTTTACTTCGTGAGAACACGCCAGTGGCACTTGCCGATTTCCGAGGCAAACTGGTCTATCTGGATTTCTGGGCTTCATGGTGTCCACCTTGTCGTGTCTCAATGCCCGAGCTCGAATCTTTGCACCAAGAATTTCCAGCAGATAGATTTACAATCCTTGCGGTCAATCTTGATGAGGACAGAAACAAGGCGTTGAAATTTCTGGAACGAGTACCCGTAAGCTACCAGATTCTGATAGATACCGACGGTGAAATTCCATCTCGATATCAGTTGCCCGGCATGCCCACAGGTTATCTTTTAGATCCTTCAGGTGTCGTCCTTCACGTGCACAAAGGATACAGGCCGGGAGATAAAGAGCTGATTCGTGAACTTGTGAATAAGCATCTGAAATGATCACTATTGAAAGAACTACTTGTTTAGCGCTTCTGCTTCTCTCGTTATGTGGTTGTCAGCATGTGCAGCCCTGGGAGCGAGGCGATCTGGCGCGAAAAGAGATGCAGCTGAATCCCGATGGTCTGTCATCGCAGTTATACCGTCAGGTCTACGATAGCAAAGAAGCAAGCAGCGGCGGTGGCGTGACTGCTGGCGCAGGCTGCGGTTGCAACTGATGGGAAAATCTGGCCCATTCGTTGCGCTGACTTCTGCCGCGCTCGCGTTACCGGCACTGGCAGCGACTCAACCTGTCGAGTCGACGGTGTCAGTGAAAGCAGGCAACTATGAAGAGGGCGATATAAGTCGTTCGGATGTCCTGGCCGGATCCGATGAAAGATACGACATAGACACTGCTCAGTTCAGTTTGCTCGTCCCACTTGCCAGCGCCTGGAGCATCGGTATTGGTGTAACCACAGAGTATATGACTGGCGCATCACCCTGGTACGGCCTGCTGGGTGAAGACGGTGAAGCTGATCTCATCATGAGCGGTGCGACGATCAGGGATGATCGGACTGAAGTTTCAATATCGCTGGGGCACTATCGTCAAACCAGCAGCTATGAGGTGGCGCTCAGTCAGTCTCGTGAGGATGACTACAACGCCGATGCCATTTCTCTGTCTGCAGAGTTCGACTTCAATCAACGACTGTCCACATTGTCACTGGGGTTCAGTTACTCAAGTGATGACCTCGAACCCCAGGATGCAGCTCGGTTTGGACGGGTTGCATCAGCAAAGAAACAAAGCCGCTCGATTTCTTTAGGCTGGACTCAGGTGATAAATCGAACAAGCCTGATTCAGGCTGCATTGGACCTTACGGACCACGATGGTTATCTGAGTGATCCATACAAATTGCTCGACAGACGGCCAGACCAGAAACTCGAATGGGCGCTGAGCCTAAAATATCGACACTATTTCGATAACCGGAATGCTGCCTTGCATCTCGACTATCGTTATTACAATGATGACTGGGGCGTAGAGTCCCATACGCTCTACACAGCCTGGTACAAAAACCTGCTGCCAGGACTCAAACTCGCGCCCAATGTTCGCTACTACAGTCAGTCCGAAGCTGATTTTTATCGCATTGCCACAGATTTTCTAATGCCCTCTACGGTAGAGCAATCCACAGACTTCCGTTTGTCTGGCTACGGAGCCTGGACGTTTGGTCTCAAAGGCGTATATGAAACCACTGATTGGACATTGTCTGTCTCGGTTGATCGCTACATTAGTGATCGTAGCTACGGACTCTCTGCTTCTGATAATTCCCACCCGGCTGAACTTGATTTCCTGCTCAGCACCATAGGACTAGAATACCGATTTTGATCGAGGAACGTCGTGAACTATTCAAGGCCATGGGGTGTCCCTGCGAGATCAGGTTACTCCACCAGGATGAACAGCTGCTAAAAACTGGTTTAGCTGAATGCTTGGCCGAAGTGCGACGGTTCGAACAAAAATACTCCCGCTATCTAGACGAGAGTGTTGTCAGCGAGATTAATCGTTCATCAGGCCGCGGGCCGATTCCTGTGGACGAGGAGACGCTCGGTCTCCTCAACTACGCAGGCGTTTGCTATGAACAGAGTGATGGACTGTTTGATATTACTTCGGGCGTCTTCCGAGAAATCTGGCACCAGGACATTACCCGACTCCCCACTGATGCTGAGCTGGGAAGATGTCTTGAGCGAGTTGGCTGGGACAAGATTGATTTAGGTAATGACTCCATCGAACTCAAAGTTCCCGGTGCTCAAATTGATCTGGGTGGCTTAGTCAAAGAGTATGCCGTTGACGCGCTAATGGAACTATTGAAGCATCGAGGTGTTGAGCAAGGGCTTATCAACCTTGGCGGGGATATTGGTATTGTTGGGCCCCAAGCGGATGGGTCGGCATGGCCAATAGGGGTGGTAAATCCTTTCAAAAATGACCAGCCAATCGCAATGACGCGTATACTAAACGGAACAATTTCTACTTCCGGCAGCTACGAAAGATTTTTCGAAGTTGATGGCCAGCGTTTCAGTCATCTGATCGACCCAAAAACGGGATGGCCGGTAGAGGGTTTGAGGAGCGTCAGTGTCGTCGCACCCCTCGCGATTGTATCGGGCTCAATGTCGTCCATTGCACTGTTGCACCCGGAGCATGACGCCTTGGCCCTGCTTGTCGAAAGCGGCGCTGGATACCTCGCTGTCTGCCAAGATGGCGTTATCAAGGGCTCCCTCGCAGAGAGCGTGAAAGAAAACAAATAGTCCGCCAGTGAGTCGTTTGAACTGGCAAATCAAGGAGAAGGTTTTGAGAAAACAGTGTGTCGCCCTATTGGGTTTCCTGTCGTTTCCGTTTTTTTCCTGGGCGATAGATATCGATGATGTTCAGTCACAGGTGTTCACGCCGACCTGCGCCACGGCGGGATGTCATAACGGTGCGACTTTTCCGAATCTTCAGCCAGGCTCGTCCTTTAACAATATCGTCGGGGTTGCCTCCAGGCAGTCTGCGCTCAAACTGGTGCAGCCGTTTGACGCTGACAACAGTTATCTCGTGCAGAAAATCGAGGGCACGGGGGTAGGAAGTCGAATGCCTATCGGTCAGGCATTGTCTGCATCACAGGAACAGCTAGTGCGAGACTGGGTTGATCAGGGTGCACTCGAGGATGACACACCGGTGGCGACCGACTCAGACGATGACGGTGTTGCCGATGATGACGACAACTGTTTATCGGCAAGTAATGCTAATCAACTAGATACGGACAGCGACGGCGTGGGTGATGCCTGCGACAGTGACGATGACAATGACGGTATCCCCGACACCACCGAAACTACGGCAGGCCTGGATCCGTTGGCCGACGATGCGTCAGGGGATTTAGATATTGATGGTTTGACCAACCTGGAGGAGTTTTCAGCGGGCAGCGACATCGCTGATCCTTTCAGTCCAGCCTTCCCAGATGATATCGCGGAGTCGGCCAGTCGAGACTTCGATGGCGATGGGTACGCAGATATTCTCGTTAGACGCACGACTGGCAGCTGGTACCTGTATCTCGTTAATGGCTCAGGAATAAGAGATGCAGGGGCTATCGCGGCCACGGGTAATGTGGATTGGGAGCCGCGGTCTTTCGCTGACTTCAATGGTGATGGAAAGGCAGACATTCTGATTCGACACAAAACACTGGGTATCTGGTGGTTGTATACGCTAGATGGTAGGCAGGTACTGACAGCCACTTCAGTGAGCATCACCCGTGATCTGGCGTGGTCGCCACTGGCATTCAATGACACCGACGGTGATGGCAGAGCCGATATTGTCCTGCGGCACACCGATGGCAGATGGTGGCGCTACGGCATGGATGGTGCGACCGTGATAGAAAGTGCTGCACTCAGCTTGACCAGGGATACAGCATTCTCACCATTATCTTTTGCGGATTTTAACGGCGATGATCGCGGAGATGTGCTTCTCAGAAACTCATCTAGTGGCGTCTGGTTTTTGTATCTTCTTGATGGAGGAGCCGTCACTGGCTCGGGCCAGTTGGGCGCTAACCGTGACTTGAACTGGCAAGCCCAGTCGTTCTCTGATTTCAACGCAGACGGCAAAGCAGACTTGCTGGTACGCAATAGCGAAAGCGGCGCCTGGTACCTCTATACGCTCGATGGTGTCAGCATTGGATCAGCAGCCGGTCTCGGTGCAAGCCGCGATCTCCAGTGGCACAAAGCGGCGACGGCAGACTTCAATGGAGATGAAGCGGCCGATCTTTTGCTCCGAAATGAATCAGGTGCCTGGTGGCTCTATTCACTCAACGCCACGACTATAATAGACCAAGGCAGAGTAGGTGCGTCTAGTGCGTTCGACTGGCGTGGCGTTTCTCATGCAGACTTCAGCGCCGACGGCAAAGCCGATGTACTGCTACGAAATCTCAGACAAGGTTATTGGTGGCGATACACCATGGACGGTAACCAAATAACGCAGTCTGGAGCGATTCGGGCGACTTCTGGTTTGGACTGGGAATTGCAGCTGAAATAGGCTGTATCTATAATCTTCACCCTTATGCCGGATCGAAAAACCCGAAACATCACATTATTTTGCTCTCACCTTGGACACCAATGACGGTCATGCCTCAGCTACGATCCACAATACAGCTTGCCGGCTATCGCTTCGTCGTTTGTTTGCTGTTGGGGTCACTGACGGCACTGAGCGCTTCATACTCTTCAGCCTATCCCGAATACGGCATCTTCAAATCTACAGATGGTGGTGACAGCTGGAAGAAGGTTTCCCAGGAGCCCCATCAGAACTCAATCGTTCAGATTTTTGGAAGTACTAGCGCTGAAATCTACGACTCCAGCAACTTGAATTCAGATTCTCTGGGTGATTACTCGGGCGACGGATTGACAGACCTGCTTCTGCAAAGCGATCAGCGCAGCTGGTGGCTCTACACGTTAGACAAAAATGAGGTCTTAACAAGCAGCTCTGTCAGCTTAACTCGCAGTGCTGAGTGGCATCCGAAGGCCTTCGAGGACTTCGATGGTGACGGCGATCTCGATGCGCTTTTTAGAAGTGATGCCGGTGCCTGGTGGTTGTATACATTCGACGCCGGCAAGGTGCAGCGGTCCGCCAGGGTATCTATGTCGTCGGACACCGCCTGGCAGCCGCAAGCCTATGCTGACTTCAATGGTGACGGTTCGACCGACGTCCTTCTGCGCAACACAAACGGGTCCTGGTGGCTCTATGGTTTGAACGGCACCAGCATCGTTTACCAGGGATCCGTTAGTGCAACCCGGGACACTGACTGGAAATTAAGGTCGGCGGAAGATCTTGATGGCGATGGCAAGGCGGATATGTTGATATTCCATGAGGATATCGGCTGGTGGGTCTACACCCTCAGCGCCAACGCAGTTGAGACATCAGGTGCTTTGCGAGCCACTCGCGATCCCGACTGGGCATTACTGACTGTGTCTGACTTTGATGGCGATGGACGTGCAGATCTCTTAATGAGAAATCAGACGACCAAGGGTTGGTATCTGTACACACTGAACGGCCATAACATTTTGACTGCTGGCAGTGTTGCCGCAACTTCGAGCGGTGACTGGCAGCCTGTCTCCTATGCAGACTTAAATGGAGATGGACGCTCAGATCTGCTGATTCGGAAAGATACAGGCTCTTTTTATGTTTACTTCCTCAATGGAAATCAGGTTCTGTCTAAAGGCTCAATCGGGCTGACCTCAAACCTTAACTGGTCAATAGTTGGCGCCGGGAACTTCGACAACGCTGGCGGAATGGATCTGCTGTTTCGAAGTACCAACGGCGCATGGTGGCTTTACCGCTTAAACGGCAGAACTATCGTTGCCAGTGGATCAATCAGTGCGACCAGAGACCTCACCTGGTCGCCAGCCACCCCACAGACAGCGCAAGTTGAACAACCCCAAGAGGACGCAGCGGCATTTTTCCAGGACAATCTTGCCCAGGATGTGATCGCTGCAAAATGCCGCGCCTGCCATGTTTCAGGCGGAGTCGCCGGACACACCCCACTCGTATACGGCCAAAATGACGCTGATAACTATGAAGTTTTGAAGAGTTACCTCGAGGGCGACTCTTCACGTTCGACACTGATTCTTGACAAGGTAAGAGGCGTATCCCACGGCGGCGGCTTGCAGTTGTCATCCAACTCGGCTGGCTATAACAGCCTGGTCACCTTCATCGACTTGTTAGGAATTAGCAGTTCGACAGGCAGCGGTGATGGTGACCAAAGTCCTGTAGGGCAGGGATACTGGTCTGGCGTAACAATGTTGTCTCGCACCCAGACATTACGCCGAGCATCTCTGCTCATGGCCGGATCGTTACCTCCCGATAGCGCCGTTACTGCTGTTGAAAATGGTGATGATGATACACTCAGACAAACCTTAAGAACTTTATTGGACGGAGATGGTTTTCACGAATTTCTCCTCCGCGCTGCCAACGACCGACTGTTAACCGATGCATTCGTCGAGCGACTGTTTTTTGATGCGGCCGACCCCTATAACCAGCGTTTTCCGGAATACACCAACTGGTGGTTCAACCACCAGTACGATGCTGAAGAGCGAGGTGAACAGCCCGATTGGGCGTTAAGACAATCGATGGAGCGAGGTCTGGCGCGTGCCCCACTGGAGTTGATTGCATACATCGTTCAAAACGATCGAAGCTACCAAGAAGTCGTGACTGCTGATTATACGATGCTTAACTTTCGAACTAATGAACTCTTGAGAGGGGGCCTGAATTTCGACACCCAAGATCCCCTTATGTTTAAGCCGGGTAAAAATCGCGGTCAGATTATTCACGATGATCAGTTTCAAACTTCTCAACTGAGTGGGTCAATGGGCAGCTACCCGATCGTGGACAGTCATAGTGGATACATTGATTACCCCCATGCTGGCATTCTTAACTCGCATGCTTTCCTAAATCGATATCCGACAACCGAGACGAACAGAAATCGTGCTCGTGCACGCTGGACCTTTTATCACTTCCTCGGCATAGATATCGAGAAATCAGCTTCCCGAACGACCGACCCAGAAGCATTGGCCGACACGAATAATCCGACCATGAATAATTCTGCCTGCACGGTTTGTCATTCAAGGTTGGACCCAGTTGCGGGTAGTTTTCAGGATTACGGCAATGAGGGCATCTATCGGGACAAATATGGCGGAAGGGATTCACTGCCCGAAACCTACAAATATCCGGAGCGCTCAGATGAAAGTGCGGAGCGAAGTCCCTACGTGGAAGGTGATACCTGGTTTCGAGACATGCGTGAACCCGGTCTTGAGCAGGCGAGCGTCCCTGCGGGCGCGGACTCCATGCAGTGGCTTGGCCAGCAGATTGCCGCTGATCCGCGATTTGCCACCGCAGCAGTTAAATTCTGGTGGCCCGCCCTTATGGGCAGTGAGGCACTAGAAGCACCTGAGGTGAGCAGCGACTCTGGATTTCAGACAAGGCAAGCAGCATTCGAGCAGCAAAATGCTGATATCGAAAAGCTGGGGGCTGAGTTTTCGACAGGGATATCGGGTGGCAAGCCCTTTAACGGGAAAGACCTACTCGTCGAACTGGCATTGAGCCCCTGGTTCAGAGCTACAGCTGTCGAAGACAACACGACATCCGCGCGCCTGGTGCGTGAGGTTGGCACGCGCCGTCTATTGGGTCCGGAAGAGCTGGAGCGCAAGACACTGACCACGGTCGGTTACGGGTGGGATAAGCGACCTGACGACTATCAAATTGATGGGTACTGGTCCAGTCTGCGCGACAAATACAAGATCTATTACGGCGGCATTGACTCTCTGGGAATCACAAAACGAAATGATGCGCTGACCTCGATTATGATCAATGTTGCGGACATGCAAGCCGTCGAATTGTCTTGTCCTGTGGTGTTGCTGGATTTCGACAAACCCGTTTCTCAACGAAAACTCTTCAACAAACTTGATCCGAACATCACGCCTGCAACCGAATTGCTGGGGCAGGAAATGATCGTCGCGGGGACCTATGCGGCACGTTCTGTGTATACCGTTGCGGGGAACTTATCTGAAGGTGAAAAGCAGGTGCGACTCTACATTGAGAATGGCGAGTGGCTGCAGTCTGCCGGCGAGCATCGATCTGTTAATCTGGACCAGCTGGTTGTCAAACGCGATGGCATTGCAATCGCGACCGTTGAGTTCGAAAACCTTGTCTTTATTGAGGGCAGCAAAGTCAGTTGTGCCAATGAAGCCTGGAATGAGGCGACTGAGAAGCACGACAGTATGCGCCTGAATGGCTGCGGTGAGATTATCTTCCCCTATATAGTGGGTGTCGAGGGAAACTACACATTTGAATTCACCGCTTGGGGTCAATCGCTGGAGTCGGAAGCGCCAATTTTGTCAATCAGCGTCGAAAGCATGACACCGGAAGACGGAAGCTCACTGGGTGCTGAATTGATCAAACAACAACTTGTTGACCTTCACTATAAGTTCCTCGGTGAGCGACATACGACGACTAGCGAGGACATTAAGGTGGCCTACGATCTTGTGGTTGACACCTGGCAGGAGAGGAGATCGTTCGCCGAGAGCTGGGGTAATGATTCTTGGCGGTGGCGGGTCGAGCGATGTGACTTCTGGAGAGTTGGGATTCAAGAGGACGTCTGGGCGCCGGGAGGTATTGCGCAGCGGCAAGGTTCTGATCCCACTTCAATGAAAGCGACGTGGATGAGCGTCATCTACTACCTGATGACCGATTTCGCATACCTGCATGAGTAAGACCGTGAAGAGACGCGAACTGCTAAAAAACGCAATGATTTTAGGGGCCGGGGGCCTACTATCGCCTGCACCGAGGCTTTATGGTGCGATTGCGGGCGGCCATACCGGACGCCTGTTGGTACAGATGCAGGTTGAAGGCGGCTGGGATGTATCTAGTTACTGCGATCCTAAGGAAAACATACCCGGCGAACTGGAAATCACGTCATGGTCACGAGACGCTGAAACGCTGCAAGCTGGAAACATTCCGTTCGCACCTTTCGCCAATAATGAGTGGTTCTTTAACAAGTACCACAAAGACATGATGGTGATTAATGGTGTAGACGCTCAGACCAATTCGCATACGGTTGGCATCATCCACAACTGGAGTGGAAGAAATTCAGTTGGATACCCAACGCTATCCGCGATGTTCGCCGCTAACAACGCTCCCGAGCAGCCACTTTCTTACATCAATTTTGGAGGGTTCAGCCAAACTGGCGGACTCATTAGATTCACTCGTTTGGATGACGTTAATTCGTTACGTGAATTATTGATTCCCAATCAAGTCTTCTGGCAACCGGACGAAACCTGGCGCCGACAGTCTGATATTGATCGGGTTGCGCGCTATAGACAGAGAAGAATCGAGCAACTTAAGTCTGAGGTGGCGACGCCAAGGATGCGCGATAACCTCGAAGCTTATGAGGCAGCACTCACTAATCGTTCTTCACTTTCTGAGTTTGATCGTTATATACCTACCGAAAATGAGCTCATTCAGCCTTTTGAGATTCCTCAGCTGACATGGACCAATTTAGGTAGACAAATCCAGCTGGCCGTAGCCGCCTTTGATTCAGGGCTGGCAAGTGCCGCCGATCTTTACCTGGGTGGTTTCGATACACATCAAAATCACGATGCAGGCCATCTGCAACTATTCAACCATTTGAACGAAATGATCGATTTCTTCTGGACGGAAGCAGAACAGCGCGGTCTCGCTGACAGGATTACAATGGTCATCGCTTCAGATTTCAGCCGCACGCCCTGGTACAACGCTGACAATGGCAAAGATCATTGGCCGGTAGGATCCGTTATCGTCATGGAAAAAAATGCTAGCTGGGGAGACAGAGTGCTGGGTGTCACCGATGGTGGCCAGAATGCCGTAAAAGTAAACCCTCAGACACTCAAAGAAGACCAGAGCGGCAGCATTATCTATCCGAAACACGTGCACAAGGCATTACGACGATATCTGGGTCTGGAGGATACCCCGCAGGACCAACAATTCAAATTTCTTGCAACGGAAGACTTCAACTTCTTTAGTTGATCTGGCGAGGGTGGGCACTCACACTCGTACAAAGCAGCCCCGATCTTGTAAAAACTAATTTATGTGGCAATTCACTCCTTACGCGCTGCCTATGGCAGTGTCTGCGCTAATCTCCTTCTTCGTCATCATTTATACGTGGCCCCGCCGTTCTTATCCGGGCGCATGGCCACTTTGCTTGCTGTCACTCGGGGTCTCTTTGTGGTCGCTGGGTGCGTGCCTGGAGATGGCAGCAGTCTCATTCGAGCACACAATCTTCTGGCTAAAACTCAAATACATAGGCGTCGTTATTGCGCCTGCGTCGCTGCTCCTGTTTGCCCAGGAATTCAGTGGCAAGTCGCTCACCCTGCGCAACTCCGGCTGGCTCCTGATCGAGCCTGTTTTGGTCTTGTGTGTGGTTTGGAACGACGCGCTGCATCCCTATTTCTGGGCAGGTTATGCAGAAAGCGCTGTGGACTCCATCGTCTATTTCGCATTCAGCGGCGGGACGGGTTTCTGGGCCCATGCTGCCTACTCCTACGGATTGACGGTCGTGGGCTTTGGGATCATGGTGCAGACTTGGAGAACCTCCCACGGTCCTTACCAGAAACAAGTGGGTGCCATTATCGGTGCGCTACTTATTCCGTGGTTGTCTAATGCATACTACTTATCTCCCTTAAATCTTTGGCCCTATCTCGACCCCACGCCTATGGCTTTCGCCATGACGGGTATGTTGTGCAGCTGGTCTCTGCTGCGTTTTCGTCTGTTTGATCTGGCGCCCGTCGCTCGGGACATGCTGATCGATTACATGGACTATGGGGTTCTGGTGCTGGATGAAGAGTCACGGATCGTAGACGTCAATCCTGCAAGCATGCGCCTGTTAGGTATAACAAGGGACGCAGTCGGTCAAACGGCCAGTGAAGTCACGTCGCAGATCGCGTTTTGGACAAGCGATCAGAGCGATAGTGTGAGTCGTTCAGAATTGTTATTGCATAAGACCGGCGCCACCTGCGAAGTCGTGCACTTTCCGCTGCGCGATAATCAGGGCGCAGCGCGAGGTCAGATGGTGATGCTGCAGGACATCAGCGAGCGCGTCAAAAGAGAGGTTAAAGATTCGATCGATATCCAGACGCGCGAACGTATCCAACGTATGGAACACAGCCAGGATTTCGGCGAGATCGTTTTCCACACACACGAAGTCTTACGATCCATCAACGACTCACTGGCACGCTGCGAGCTTTATGTTCTTGAACAAGAAGATAGCGCAGAGCAGTGCGTCGTTTACGGCGCAGAAGACAACAATCCAGGTGCCAAAGGCCCTGATATTTGCGGGCCTATGAGCGCCGCGTTTACCCACTTCCACAAACAAGGGCAGATGCGCTATCGACCCAACGTCCACAGAACCGATGCTGTTCCCGCAGACTGGTTGCCCAATGACGCCCGCTCATGTGTTGAAATCCCCCTGACAAGCGGCGTATTCGTTGCGAGCAGCGCGAAGGAAAACGCTTTCACTGAGTTGTTTGTTGAACGCGCGACACAGCTCGGGAACCTGCTCAATGAGGCACTACAACGCCTGGCCGATCTGCGGGCCAATGAGCGCTATCTGCTTCAGTTAGAGAACGAGGTTGATCAACGTCGACACATGATGGAGGAGCTGAACCAAGCCAAAGAGCAGGCCGAGTCGGCTCTTGAGGTCAAGGGCATGTTCCTGGCCAATATGAGCCACGAACTGCGCACCCCTATGAGTGCGGTGCTGGGGATAACAGAGCTACTACTCGATGAAGATCTCGAGGCTGGGCATAGACAGCAGCTGCAAACCGTATATGACTCGGCAGACCACCTGCTGAGATTGCTCAATGAGTTACTCGATCTCTCGCGCATGGAACAGGGATCTATAGAACTGGAAACCGAACCCTTTTCTTTACGTACGTGCGTGGAAGACGCGATGCGGATCGCGCGCCCGCTTGCCAACAGCAAGTCGCTGCAAGTCCAATCTACGGTCGATGACGCGACCGCTCAAGCCTACCTCGGAGACGCCGCACGGATATATCAAGTGCTCGTGAATCTCATTGGGAATGCGATTAAGTTTACGAGCCAGGGGATCGTGCGCGTTGAGGTGACCACAACGCCATCGGATGTGAACGTTGATGCAGTGCGCATCGCCGTCACCGATACAGGTATCGGCATCCCTCCCGAGAAAAAAATTGCGATTTTTGACGCGTTTACTCAGGTTGATCCTTCGACCACGCGAGAGTTCGGCGGCACAGGGCTTGGCTTGAC
>Ga0181574_10003446_pt1 | contig 14020 bp, 7 predicted proteins | sample 101ome_24_FD_145600 | JGI IMG/M metagenome (GOLD analysis project Ga0181574, IMG submission 145600) | Coastal salt marsh microbial communities from the Groves Creek Marsh, Skidaway Island, Georgia - 101410AT metaG (spades assembly) | ecosystem: Environmental > Aquatic > Marine > Intertidal zone... | reverse complement strand
AAAACTGCCAAGTATCACTCGTGGTGGTCTTATCTCCTTTGTTCTTGGAGGTAATGTTCCAAGAATATGGGATGCCCTTAGCAAGAGTTACAGCCTTAGAGGTTGAGGTGATATTGTTTTGATTGATTTGCTGTTGATTGTTGAGATTGGTAATCTTTAAATCATAGCTATCAGTCTCCGTAGATGCATTCCAAGAAAAGGATACCTGTCCTGCTGAGTTGAGCTCCTCACAAGCCTTGTTGTTCTCAGGAGTACTCAAGGTGGCCTTCCCTGGGGCTTCTATGGTTGGAGTCGGCGTTGGTGTTGGGGTCGGAGTCGGTGTTGGACTTTCTTTGGAGCACGAGAGTACTACAATACTCATTACTACTGTAAGTGCTAACTGTTGTATGTATGCTGTCTTTTTCATCGTCTTTACTCTTTAATTACTTTAAGATTCGATTGTACGGTAGTTCCACTAAGTCTAATGAAGTACATTCCTGTGGGGTAATCCGATAGGTTGAGTTCGATCACTCGGTTTTGTGGAATTGCTACTTCTTTGACAAAGTATTGGTAACCACTTACATCGGTGAGGATCATCGTAGTGGTGGGATCCACTCCTCCTACATAGAGCTGTACCCAGTCCCTTGTTGGATTTGGATAAGCCAGTACTTCTTCCGAGACAAAGATCTCTTCAAAGTAGCTTCCCTGACAGTCTAAGTCCGTGGTGATCTCTATGGTGTTCATTCCTGCTTTGAGATCCACATTGATGGATGAATCAGCAGTGACCATCGACTTGCCATTCACTGTCACCGTATAAAGCTCAGAGCCGCTCATAGAGAGGTTCACTGTTCTGCTGGAGTAATTCACCTTAGAACTCGCCGAAAGCGGTTGAGGCTCCCCTATTTGAACGCTATAGCACTGCTGGTAGTTGTCTACTCCCGCTACGGTGAAACAGATTTCGTAGGTGCCTGCCGGTAGATTAGAGAGTGTAGAGCTGTGCTCGTTGTCAGTGCTCAGTGTCAATGAGTCTTGACCACTAACCGTCACGTTGTAAGTGTACTGATGCGCTTGTGCGCTAATGGTGATCGCTCCATTGCTTGTGTCCACACAAGTAGCTGAGGTCACCTCTACCGAATAGTTGTCTTGTGGGAGGTTGAAAAGTTCACAGCCGTTGAAATCAACAATTGTTCCCTGTGGGGTGTTGGGGCACAAATCAAATTCATCTGCAACACCATCTTGATCTTCATCGTCAATTGAAATACAGTTGTCTCCAACGACATATTGAAAATATTTAGTTACCGCTAATCCCCCAGCAAAGGCAAATTTTACACCATAACTAATGGATTGTCCGATGACTTGATTGGTTAAAACCGCTCTAAATGTATTTTCTGAGACAGAACTCATGGGAAGCTCTGCAAAAGGAGATTCCTTCCAAAGATAAGCGACTAAATCTGGTCGATCATCTAATAGTTTAAATTCAACGATCACATTGGATCCCTGCGTTTCAAAACGATAGGTGTATCCTTGATCAAAGCTTCCCTGTTGTGCTAGATTTGATTCGCCAGAACAGTCTGTATTAGTACTAGCAGATGTCAGAACACTAAAAGTCTTGATAGTTTCAGCTTTATTGCCATTAGCGTCTGATACGGCTACTGAAAATTCATAATTGGTTTCTGGCTGTAATCCTGAATAAGCTACTGTTGTAGTTTGTGCTGAGACTCCACTAAATACGCGTTCATCATTGTTTTGTGTGATCGAGTATATCACAGCTCCCGAATTATCTTCCGCATATAAATCAAAATTAACCGCTATTGCAGCGATTGAACTCAAACTTGCTGAAAAGTTCGTAGGAGCTTCTAAATCTGTTTGAGCACTACAATCAGATCCAACTACATATTCTACATATGGAGTTACAGACAATCCTCCTGCATATGCAAATTTAGCCGCAAAGCGGATGATCTCACCTTGATCAAATCCACTGATAGTTTTAGAAAAAACTCTTTCTGAAAGTTGTTCTAATTCAAATTCTTGAAAAGGACTCTCTTGCCATAAATAAGCAATCAACCCTGACTTATCGGTATCTAAAATCTCAAAAGTAATGGTAACAGAATTTCCAACCGTTTCAAAAATGGATCGGTATCCAATTGAAAAAGATCCTTGTTGTGCTTGTTCTCCAGAGCTGATGCATTGCTTAACGGATTGTATATGAACAACTACAGCTGTTGACTCCGTGCTGAGTCCCTTATCGTCATACGCAACTGCAGTTAAAGAATAACTCCCAACTTGTGGAGGGGTCCACTCGTAGTTAAATGGAGCTTGATTGACCTCAGCAACAAGCGCTGCATTGACATAAAATTTTACTTGTGCTACCGTCCCATCTAAGTCACTTGTTCGTGTATTGATCAAGATGGATGTCCCCTCTCGAACATCGCTATTTGTTTGCGGCGAACTGATCGCTATCGCTGGAGGCTGATTCCCTGTTTCATTGACTGCAATCATCACCTGATCACTGTCAGAATCGACTCCATTACTTACCTCTAGCTGGAATTTATAAACCCCCTTCGCTAAATTTGATACCTGGGTTGACTTTGCAGTAGCCTCCTCAAATGTAACGACAGTTGGTCCATAGACTTGAGTCCACTGATAGGAAAGCGACTCGGAACCTAAATACTCGGTTTGAGATCCATCTAATTGTGAAGTCGCTGCTGGTAGAATGACTGATTTGTTCTCTCCTGCGTTTGCGATAGGAACTTCATAATCAAGCGGACGCGTATAGGTGAAATTAAAACTTCCTAAATTTAACTCCCCTCTCGTAAATTGAATTCTCATTACTCGTTTCCCTTTGACAAGAGGTATGTTAGCTACGGTAGCCGTTTTAAAGACACTCCAATTGCTATCACTAGTAGGGTCAACTGCTATGTCCTCCGTTACTTTTTTCCCATCAACAAGTAAATGAAAAGGACCCCCTCCACTGGTATTGGCGCTTGAATACCTAAAATCAAGGGTGTAGAATCCTGTTTGTTGAATCTCAACTGTGTATTCAAGCCATTCTCCAGGTTCAATCCATCCAACTGTAGGACCTTCGTTAGTGTTCAGGGAAGCATCCACAGATTCGTTGAGTCGATGATCGCCATGATTCCCTGTCGATAAATCTACGTAAGAAATATTCTGTGCAGATCCCCCTTCAAACTCATCATAATGACCTGAATTAATTGTTCCAGGGATCTGATGTAGATGACCCTGATAAGGAACCTGTTCCCCTACATTCACCTTGACCGCATTCGAGAGTTCAAACTTAGAGTCAATGTACATTCGGGTATAGAACGAATGGGGTCCTAACGAAAGAGGTTCGGTAACATACTCAAATGGAGCTTGTTCATCCGAACTTAACAAGGTACTTCCAGAATAAAATTCAACCTTGGTAATTAAAGGAGAAGTGGTGTTCAGTTGAAGGGATATGGTATTGTTCGCATAGGCCTCATTATAATTGGTCGAAAGTTCACCTGATACCTCAAGATCCTCACTGGTGGTCATCTGACCCGCCAGTGCAAGAAGTTCATATCCGTCTGAAAATGTAACTTTTTTGTTGACCGAACTGTAATTATGAGCCACATAAGTAATTTTGGAGTTTTTTTCAAAAGCCATCGCTAATGGCTCATCGGCTGTTAGATCAGTTCGTACGACTCCCAAAGCATTTGATGCGTGGAGCCAATAATAAGTTTGAGCATCTGAAATTCCAAATTTTAAGTTTCGATTTGGTGCTTGATTGTATAAATCCAGCGCTTTCTCAGGATTAATAAACGCCAAATACTTCCAAAAAGTATCGTACCATAAATTTGGATTGGTAGCATTTGGATTGAGGATGTCTGTATACTGTTCTATTTCATTCCATATTTTTTGAGTGTAACTTGAGTTTGAGGCTAAGTAGTAGGATCCTCCATGAATCGGATAAAATTCAATTCCATAAGAAGCTGTTATATCAGACGTCCAAAACGTCCCATTGTCATAAGAGTTTCCCCAAACTCTTGAAACTAAACCATACTGCTGATTGGAACCAAAATTACGTTCGTGAATATCAAACCAATATTCTTCAATCGCAGATTGCTCTGTTGTGTATAAAAAGATTCCTAAATCTCTGATGGCATCATTCCCCGTTATACTTCCATAGTGAATTAAGGAAGAATTAAACTGCATACTCTCTGAGGTTGACTCTTGATCATTTCCCTGTGGAAAACTTGCAAACCCATTCGCCCAAGAATGACCGGCATAGGGACTAAAATTTCTTAAGAATGGAAAAAGATCATCATCTCGATCCGCCGTTGCAGCATCTCGAATTAAAAGGTCAATCATGCCTCCCCATTGGGACAACCAACCCGGTTCAAATTGCTCCATAAAAGCAGCTGCATGAATAAAATATCCCCAATGAAAATGATGGTCATTGATGTTAGAATCTTGACCGTGACCCGCAGGATAGCCAATTAATGAAGTCCATTGTGGTTGATAATAAAACAGAAAAGCTACTTCTCCAGAACTATAGGTCAACCAATCCTCCAATCGTTCCTTGATGGTCGCGATTAATTGATCTCTTGCATCGAACAGTTGTATTTCATCTGCAATTCGAGCAGTTTGAATTAAACGATTCATCAACTGACCTTCGTTATAGGAATCCGTCCAAGTGTCCAATTTGCTGTTTTGCAAATCTCGAACCTTTGAAGTTAATAGAGAAATATCAAAGGTATCGCTGTAGTGGGGTCGATTGGGAAGCGTCGGTAAGATGCCGTTAAAGGTGTTTTCTAAAGAAAAACTGGAGCCCTTTAAAATTTTCATTTCACCTCTAACAGTTGTATAACTGGGACCACTAGGCTGAGGGCTTGTCGAAGCGAGATGAGCCCATTGATGTGGCAACATACCTTGATAGAATGTGGAATGGTTGCCCTCTTTGACTTCCGTTTCAATGCTGTAAGTCGAAGTTACTTTGGAGGTCGCCTCATCATAAGACCAGGCTACAGTGGTGTTCGTTGGAAATACGAATGCAAACTCTTGAAGTTCATTTACAGAAGCTGTTAAATTAGATTCTGAAGGGGCTATCATCGCCATCGACCAATAGTTCTGACCATTTAAATTGGAAGTATAGGTTGTTCCAGACTTATTCCAATTACTTCCATTAGGAGCAAAAACAACAAAATCTGCTCCATGACTCGCATTTTCAATAATCAAACGAGATCCATCTGTAGTGACTGTTCCACTGTTAACGGTAATGGAAACGTTGTCTTGTGGACTTTTTGTAAAGTATAAAAAAGGCATTCCTACGCCCGAGGTGACTTGCATTTGCTTGGATGAATCGGTCCAATCCATAGTTACGGTCCAATCGCTGTAATTTGAAATGGTGGTACTCGAAGTGTTCAAGCCTGTTAGACCAACTTTGATGGGAGCTGAGTCTCCAATAACTCCCCATGGAATATAAGATACGATCAAACCATCACTTAGGGTCTTCATTGTAAAAGGGTAATTAAAAAGGTTATCCGCACTTCCTTCTTTAACTAATTTTGACCACCAATCATTTGTTGGGATCGGTTGGTCTTTGGCCCATCCTGAAACATAGGGAGTTCCAGAGGGATAGCTGTTTCGTCCAGCTGCATCAACACCAGGAAAGGAAGTACTATAGCTTCCTTGACCCACACTGATTTGAGCATGAATCACAAACGTATTAAATAAAAAAAATAGAGGTATTAGTTTTTTGAAGATCATCATATAGAATTTTAAGAACTCTACATGTGATTTCAACTGCGAAAACAAAATGGAATTCCTAACAAACCTAATCTAAAATCAAGGGAATCGAAAGTGAAATTGAATTCGTCAAGAAATGAAATTGTTCTAATCAATTGTATTTCAATTATAAAGCACATTTGATGTAGTTAATATGTAGGGGCTTTAGTAGGACCACCATTCGAAGGAACACTTCCCATTCTCCTGCTGTCAATCGAGATTTATCTTGAAAAATTACCAGTAATGTTCTCGTTTACAAGAGACTATACAATAAATTTAATTTTGTTTAATCTTTTTTATTTATCTTTGAACAAAACAAAATACTATGAAACCCTTTTTTCTATTTTTAATTCTCACAATGGTCCTTCCATTGAATGAATTCACCCCCCTTCAAACAAAAATAGAAGGGAAAGCCACTTATTATACGAAAACAAAAATGGAACTTGGTAGTTGGGGCGCTCGAATGAGTGAAGCTCAGAAAAAACAAGTTCAAGAACGATTAAAAAATAGACTCGAAAAAACCTATCATCTGACGTTTAACCGATATGAATCCTTATTTGTAGAAGAAGATAAAATCGATGCGCTTTCAGGTGCTACCGATTCTTGGGGGAGTAATTTTTCGAGGGGACATCAATACAAGAATCTCAAAGATTCCACATTGGTACAATCTCAAGAATTCTACGGCAAACGATTTTTAGTCAAAGATCAACTTTTACCCTTTCAATGGATTTTACAATCTGAAACCAAACAAATCGGAAACTATTTGTGTTTCAAAGCCGTAACCACGGTTCCAACAAGGACTTTAAATTGGTTTGACTTCTCTTGGAACGATCTTAGCGACAAGCCAGCTGATGAAATTAGCATGACTCCTGTTGAGGCCTGGTACACCCTCCAAATTCCATTGAATCATGGGCCTGCAGAATTCTGGGGACTTCCCGGATTTATTCTAGAGGTAAGTGCCGGCAATACAACAATGCTGTGCTCTGAAATTATTTTAAATCCAAAGGAACCCATCGCGATCAATCCTCCAGATAAAGGAGAGCCGATTTCGATTGAAAACTACAGGGGGACCGTTAAAGACAAAATGTCTGAAATGCGCAATAGCTACGGAAGAAGACGCAACTAGATGATCAGTCCAAAAACCTATATTATTAGTTTGTTAATGGGATGGGGCATTTCATTAGCGCAAGCTCAAGTCGCTTTTAAGGGTGTGGTAAAAGACAGTGTCAACCAACCCATCGAAATGGCAAGTGTTGTTTTGTTAGACAAAGAATCAAATGCAATGGAAACCTATGGTATCACCAATGCTGAAGGTCGATTTGAGTTGCAAATTAGTTCCAGCAAAACCTATAAAATTCAAGTAAGCGCTTTTGGGCTTCGCACGCTAAACGAGGAACTTATTGTTTTGAAAGAACCCGTCGAAAAGAACTTTGTACTTCGCAATGATATTGTTCTTGATGAAGTAGTTGTAAAACTTCCCGTTACCGTAAGTGGCGATACGATTATTTACAATGCAGATTCCTTTAAAAACGGAACCGAACGGAAACTTGAGGATATTTTAGACAACCTTCCTGGCGTTGAAATAAATGAGAACAATCAAATAGAAGTAGAGGGTAAAGTGGTAAACAAACTCTTGGTCAATGGAAAAGAATTTTTTGAAGGAGACACCAAGATCGGAACTAAAAATATTCCCTCGAGTGCTGTTGATAAAATTCAAGTTTTACGTAACTATTCAAACGTCAATCAGCTATCTAGTGTTCGAAACAATCAGGATAACTTTGCGATCAATATCAAGCTGAAACAGGGTAAAGAAAATTTCCTCTTTGGGAACATTAAAGGCGGCTATGGTGATTCTGAAAAGGAATCCCTTTACTTAGCGCAACCCAAATTATTTTTCTACAATCCTAAGTATAGCATCAATTTTATCGGAGACCTCAATAATATTGGTGAAATTGCGATTAGCAGAAGAGACCTCCAAGGATTTTCATCGGGAACGAGAACCTCCGAAAATAGGAGTGGTACCAATATCAACTTAGGAAATAATGATATTAGTTTTAATACGAACCAAAACAATGCGCAACGGATCGAAAATAAATTAGGATCATTAAATTTTAGCTACAGTCCTACCAAACAATTCGACATCAGTGGTTTTTTTATATACAACTACAGCCTTGTCAATGCGCTTGAACAACGAGAAATCCAATACACGAATTCCAGTTTACTGATTCCAGATGAAAACACTGATGAAGCAAGTGTTGAGGAATCAAATCAGGCACTGACTCGATTGAGCCTTAGCTATAAACCGAATTACAATCATCAATTGGATTACAAATTTTTTGGTCGTCTGTCTGAAAACAGCCAAGAACTAAATACCCTTTCTTCCATCATCGGGCGTACTACTGAAAAAGAAACCATTACACCTGCCATTCTAAATCAAGAGTTGAATTACTATTTCACACTTGATGAAAACAATATTATAGCGGCTGAAATTCAACAGTTGTACAAAAAAGAAAATCCTTTTTACAACTTGCTAATTGATGCCAATGGATCTCAGGGAAGTGCTTTTGATACGACAGCAGCAGCTCTTGGATTCTTTACGGACCTTGAACAATTTGATATTGGTCAAAATCAACTCATCACATCACAACAACTCGATGCCAAGCTAGACTATTACCACATCATCAATAACAAAAGTAATTTAAATGTAACCCTAGGAGGAATTTACAGTCGACAGGACTTAGAGACTGACTTGTTTCAAAGGATTGGAAATGATCAAATCGCAGCTGCAGCAACTACTTCTGCCTTTGAATTTAACAATACAACAGCTTATCAATTTTACGATTATTACCTCAGCGCTCACCTTCGTTTTAAATCAGGGATTTTTACGGTAACCCCTGGATTTAGTTTGAGAAATTACACCACGCTCAACACCCAATCAGGAATCGATTACAAAACGAATTTCATCAAAGTTCTTCCAGATTTTGAAACGAGAATTCAATTTAAGAAAAGTGAATCTTTAACATTCAACTACAACATCATCAATCAATTTACCGATATCACAAGACTCTCTAGAGGCTTGCGCATCAACTCTTACAATAGTTTTCAATACGGTACCCCTGAGTTAGAAAATGCATTAGCACACAATTTGAGTTTGCTGTATCGAAGCTTCAATTTATTTAACTACACCAATGTTTTTATTCGCGCTGCTTACACCTCGAATCTCGATCAAATCCGCTCTGTGACTTCTTTTGAAAATGTCATTCGAACAAGTAGTTTTTTTAACTCGAATTTTAACGATGAAAATTTTAATGTTTTTGGGCGGATTGAGAAAACCTATGGGAAAATAAAAGTAAACCTCAACAGTGCCATAAATTACTCTAAGATTTATCAGTTCATACAAGAAGTTCCATCCCTAAATAAAGGAGTTACTCGAAGTCTTACTCCAGGTATCCGAACTAGTTTTAGGTATGCACCGAACCTGCGAATCAATTTGAATCACAGTTTGACAAGTAATAATCAAGGGGCAAGAAAAACACAATTTGAGAGAAATTCATTAACCACCTCATTTGATGCCCTTATTAAAGATAAATTGACCTTTAAATCTGACTTTTCTTACATCAAACAGATCAACAACAATCAAAATGTTCAGTATTTCAAAAATTTAAACGCTTCGATTTTTTATAAACGCGATAAAGATTCCAAGTGGGAATATGAGCTCAATGGATCTAATTTATTGGATGTCGCCTCACAGATCAGAAACAATGCGACAAATATTTCTGTGTTTTCATTTGAGACATTTATCCAACCCAGATATGTTTCTTTGAGGATGATTTACAATTTATAGATTCCAGAAGCCTATTGGACCTTATTGACCTATTGGCAGCGCTTCAAATCCTATAATTTCATAATCCTCTATATGAATATGGAAACTAATGGGATTACAACAAACTTCACAGTCCTCAATAAATTCCTGCGTTGAAAACGAAGGGTCAATTAATTTATATTGTTCCTCCCAGCAATGTGGGCATAAAAAATCCTGTTCTAGCATAATTAGTTGGAGCTTTTAGCAAAAAAAAGAAGCCACATCTAAGACGTGGCTTCTCTATCCCTAGCCATCTTAATGTTTTAAATCAAAGCGATCTAATTTCATTACTTTATCCCAAGCCTTGACAAAATCGTTTACAAACTTTTCTTGGGCATCATCTTGAGCATATACCTCCGATAAAGCTCGTAACTCAGAATTGGAACCAAAGATCAAATCAGCTCTTGTAGCCGTATATTTTACAGCATCTGTTAGACGATCCTTTCCTTCAAACACCTCTTTAGTGTCATCCACAGGACTCCACTGGGTTCCCATATCTAAAAGGGTTACAAAAAACTCATTTGTAAGCTTTTCGGAAGAATCGGTAAAAATTCCGTGCTTTGAACCATCGTAATTAGCGTGTAAAGCTCGCATTCCTCCTAATAAAACCGTCATTTCAGGGGCGGTTAAAGTCATCAATTGTGCTTTGTCAATCAACAACTCCTCTGTTGAAATCGTATACTGTGTTTTCAAGTAGTTTCTAAACCCATCTGCCATCGGTTCTAAAAGTTCAAAAGAAGCAATATCAGTTTGCTCCTGTGTGGCATCCATACGTCCGGGAATGAAATTAATGGACACCGGATAGCCTGCGTTTGCAGCAGCCTTTTCAATGGCAGCATCTCCTGCTAAAACAATTAAATCAGCCATTGAAATTTTCTTAGGGGCTTTTGTAGCGTTGAACTCCTCTTGAATCTTTCGGTATACGTTGGTGACTTTAGTCAGTAATTCAGGATTGTTTACTTCCCAGGAACGTTGTGGTTCAAGTAATATTCGTGCTCCGTTGGCTCCCCCTCTTCGATCTGAATTGCGATAAGTAGAAGCTGAAGCCCAAGCTACCGAAACCATTTCACTGAGAGATACACCGGAATTTAAAAGTTGATTTTTTAAGGATGCTATATCGGATTTAGTGGCCAGTGGATGATTTACTTCTGGAATAGGGTCTTGCCAAATCAAATCTTCTTTTGGAGCTTCGGGACCTATATAGGTTGAATTTGGACCCATATCTCGATGCGTTAACTTAAACCAAGCTCGAGCAAATGCCTCATCAAACAGTTCTGGGTTTTCGTAAAATTTTCTAGAGATTTTACCATACTCCGGATCAAAACGCATCGAGAGATCCGTAGTAAACATAATTGGTTTGTTCATTTTTGAACTATCATAAGCATCAGGGACTTGAATTTTAGCCTCTTTGGGAGTCCACTGATGTGCTCCTGCTGGGCTTTTGGTTAATTCCCATTCGTGTTCAAATAAACTGTAAAAATACATTGCACTCCAGCGGGTTGGTGTTGAAGTCCACGCTCCTTCCAATCCTGAAGTAATCGCATCTGCTCCTTTACCTGATTTGTAAGAACTCTTCCACCCAAAACCTTGTTCCTCAATCGCTGCTGCTTCTGGTTCTGGACCAACATTAGAAGCAGGACCAGCTCCATGGGCTTTTCCTAAGGTGTGTCCACCTGCAATAAGTGCCACGGTTTCTTCGTCATTCATCCCCATTCTACCAAAAGTTTCACGAATGTCTTTAGCCGCTAAAAGGGGATCAGGATTTCCGTTAGGACCTTCTGGATTTACATAAATTAAACCCATTTGTACCGCCGCTAATGGCATTTCAAGTTCACGATCTCCGGAATAGCGTTTGTCGTCCAGCCATTTTTTTTCTGGACCCCAATACACGTCTAACTCTGGTTCGTAAACATCTTCCCTTCCTCCAGAAAAACCAAATGTTTTGAAGCCCATATCTTCAAGAGCTACATTTCCTGCTAAGACCATTAAATCTGCCCATGAAACCTTATTTCCGTATTTCTTTTTAATCGGCCACATCAATCTTCTGGCTTTATCTAAATTAGCATTATCAGGCCAACTATTAATCGGAGCAAATCGCTGTTGTCCGGAGCGGGATCCTCCTCGTCCATCAGCTGTGCGATAGGTCCCAGCGCTGTGCCATGCCATTCGAATAAACAATCCTCCGTAATGACCCCAATCTGCAGGCCACCAATCCTGAGAATCGGTCAGTACCGTTTGAATATCTTTTTTTAAGGCGTCATAATCAACACTGTTGAACGCCTCCGCATAGTTAAATGTGGATTCCATCGGATTGGACAATGAAGAATTTTGTCTGAGAATACTCAGATTTAATTGGTTTGGCCACCAGTCACTATTGACTGTAGCTGCTTGATTGGATTTGCTTTTCATCGTAGCTCCCGACATTCCGTCCGTAGCGTACTGATCAGCCTCTTGACAGGAAACAACTGTGATGAGCAGTAGTAATCCTATAAATTTTAAACTATTTTTCATGAGAATTCAATTTTAAATTTTCATTAAAATTATTGATCTAACAGACTCCAAATCAATTGAGTTCATTGATTCTTCTTATTTAAAAATAAGAACAACTTATAACGCAAGGCATGAATTTCAAACAACTTAAATCGAAACTTTAAAATAGGTTGTTACTCAAATTATCGTCTTTTTCAATCGTGCGAACTTAGATCACTAATTCCTGACTTTATAAAACTACTGAAAGCGTGGTCCCTTGAATGGAAGAAGTGTAACAAGGAAGTGCATTCGCACCTTCGCAATCACTGCTAAAGGAGTTGTTGTGATTGTTACACCTAAAATTAGATCCAACCAACTCCCACTGATTGCGAGCGCCTTGGTGGGGACAACTATTGGTATAGGCTTGTATGTGGTCGGAACTTGTTCTTAAAAAAAGCATGTTCAAGCCGATGCTGTAGCCATTCATCCAGCCTCCAACGGTGTTCAATGAAGAAAAATTAGTATTGGTTAAATCAATGGTATAAACTCCATTGCTTAATGTATAACCTTTGTCGGGGTTTGATGTAGTTGGCGGTGTGGTATCTGCAGTTTCTTCTTTAGAGCAGGCTTCTAAAAATGACAGTCCAAAAAATGCAAAAGCTACGGTTGGACATACTTTTTTAAGAAAATCTCTTCGTTGATTTGTGTGGGATGTATGCATCTTTAAACGATTTTATAATGTTTCTTGAAATAGAAAAAGCCTCTATGAATAGAGGCTTTTAAGTGTAGTTAGTTTTCTATTTGGATTGATCTGTAGCTAAACCATAAACTACCAAACCAAACCCAATTTTGTTAATGGCATCTCCGATATTGTATACCACATCTAAGTTTAAGTTTCCAAAAATACTATCATACCAACCTGGAGTTCCAGCCATATAGCCTAAAGGATAAATGGCCCACCCGACTAGTACGAACCAACTCAACATTTTGTGTGCTGAAAGAACCGAACCTCCTGCTGCTGTTGCAAGCTTCTTCGATTCTCCCATCCAAATGTCATACACAATTGCAAAGTAAGCAATTCCGGATACCAATCCCCAAATTTGGGCATTTGGACGATCAACTGCTTCTCCAAAATACCCTGTCACTAACATGATTAGTGATAAAACAATCATCTTCCACATGAGTGATTTTTTAGCGCCTGCAGCCTTGAGAATTAAATAAAACTCAACGCACATAAGAGGAACTGTCAACACCCAGTCCACGTATCTGAAGAATGTTGGAGACTCGCCAAAATCAGCCCAATAGTCTCTCATGTACAGATAGTGAACGGCCGCAATAAAGGTGATTAACCCCGATACGAGTACCGATGTTCTCCATTTTTTATCAAATCCATTCATGGATAAAAAGAAAAATGCAGAAGCTGCCATCATGGCCATACACCCTACGAAAAAGGTGAAGCCCACGTAATCATTAGAAGCCATCTTGGCCGCTAATGGAATTGATGTAAATAAATCTAACATAATATTTTTGTTTAATGTTTGTGATGTAAAGTTAGACAAAAAGTTGATATTTCAAAATATAAATTGTTAATTTGATAAAATATTTTTTTGAAAATGGGATATTATCAAAATTTTAAGTTAATACTTACGGTGTTCGTAATATGGTTAAGTTTGTTTCTGCCCATTGAAATTGAAGAAATTTCTGCAGTCATTGCAGTAGTCACTCTGGGAATTTTCCACGGATCTTTTGATGTGTACCTTCTTCAAAAGCAGTATCAAAAAAAATCTTATAACACTATTCAATTCACCATTCTCTATATATCCCTTGCAGGAATGATGACCTTTTTAGTCAACCTCATGCCGCTGATTGGATTTTTATTCTTCTTGGTCTTCAGTAGTTATCATTTTGGAGAGCAACAATTAATTGCCCACTCCCATTCTATCA
>Ga0181574_10003441_pt1 | contig 14033 bp, 7 predicted proteins | sample 101ome_24_FD_145600 | JGI IMG/M metagenome (GOLD analysis project Ga0181574, IMG submission 145600) | Coastal salt marsh microbial communities from the Groves Creek Marsh, Skidaway Island, Georgia - 101410AT metaG (spades assembly) | ecosystem: Environmental > Aquatic > Marine > Intertidal zone... | reverse complement strand
GAAGCCATGGCCGGAGCCACCGCCAACCAGCCACGCGTTGGTTGCGCCCGGGTGGCGATCGATGATCAGGTGGCCGTCTGGGCTGTTTTCATACTGGCAGACCCTGGCTTCCAGCAACGGCGCGTCGCGCATCGATGGAAACCGTTGGGCCATCATCGCGCGCGCGCGCGCGATGGCCTCGGGACTGGGCGTGCGATCACCCTCATCCGGGTCAAAAAGCTCGCCGCGGGTATCGTCAGCGATTTTGAACCCGCGGCCCCGTAAATCCGGCAGACCGTAGAAGACCCGCTGCCCGAAATCGATCCAGGTTGGCATGCTGCCGGCCCCGAAAGAACGGTTGCCCGGCGGCGGACCGAAGTAGTGGACTTCCTGGCGGGTCGGACGAATGAACTGACCCATGACATCGGGGAAAAGCTTGCTCAGCCACGGGCCACAGGCAAAAACATAGGCATCCGCCTCAAGCTGAGTTCCGTCGTCCAGCAACAGCCGGGTCATCACGCCAGACCGAATCGGACCGGGGCGCGCGCGAACACGAAGATAGTCCCCACCCTGTTGCTGTCGAAGCTGATGCATAAACCGGACGCAATCCCTCGCCGCCAGGGCGCCGGCTCGATGTTCCAACCAGACAGACCTGACCCCGTCGAATGAAATCTGCGGCCAGCGCCGCCGGGCGTCGTCGAGGTCGACAGGCTCCAGGGGAAAGCCCGCCGCGTGCATGAATGGCAAAGCAGACCGCAGGTAGTCATCACCGCCCCGGTGCATCCACAGTGCACCGGTCTCGGTGTAGAGATCGCGCGTGGTCAGTGCCGCCAGTTCTTCCCACAATTCAAAGGATCTTTTGACCATATCGACATAAATACGATCGGGCCCGTAAACCGCGCGGATCACCCGGCTGTCTCCGCCCGAACTGGCCCGGGGGCTGCCGGGCCCGTAAGCGTCGATGACGGTTACGCGTGCGCCTTGGCGATGCAGCTGATCGGCAGTCCACATACCGAAGGCGCCGGCACCCACCACCGCGACATGCGGCGCGGCGGAGGCACGCGCCACGTAGGTCATCGCCGGCGCGGCGGCGACCGCGCCCAGAAAACGGCGGCGGCTCCAGCTAGGGCGCCGCATCCCTGGTCGCCCCATCGGTCGATAAATGAATGGATATCGCGGTCATTCCAGGGCGCCGTAGACCACTTCACCGTCGATGAGCGTGGCCGTCACACGGCTGTCCGAAATGGCGCCGGGAGGAATCGCAAACAGGTCTTTATCGAGGATAATGATGTCGGCCAGCTTGCCGGGCTCGATGCTACCGGTCTGCTGGTCTAGAAAATTGAGCTCGGCCGCGCGAATGGTATAGGCGGCAATGGCTTCGTCCAGGCTGAGTCGCTGCTCCGGAAGAAACACCTCGCCCTCGTTGCTGTGGGGATCGGTATGGGTCACAGCCGTTTCGATCCCCAGCAGGGGATCGGCCGAGCTTACCGACCAGTCACTGGAAAATGCCACGCGCGCGCCGGTATCGAGGATAGAACGAACCGGATAGGCGTTGCGCATCCTTTCCGGCCCCACGCGCGGTATGGTCAATTTCCGAATGTAGCCGTCGTAATAAAACCAGTAGGGCTCAAAGCTGGCGCCGACGTCCAGGGCCCGGAACCGGCCAATATCATCAGGGTGCACAAACTGCAGGTGGTTGATATGGTGTCGCGCGTCGCGTCGGCCATTGCGCGCCCAGGCCGCCTCGATCGCGTCCAACGCGTATCGCACCGTGGCATCACCAATGGCATGTATGTGGGCCTGGAAGCCGGCGGCATCGATCAGCGGTACATGCTTCATCAGGTCCTGACGGGGAATCATCATCAGCCCGTGCCAGTCCGGCTGATCCGTGTATGGCTCCAACAGCATGGCGGTTCGGGTTTCGATGACGCCGTCAGCCCAGAACTTGATGGTGTCCACGCGCAAACGCTCGCCCGAATGCCTTGCTCGCAGCTGTTTCATGGTCTCGAGCTGCTGCCCGCCATCTGCCGCGCGCCAGGCCAGTGACAAAGAAGCCCGCAGCTTGAGGTCACCGGACTCGGCCAGGGCCGCCCATGCCGGCAGCGAGCGATAGTAGCTGTTGCCTTCCAGTTCCACGTACGCGTCCTGGACCGCTGTAACACCCAGCGCCAGGTAGTGGTCCTGCGCCCAGCGCAAGCCGGCCTCGATTTCTTCATCGGTATACGCCGGCCATTGCGCCATCACCAGGTTCATCGCCTCCTCGAGGATCGATCCCGAGGGCGTCTGTGTGCCCGTCATCCGGGTGATGACACCGCCCTCTGGATCAGGCGTTTCCGCCGTGATGTTGAACCGCCGCAATGCCGCCGAATTCAGCCACATGGCATGGCCGTCCGAGTCGCTGAATACCAGCGCACGAGTGGCATCAATGGCATCCAGCATCTGCCTGGCCGGAAGCTGCCCCGCTTCAAACTGATCCATACTCCAGCCTGCGCCGCGAATCAGCGTCGCCTCCGGGTTCTGCTGGACGCAGCGCCGGATACCCTCCAGCACCGCGTTGATGTCCGGCAGGTCAAACACGGGGCACTCGGTGTACTTGACGCCGCCGGATGCCGGGTGGGCATGGGCATCCTGAAACCCCGGCAGAATCATGCGCCCGTCGAGGTTGACCACCCTCGTGCCGGGGTCAACAAAAGCCGAGGCATCCTCACCCACGTAAACAATCCGGCCATCCTCGACAGCCAGCTCAGACGCCCAGGGTTGCGCCGGGTTGACCGTATAGACACGCGCGCCATTCAGCACGAGATCGGCCGCCTTGCCCGGTGCCGCGTGCAAAAGCGCACACATGAAGACCGCTGCGGTGGCAACACGCCGCCACCTGGGGGCGTCGCTGCAATGTGATGGTGTCATGAGTGTTGGATTCCGGCGGCTCAGTCCCGCGCGAGCTCTGCCTCGATGGCGCTCACCAGTTCCGGATCCTCCGGCGTTACTGTTGGTGAGTAACGGCAGACAACATCTCCGTCGCGATTCACCAGCGCCTTCTCAAAATTCCACACCACCTCGGGTGCTTCTGTGGCCTGAATGTTGTAACCCGCCAGGCTTTGCTCCATTTCCTCCCGGCGACGGGTGGCCGGCGCCTCGGCCTGCAAGTGGCGGTAAAGCCGATGCTTTTCCGGCCCGGTAACCGATATTTTGCTGAACATCGGGAACTGCACGTTAAAGCGGGTGGTGCAGAACTCGGCAATCTCGGCATCGCTGCCTGGCTCCTGTTCCAGAAAATCATTGGCCGGAAAACCCAGCACGCGCAATCCCTGGCCTTCATAGCGCTCATGCAGGCGCTCCAGGGCCTCGTATTGGGGCGTGAGGCCGCACTTCGACGCCACGTTAACGATCAACAGCACCTGCCCACGGTAGTCACCCAGGTTGGTTTCATTGCCTTCGATGGTTCGCACGTCAATGTCATAAAGATTTTCGGTCATGAGTATCCCCTTCGGATGTCGACAAGCTTGTAGCCCAAGCGGCAGTATAACTGACCACATTCGGAACGCATCGACCCGGCAATGACGGCACCCGGACAGGGCCACGCAGGCGCGGCAACCACGTACGGCAACAGAGTCGCTCAGTCGTTTACCGCATCGCGGTCATTGAGTGGTCCACGCCTCTGCAAAACTGCCACCAGCGGTGAGCGCCTCGGCGCTGCTCAACCGCAATTTCAAGCGTGAGGGCGCCAGCAGAATGCCTATCATCGCGCTCACGGCCAACACTTAGAAGCGCGATATTGACGCCAGCCGGGAAGCCGGGTGCGATGAACATCTCGCCAAGCCCGTTACGAAAGAGAAGCTACTGGAAACGCTGGCTACAGCGATTCGGGGGCGAACTTTTACCAACTCGCCCTCAGAATGAGGTCTGATCCGAAATACGGCTTACTACGGCCGGCTGACTCTGGCCGGCTGACTCCGGTATCGATGCAGCTGATGGAAACGCACAAGCCAATCCATCGACCCCGACGCTTGCCTGTGATCCAGTGTCAGTTCTCGATTTCAAAGCCATTCTTGAAAATGACGTCCGAAACAGTCAGGCAGGTAACACTGACGTTGGTTACATTGTCGCCCGAAAGCGCACCGGAGGCGTTGCCTACCGAACAAACCTGGCTGGGGCTGGTCGGCTGAGTCTTGATTGAGACCGCATATTCACTGCCATCGGCCAGTTCTGTGTCAAAAGTAAAGGCGCCATCCTCCATGACAGGCTCATCGTCGCCACCGTTGATTTGCAGGACCAGGCCGGCCCCCAGCAGGCCTGCTACCGTGCCACCCACGGTGTAGGTTTCGGTCGCGCAGGTCACATTAACATCGGTGACGTTTGCACCTGACAACATGCCTGACCCATTGGATACCGAGCAAGTCAGGCTGGCATCGTCAGGCTGTGTCAGGATCGTGACTTCGTATTGAGACAGGTCCGTAACTGGGGACGCAAAAACAAATGCTCCGTCGCTGGCGATCTGCAGTTGCTCATCGCCCTGGTTGTACTCCAAATTCAGAGACAGGCCCGGGCCATTCAAGCCGCTGACTGAGCCACCGATGGTAAATTCCTCTGTCGCGCAGGTGACTTTGGCATTGCCCGCGTTGGCGCCATCAACATAACCGCTGGCATTGGTGACGATGCAGGTCTGAGCTGGGTTGGTTGGCTGAGTCTTCACCGTAATGGAGTAGAAGCTGCGGTCATCCAGCCGCGTATCGAAGGCAAAAAAGCCATCCGCCGCGACGGCCTCATCGTCGCCACCGTTATTTTGCAGCACCAGCCCGGAGCCGGACAGCCCGGAGACTTCGCCACCCACAAAGAAGGTGTCTGTGACGCAGGTGATGGCCACGTCAGTAATATTGGCCCCGGACAACTGGCCCAATGCGTTGGTAATGCTGCAAGTCTGGCTGGGTGCTGTTGGCTGCGCACCCACGGTGACCTTGAACAGGGTGCCATCGGCCAATGGTGTATCGAAGGTGAAAGCCCCATCCGAAACAATGATCTCGTCGTCGCCGCCGTTGATCTTCAACGTCAGGTCCGTGCCCAGCAGCCCGCTCACCGTGCCCCCCACCGTGTAGGAGTCGGTGCTGCAGTAAACCTTCACCTTGCCGTAATTCCCACCCGAGAGCGTGCCGCTCCCATTGTATACGGAGCAGGTCTGGTTGGGGCTGGAAGGCTGCGTCAACACCGTGACCAGGAAGTCACTGTTGTCCGGCAGCAAGGTATCGAATGCGAACAGACCATTGGAGCCGATGGCCTTATCGTCGGTACCATTATTCAACAAAACGAGCCCGCTCCCCGAGAGACCTCGCACGCGGCCGCCGATTCGGTAGGATTCGGTCGTGCAGTTCACGGCGATGTCCGAAACATTCGCGCCGCCCACGGTGCCCGAGGCGTTCGTCAAGATGCACTCCTGGTTGGGATTGGTCGGCTGGGTCAGCACGGTAGCCGAGTAACCGGTGCCGTCCGTCACCGCGGTATTGAACGTGAAGGCGCCGTCCGCGTTGACCGGCTCGTCATCGCCGCCGCTGTTTTGCAGGACCAGCCCGGAGCCTGCCAGACCGCTCACCGTGCCGCCGATGGTAAACAAATCGGACTCGAACTCGTAAGCGCCGATATCGCAGACCGCGTTCGGCGGCTCGTTCCCCACTCCAGGCAAGTCGGAGCGCGCGACGCCGCGCTGATCGACATCCAGGGCGGTATCAGTGACTCCATCATAGTTCGTGTCGGCCGCGCATCCGCCTGGATTGGCGGCATCCGCTGCCGGGCTTGAGGCACCGATCGCATGCGTGGGCGTGGGCCCGCCATTATCCGCCAGCGCCGACAGGAGCGGGTCGGTGTTTTGTTGGTCCGAGGGTTCCGTGAATTCGCAGTCAGTCCCGCTTTCGATGTTATGCCCTCCGGAATCGAAGCTTCCGGGCGTAGACATGCCGCAATTGACCGACGTGTTATTCGCGATAATGGAGTTACGCGCGGTACCGGATGAAAATACGTAGACACCGTACCCGTCGTTGCTGGCGACCGTGCTGTTGTTCATCGTCAGTTGGGAGACCTCGATGCCACCATAGTAGCCATCGTTACCGGAAACGGTGGAGTTGGTTAATGTGAGAAGCGGAGAGCGGGTTGAATAGTTCACAGAAATGCCGCCCACATAGCCACTGTTGCCGCTAATCGTGCTACCGGAGATCTGGATGCTTGATAGACTTTCTATCCCGCCAGCCCCGGACCCTGCGGTCACGTTGTCACGGATGATCGAGTCGGTCACCACCGCCGGTTGCACACTGAGAAAAAGATAAAGGCCGCCGCCTGTGCCGGTCATATCTGTTGTATTGTCCGCCACCAGGCTTCCATCCAGCGAAATCGACCCCCCCTGGACGTAGATTCCACCGCCGCTCTCAACCGCTTCATTGGCAGATACTTCAGCTTCGGTCAGGGCCAAGGCCCCCGACACCGAGTAAATCCCCGCTCCAAACCCGGCGAGATTGCCGCTGATATTGCCTCCGTTGATTTCCATACCGTCTGCATTGAATATTCCGCCACCGTAGGAACCAGGGGCCGCATTGTTCAAGACCTGGCTGTTCTCGATCTGCACATTTCCACTGAGGTTGTCGATCCCTCCTCCTTGATAATCGGCCTCATTGAGCTCAACCACCACATCTGTCAGCACCAGCGTGTCGGCGCCTGAGTCATTTTTGACTCCGCCTCCGCTCCAGTAGGACGTGTTCCCACTGATGGTGCTGTTCGACACGACGGTGTTGCCGGCGTTTAAAATACCGCCGCCACCGCCGCCCCCACCCAAAGACCTGTTGTCCAGGACCTGGCTATCGGTGATGGATGAATCAGATTGAAGGTACAGACCCCCGCCTTCTGATAGCGCCTCGTTATCACTGACCAGCCCTTCGGTCAGAGTCAGCCCGCCACTGAGGACATAAATGCCGCCGCCGTAGAAGCTGGCAAGGTTGCCCTGGACGATGATATCGCTGGCCTCCAGCGCGCTGGCCGCATAGATGCCGCCACCATGGAACGCCGAGCCGTTCTGAACGGTCAGGTTGGAGATGAATACCGTGCCGCCCCCGGCGACATCGACCGTCATGACCGAATCCGCCGCACTGCCATCGATGACAGTGTCCGAGGCGTCGGTGCCCATGCCGGTCAGGGTCTTTGCCGTGGTGATGCTGAGGTTTTCGACGTAGAGCGCCGGTGCGATCTGGATTGGATCGCATCCGGCATCATCGATGGCCGCCTGGATGGTCGTGTAATCCGCCCCCCCGGCCGGGTCCACCGTGCATAAAGCCGCAGACACGGCTGAGGGACAGGTTAACAGCAGCACCCATGCTCCGATGAGGCACGCGCGGTGCGATTCATGCAAAAGATTCTCGGCTACGCTGGCATAGCGCATGAAATGACCCCTTGATTGACCGATAAGCTATCTACTGATTTGAGCGCCTGTCTTGTGTCCAGACCGCGCTCCCCCTGAGGTCATCATAACGCAGTCCCCGATGCTTTCAAACGCACTCACTGGCCTGCTGCCGACGCTTGAGGCCAGCCGCCAGTGCGCCGGGCCAGCGGGTAAGCCGGTTCGTCAAAGTGTTAGCCGCAGCGCGCGGGCGGTGCCGCACGCAGCTGGGGTTGATCAGTGGGTGACTAACTGCGGCTTGGGTACTTCCCAGCTGCCATCAAAGTACTCGGCTTGGGGCGAGTAAATACGGAAGGTCGCATTCCAGCCCTCGTAGATCTCAAGGTAGTTCTCCTGATCGGGTGAGCCGCCAAAGTGCACGACGACCTCGCCCTGATCATTCTCGGTGGCAAAGGTGCTGTTCAGGCTAAAGTGCTCGCCCTGGGGGTAGCCGTCTTTGTCGTATACCGTGATCGACCAGAACGCATTGTCGGCCATGGGCACATCCTTCACCGTGAGGGTTTGGGGGTCGCTGGGTTCGTTGTCGATAAACAGGTAGATCGCGCCTTCTTTGGTTTGGCCACCCCAGCCCACCGCGGGGCCGAAGTTGTGCATGTCATGGCTAATCTCGCCGCGGGCGCCGGCCATCTCCTCAGAGGGCACTTTGTCGCGCACCGCGCGGGTCTGATAGGCCTTGCGCATGGCGAGGATCTGGTCCATTTCCCAGGCGTTGCTGGCCACATAGCTGCCGGGCGCTTCCTGCGCTACCTGAATCTGGTCTTGCAGCGCATGCACGGCTTTCAGATCTTCTTCATCACCCATGGTCACCTGGGTGCGGAAAATCACAATCGCGTACTGCCCACCCACGTTCTCCTGCGTGAGCTCGTAGGTGCCGGGCTGCTGAAAGATAAACGGAATGTAGTGCTCTTCATCCAGCACCTCGGCGCTCTGATAGCGGCCGTTGGCCTCGGGCAGGGTAATGGTGGCTGGCGTGGTGAGGTCCAGGATCAAGAATGAATAAATGGTGTCGAAGTTGATGCGCAAAATTGTGCGGTCGGTGGGGTCGGGGGTGTTACGAAGATGCATCAGCTGACCCACGCCGCCGCTGCAGGTGGCCGCTGCGATCTTGCGGACGTAGTCGGCAAAGATCACCTGGGTTTCGGCCAGCGAGTAGTTTTGCTCGTCCACCGTGGTGATGGGGCTCTCTTTGACCGAGAGCGCCGGGCCAGGACAGTGGCCGTCGGCTAATGCACTTGAGTCAAAGCCGATGAGTGCGCAACCCAGCGCTGCCAGCGCAGCGGGACGCACACAATAATGCTGAAACAGGTTGTGGGTCAGAAAGGCCATGCCGGATCTCCTCGGTACCAATGGGGTGCGCAGCGTGTGATGCACGAGCAGGAAGTATAAACCACCATTTTCCGACTTCCGCCCGGGATCAGCGGCCTGAGCGTCCCGGTTATGCACATGACCCAGGATGTTGCGAATCAACCACGGCTGCTTATTGGCCTGCGAGCACGCTCATCGACCTTATTCGTTCGCTCTGAACCCACAAGAGGAGTTCTCACGAGCCCACCAGAAAAACGAATCGACAAAATGCTGCCTGCGATGACAATCGCTCCCACTCGTTTCTGGTAAGCGTTTCGAACAGCTTCACGCGAAGCTGCAAAGCAGCGTATCCGTTAACAACGCGGGATTTTATGCTACAAACTGGTAAGCTGAGTGCTTTGGATTTAACGGATGAAAATGGAGCGGGAAAACATGGCTGCTGCCCTCCGAAATGGCCTTTTGAGCTTGATGGTCAGTGTTGTTTTTTTCGGCTGCGCGAGTCTCAACCCCAACTACGAAAAACCCACGGTGACCCTGAGCTCATTCAACGCGCTGCCCTCCGAGGGCGTGGTGCCCAGCTTCGAGATTGGCCTGCGTGTGCTGAACCCAAATCCGGGCGCGCTGAATGTGCAGGGTATCGTCTACACGATCTCCATACAGGGATTTGAGGTGGTCAAGGGAGTGGGACGCGATTTTCCAACGATAGAAGGCTATAGCGAGCAGGAGATCACGCTGCTCGCAAGCGCAAACCTGCTTTCGGGCATCCGGTTATTCACTGACGTGATGAAGAACCAGCAACAGTCATTGACCTATGATTTCGAGGCGAGGCTGGATATGGGTGGCATGTTTTCTTCAATTGAAGTGAGTGAAAGCGGCAGCATCGATCTCTAGGCTTGGCCCTGGCGCCATTCGCACCCGGTTCGGGCAATTCCCGCGTCAGTAAGTCTGCGTATCGAAAGACGTTGACCGGCCGGGGAAACGGACATCCTCAGGCCTGGATGACGCCGCTAACGGATAGGCAACATAAACCCGCGTTTTCCGAATTCCGCCCGGTATCAAGGGTCTCGGAACCGGGTCACTGCTGAGCGTTGCGGCCGGTGATTTCCGCCTTCTGCCGCAGCGCGCGCTGGGCAAAGAAATGGTCCACACCCCATTGGTCGGCCAATGCGTCGGCAGCGGCTGCGGCCTCGTTCGCGCGCGCCTCCTGCCCATTGCGCTGACGGCACCAGGAGCGGACCAGCAGGGCCTGGTCGGTGTGCCAGTCGTCTTCGCCGAATTCCTCGCGTGTGACAGGCACTGCGCGTTCGGCCAGCACCGCGCCCGCCTCGATACGACCCGCACCGCAGTCGATGTCGGCCAGGTTGGTCAGCACTGGGCCAAGCATCCGGTGTCCGCTGATCTCGGCCACCGCGAGCGCTTCCTCCAGCAGGCTGCGCGCTTCCTCCGGGTCGCCCTGCGCGAGGCGCGCCAGCGCCAGGCTGGTCAGCGGGTAGGCCAGGTCGTCAAAGTTCTGGCTGCGGTGCGCGCGATCGATCGCCAATGCGTCGCGGTATAGCAGCTCGGCGGTCGTGAAGTCGCCACGCTCCAGGGCCAGCCGGGCCAGGTTGTTTTTGATCGTCCCCACCTCGGGGTTGCGCTCGCCGAGCACCTTGATCGCGATGTCGAGCGCGCGCGACCAGGCGTCGCGGGCCGCGTCCGCATCGCCGTTGGAATACGCGGCCGAGCCCCAGGAGGTCAGCGCCCAGATCGAGTCGGGGTGCATTTCACCGAACACCGGAATAACAACGTCCACCGCCTGCTTGAACGCGTCCTGGGAGGCGGAAAAATCACCGGCATAGTGATGCAGCAGTGCGATACCCCCCAGGGCGCGGTGGCGCACCGAGGCGTCCTGTTCATCAGTCAGCGGGCTTTTATCGGCCAATTCGAGGGCCCGTCTGAACTGCGCCATGGCCGCGTCGTCCTGTTCGAGATAAGACAAAACGTCGCCGCGAACATTGGCCGCATAGGCCTGGCTGGCCGGGCTGAGCAATTCGTATGCATTGGCATCATCCACAGCACCCAACAAGACCAGAGATTGCTCGTAGTCGCCCATGTCGAAATAGACATCCGCCAGTTCAAGCGAGCTTTGGGCCGCCTGGACGCGGTCTTCTGCTCGGGTCAGATCGGCAGGCAGCGCCGCCAGTGACTGTTCCAGCAACTCCACGCTGCGCTTGTTGATGCCCAGGCTGGAATAGGCCTCACCCATCGTGGCCAGGAAGCGGGAGCGGATCACCGGGCGGGAGAACTCCGTGCTGTCGATGCGCGCCACGGCGCTGTCCAACACCTCGCGCACCGTCACGCTGTTGCCGCGCGCCTCACCCGGGTCAGCCAGGCGGAACACCGACAGCAAAAAGGACCGGGTTTGCTGCTCGGAGAGCAGTTCCAACTCAGCCTGGGCGCGTGCTTCGCGGGCCTCGTCGCGCGCCACGATCGCGCGCCAGGCCATCACCGCGAAGATCGCGCTGAGCGCGATGGATGCCATCAGCCCCAGCGCCAGGCGCCGTTGCCGGCGCCGCAAATCTCGCTGGCGCAAGCGGTCGAACGGCAGCTTGAGGATGCCCGCGACCAGCTTGAGAAAGGCAATGGTGAAGCCGTCGGCCTCCTCGCGCGCATCAGCCGCCAGCGGTTCACGGTACGGACCGTCCGGGTCGTCGACGTCAGTGAGCAGCATCGCCAGGGGGAACGCGGCGGTATCCGGGCTTTCCCGCGGATCAGCGCCAGGATCGCCGGCGATAACGATCGGGAAGATCTTGCGCTCGGGAAAGGCGCGGCGAAAGTAGCGGATCTCCTCGTTGACCCAGCGCGATTTCGCCGAGGCCGGCGAGCACAGCACGATCAACACCTCCGAGGCGTTGAGCGCATCCTGGATGGCGTCCGATAGCGAATCGGACGAGGCCAGTTCTTCCTGGTCGCGAAACACCGGCCGAATGCGCGCGTGCGACGGGCGGGTGTTTGCCCGCCCTTTCAGCGCCTTGCGCGGCGGGCGGTAAGCTTCCAGGCGCCGGTGCAGGCGCCGCGAAAACGCCTCGTCGCTGTGGGAGTAGCTGATAAAGGCCCGGTAGCGGAACCGGGCGGAGTTTGCCGCCATTGGCCCTTCTTTGCCAGTCATTCGAAGCCGTCGCGCAGGATGACATCCTCAGGCATGCAGCCCGCGACCGTAACGTCATCGATCCACCAGCCGCCGGTCTCAGGCCCAACGGCATCAGTGCCGATGCGGAAGCGGAAGTTTACCGTTTCGCCGGCCAGGTCCGACACGTCGACCTCGGTCAGCCGCCACGGCACGAAATAGCTACCCAATGCATTAAATTCGCCGCACCAGCCGTCTGCTCCGTCGGAGGCCGGGTAACCTGTGGGCCATCGGATTGGGTAGGGAGGGGAATCCAATAAAAAGTTTTCTGTCATCCATACCCAGTTACTGCCGCCGTCGGTCGAGTATTCAAGAATGGCGCCATCGTCGCAGTAATTAGAGCTGAAGTCACGCTGATGGTAATAACTCAGGATTACATTTGAGGCATCCAGTGGAATGTTGACCGGCGGCGAAACCAGCCGTTGGTCGCTGGACTCAGCACTGGCGCGGCCGTTCCAGGCCTGTGTCGGGCTCACGGCGTCGGCATCCTGGAGCGCCCACGTGTCGCTGCCCACGGTGGCGGAATGCGTCCAGCCACCGGCGCCGTCTTCCATGTCTTCGGCCAGCCAGCTCAAGGCGGCTGTTTTGGGCGGGCAGGTCAGTGCGTCTTCGTAATAAACGGCCACCTCTAGCGGGAGCACATAACCTTCACCATAGTAGGGGTGGAACTCCCGGTAGAGCACCAAGTTGTATTGGGTAGTGCAATCGAAATCGAAGAAGCACCAGCGGCTGACCTTGGAGCCTTCGTCCGGACGGGCTGTCAGCGTGAGGACCTCACCCTCCTTGTACTGGCCGGCCGGGCAGCCCACCGTACTCTCGGGCGATACCGACGGGAGATCGCCGTTGCCCACCTTATCGAGAATGAGCTCAAAGCACTCGGCGGGCGGGGACATTTCGCATCCCGCCAGCGCTGAGGAGCCGGAGGACGAGCCGTCCCAGATGCCGATGTACTCGCCGTCATCAAAACAGAAGAACTGGCCGTCGTAGAATGCGCTGCTGTCCCAGATAATCGTACCGTCAGAGCCGCGAGCGACCTCCGGGCTGCCCGAAACATTGCCGTTGAGCCGTACCAGGGTGACGCTGCCGCGGAAATAAAACTCCCATTGAAACCCCTGGACATCCTCGTCGAATCGGTCCCGGTCCATGTATGAATAAACGCGGGCGCTCCAGGCGTTGTTGCTGTTTTCCCCTACTTTCTGCGCAATCCCCGCGTCATCGGCACCATTGAAGCTGTACGTGCTGCTGAAGTAAGGATCATCCGGATTGTCCGAGTCGTACGAGATCGAATCCTGGCAATAGTCTTCGACGTTGACGTTTCCTCCCGCGAGCGTACCTCGGGTGAAATTGAAGACATCCCAGTAAACGATCGTTCCGCTCTCCGAGCTGCCGGGGCAATCTGGCAGGCCGAGCTCCTGCGCCGCGCTCCAGCCAAATTGCTCGAACTCGATGCGCAGGCTGCGGCGGCCGGCTTCGGCGTCAAAGGACAGCGCCAACAGGGTCAGCGCCAGCAGGCTGGCAATGAGGGTTCGAACCTGAAAGGCGTCTGGATTCATAGCGCTCGTGCCCCGTAGCGGGTCTGCGGAAGATCGGATCAGCTCCGTGTGCCGGGCACGAAATAAGCGGCCCCTTCGCCCCTGCGATCCCGATTTCGATCACAACCGAGCGCCCATGTTACAAGCTTGCGCGGTTCGTTTCATTCCGGCGCCGGTACGGGCGCGCGACCCTCGCTTCTTGCCACGGCACCCGATACGGTTGGATGCTCTGGCACACCCTTGAATCAAAAAACCTGTCTGTTCCGGGTAACGATTGGCCGGCTAAAACATGGGCACGGAGGTCCAGATGAAGTTAAGGGCAATCCAGTCGCCCTGAAACCGGGCTTTGCCCTTGTACTCGTTCATATATCGAAGTGACAGGTTAAACCGAGGCGAAAACCAGTAATCCGCCTGCACACCCAAGGCATGCGCTTCTCCCTTCGCATTGGGATCCAGCGCCAGCTCGGTCATCATCGGTCTCTTGTCTTTCTCGATCTGCCACTGGCTATAGCCTGAGATACCCACTTCGAATCGCTCGCTCAGGTACTGACTGAAGCCATACTCCAGAGACACATGGTCCCCCGGCGTAATACCCGTATCTTCCTGCTCGCCATGAAAC
>Ga0181574_10003439_pt1 | contig 14035 bp, 6 predicted proteins | sample 101ome_24_FD_145600 | JGI IMG/M metagenome (GOLD analysis project Ga0181574, IMG submission 145600) | Coastal salt marsh microbial communities from the Groves Creek Marsh, Skidaway Island, Georgia - 101410AT metaG (spades assembly) | ecosystem: Environmental > Aquatic > Marine > Intertidal zone... | reverse complement strand
AGCCATCACCCCCATTGATGCCTGCGATACTAGCTCTAATAGTTGTTGCATCAGACCTAAACTGAAGTGCAGCGCCTGAAGATTTTTCTAATATGAGAGAGTTTCCAGCAGTTGATTTTATATGCAACCCGCCAGTCATTGATGTAGAAGGCGAATCAGTCCCTATACCAACGTTAGCAGAAAAATATGTGTTATTATCAGATAGTATACGAATGGCTTCTGTGCCAAAGGTGCCAACATTTGTGTTATATATGTATGTAGCGCCTTCCGCTTGGTTTATTAATGTTTTTCGGTTTACATCTCTGTTATCACGAATTAGTATGCCGTCTTGTAAAGAAGGGTCAAAATCTATAGTTAGAGCTGAAAGAGGGTCAACACCTATACCTAGTTTTGTAAATCTTGCAGAGCCGTCTACATTCATAACAGAAAGAGAGTTAGGTATAATATCATTTGCAGAGTATGATAATAGCTTTTCTACCCTATTACGAGGGTCGCTATTTATTACTGCAAAAGGTAAAAAGCCTTTTATGCCTTTTATTATATCATCTATTTCTCTTGATTTTATCATGTCTTTGCTTTCTTAGTATTTTATCTTATCGTAATGTTTTTATATGTCTGCGTCTGGTGCAAGTGATTTACTCATTTGTTATTAATCCGCTGCCCAAACTGGCGTTTTTGATGTTGTTTGAGGAGCAGGATTTAAAGCTATTACTTTGTTCGCCTCAAGTTCTTGTGTTAAACTATTCTCTAAATGTTCACAGTTAAGTTTTGATTTTAACCATGCCTCTGCTGTTGCCTCGCTTATGTTGCTAAATTCAATAAAAACCTCCGCATCTGGGCTTTCCAGATCAACTGTTCCAAACTTAAAAGGAATTAGTGTACCTTCTGGTACATCTACATCTGTCATTGTGATGCGGTAATGCAACGTTTTTACAACATCATTCATATCGTTTTCAGATGCGGTATCCATCATTGTTACTGTATATTTAAAATTCATTATGTAATCCCCACGTTTCCTGTATACATACCAAATTCAATTCGACATATCATGTTGTTCCAAGTCGCTGTGTTGTCTGCTACTGTTAAAACACCCGACGACAAACTTACGCTAAAGTCTGACATAGGTGTCCCAATATGATCCTTAAAAGTTAATTGGGTAGGATAAGAATTAGTTGGATCCGCTTGAACGTCATAGAGAGCATGGATCGTATCTGAATCTACACTTGCATTTGATCCCCCAGAGCATGTAATTAGGATATAACCATGTCGCCATATGCTGGCCTGTGCGTTACAAGACAGTGTAAATGAAACAGTGTTACTGCCTGTTTTAACGTGTGTACCTACGTATTTAGCCGACCCTTCGTATACACCGTCAACAATAACGCGATGTGAGGAATCGATGGTCATTGCAGCAGTAGCCGCGGCAAGATTATCACCAGTTCCATCACTTGTAGTGCCTGCATTAACTGAAAATTGTATAGAGTTTCCTCCAGCTCCGTTATCAGTAGCTATAATCAATCTATCAGCACTATAATCATAACCAAAATAACCAACACCTTGACCAGAAGAGTGAGCTATAAATAAAGCGTCATTATTATTAGATGCTACACCAATATATTTTGCAGTACTCGAAGTATTCGTAAAAGCGGTGTTGTATGTTTCATTTACAGAAAGATTACCAGCCTCCAACCTCATTAATTCTGAAAATGTTATTGAAGCATCCGCCAATCCAGAAGGAGCATTATACCAATAGAAACCCCCGTTGTCAATTTGATGTTGTGCAGCAGGACCATCTTTATAATATTTCCACCCTCCAGTTTCTAGATATGTATTATTTGCATATCTAAAATTATCATATGAATCGGCAAATATCGCATTAGATCCATCAGTGCCCGCTTTAAGCTGTAAGACACTGTAAATATCACTTCTCCAAGGGCTTACGCTGATACCACCAATGGCAATATGACCATTCGTATCAATTTCAAATCTTTTTTGTGAGTTTAGATTTGCACCTTCGTGTATTGAAAAGGCTTGAGAGCCATCAACAACCCCCAACGAATAACCTATACCTCCAGCGTCCTCAATATATAAAGCTGTATTACCAACTCCGTTTCCGTTTGATAAACTTAATATTCCATATGCTGAATCACGAGTAGCACTCCCTATTGATACAGCGCCGTCTGAATGTATTCTCATTTTTTCAGTTAGGGTTGCATTTGTTGCTCCCCCACTAAATGTGGCTATAGCAAAAGCGCCCCGAGCTGCAGTGTCTTCACTTATCGCTCTTAAAACTACAGATGGTCTAGATGTTCCGGCTCCACCAAAAATATTAGCTCCAGATCCGGCGCCTGACCAAAGTTGGAAAGCTATTTCTGCATAGTTATCGGCCGCCGCAGTTACATTAGTTTTTAAATTATATGTTATTGAGGACGCGTCTTTTGCAGAATCTAAAATATAGTTTGGCGAACCAGTGCCTATGCCGACATTGCCATTATCCAACATAGCAAATTTTGTTAAGTCAGTTGAGTTTCTTATTTCTAAATTACCAGTAGTAGCAGCTTTTTGAAATTTCCAAGCTTGAGATCCGGCTGTAGTAAAATATAATATTGAAGCTTCGGTAGATATAGAATCAGCTTGCCAAACAGCCGATGCATTCGTAGAAACAACCTTACCTACAATATTGCCGCTTCCAGAAATATGAAGTAAAGTATCTGGCACATCCGTTCCAATGCCAACATTGCCACTTGAACCGTCAAAGAAAGCAATAACCGATTGTTTACCGTTGCCGACTTTAAAATCACGGAAATAAGTTGTGCCGCCTTGGTATCCTTCGTAGTTTACCCACAAGTTTCCGCTGTCGGTAGCTGAAGTGTAGTTTTCAATTGAACTTCCACTAAAAGCAATATTGGTTGTTTCTATTCGGCCATTATGTCTTAGCTTCAATCTGTCTTCGTAAGTGGTGTTAACTCCCGTAACACCAGAAAAACGCAAGTCACCAAATCCATGAGCATTAGATTCCCCAGTGGTTGTGGATCCGGGAGTTACAACATTTATTCTCCAATAATCTTTATATAAACCACCATAATCATCTATACCTCTATCACTACCCAAAGAAATCATTTCCAAAACGCTGTTAGAGGCGATATTCCTTGTTACTCTTAAATCACCATCAACATCTAACTTACCTTGCAAGTTGGAATCCCTACCTATGCCGACGTTGCCATCATTAGCAATAACCATTTTTGTATTGCTTTCAGTTTGAAAAGCTAAATTACCATTCCCAACTTGAGCGGCATTTATATATGTTGTCGCCGCATTACCTATTCTATATAACTCTAAAACAGCATCGCCTCCAGTTCCAACTCTAATCATAGGTTTAGCATTAGCGCTCGTATTAGTATTTATAACTTCTAAAATAGGATAATTACCATCACCATTTTCTGAAATGAGAAGCTTTTGGTTTGTGGGAGATGACGAACCTATGCCGACATTACCATTATACCCAATAACCATATCTTCAGTTACTGTACCAGCGTTGTGTGAACGAAATGACCAGTGTGAATCTTCACTACCGTGAGTGGCGTCGTCAACTCGAAGACGAATATCTCCAAATGATTCAGCAGTGTTACCCGAAGCATCTGGTGCGTATGCAGAGATTTGTAGTGGTTGACTGCTAACACCGGCATTATTTGTGCGAGAAATACGAAACTCTGGAGAATTTAATGATTCTAAATGAAGAGGTGCGTTGGGAGAGTCCGTGCCTATGCCGACGTTACCTGTTCCTGCTTCCCAAAACTGCACAGTGGGCCTGCTACCACCAGCCCGTCTGAGTGTCAGATTTAGATTTGCATCTCCGTTGGTAGCATCATCAATAGCACTAAGCCGCACTTCACCATTTGACCCTGTTGCAAAAAGCATGCTAACGGGATTGTTGTTACCTACCGTCGAATTTTTGAGGATAAACGCATCGTTACCATAACCAGAATCAAGATCGAAATCTGTATCAGTGTCTGCTGTAACGTGTATGCCGTTGTTGATAGAACCGACTACTGTCAATTTATGTGTTGGCGTGGTCGTGCCTATGCCGACGAGCTGTGAGGAATCAATGGTCAAAGCGGCCGCAGCGGCAGTCGCAAACTGCATCTTGTCATTGCCGTGATCGTACACTATTTGACCACGATATGCGGCATTGCCAGACGTTCCATCTGCAAACAATAGATAGTTAACATCCGAGGTGTCACTTGCGGCTATTGTTATGCCATCTGCGTTCCCTGCTGATACCACAAACTTGTCAGCAAAATACCCCGTAGGCGTAACGCCCAACCCCATGTTGCCTGCGCCTGTGATCGCTAGCCTACCAGTTCCAGAGGTAGCAAACACCATGTCGTTCGTTGCATGATCGTAATCAATCTGTCCGTATGCATTATTGGTGGGCGATCCGAAATAAATTCGACCATTATTTGCTGCTGGAGTTAGAATTGACAGTCCTGCATCGCTCGCGTGCTCGATGACTAAATCGTCTGCCGAGCCATGTGCAGTAACTGACCCAGCCGAGCCAGTATGTATGTGCAGAGTGCTATCTGGATCTGGCGAGGCCGTTCCTATGCCGACCTTAATACCCGTAGATGTGCTAATTGTAGAGGCATTATAGCGGAATATCTCAGCGCCATCGTCGAGGAAAGTCATATTGCCGCCGCGTGAATCGAAAAACCCGTTGTCTGCGGTTGTTGGCGGCTGTATGCGTAACTGACGCGAGGACGTATTGGCCTCAAGAATTAGCATTCCCTCAGCAGGTGGTTCGCCTCCTTGCGTTGCGTGGATTAATGCTGATGGATTATCCTCACCTATGCCGACATTACCAGTTGATAAAATAGTAAGTCTTTCTACTCCACCCGTAGCAAATCTTAGTTTGCCTCCACCATTAACATCTAGTCCAAAATTTCCAGAAGTGTCAAGAAAAGTTAGATAGGCTTGATAAATAGCGTTAGATTCTTCATCTATTCTTATACCACCAGTTGCTGGTGCACCAGATAAATGCAAAAGTTGAGCAGGGTTTCTTGTGCCTATGCCTAAGTTGCCAACCAAAGTAAGCTTATCTGGGTAAAATAAATTTACATTATCTGGCACATCTGATTCTTTTATGTAGGTAAGTAATTTATCATACCTATTAGATGGATTAGGGTTGACAACCTCAAAGGGCAAAAAACTTTTTAGAGATTGCACCAAGTCATCCTTTACTCTACTATTCATTTGCTATCCCTTTATTGGTTAGACATAAATTCTTTATATGCTTCAACCACTTCCTCGGTCCATATAGCATTAGCAATTTGTTGTATCAATTCTTCTTCGTATGTCAAATCATCAATCGGCTTAATTGTTCTTCGCTCAGATGTACGACTAATAACCTCACCATCTCTTTCAATAATTGTAGCTGTAATAACCTGTATATGATTATAAGCACCAATTATTTCTATCTTTTCTCTTTCTTGTCTTTCACTTAAAGCCATAACGATAATTCCTTTTTAATAAATATATATTAAGATGCTGGCACATCTAATATATTTCCCGTAGGTATATAAAATTCTGCATCTGCTCTAACAAAATCTGGGTGTCTTCCTTGCCTACCTAACAACCACCAACTACCATCACTTGCTTCCCACCAAGCAAGCGACCAATATACATCTGGTTGCACTTCCATGATAAGAGATTTACCCGTCATAAGAGGAAATTCCATACCAGCTTTAAAAATACCACCACCTGATGTAGCCGTAGCTACTCTATCAAGGTCATGCGAAGTTCTATTTAACTCTAATGTTTTATGCCACCCACCGTTAGAGGGCAAAGATGGTTCCGTATATTGCGTTGTGTTGTTTATAGAAAGTCCATCATATGCCGACCAATTGCTTGCTATATTCCATCCAAAATATGTTTGATTGACTAATTGATTGCTATCAACATTTAGTTTTACCCACACTTCATGATTGCCTCCATCAGACTGTTGTATTAGTCTAACAGCCTCCACCATTACACTATAAGTAGATTTATGCACAGTTATTTTGCTGTATACAGCATAGTAAGTAAGATTTAAATCTATTGTGCAGTACTCCTGTGAGTTACCACTACCCGCATAGAAGTTTATAGCAATATTACCCCTTTGAGCGGTACTAAATAATTTTACCCAAGCTTTTCCACCGGCAGACATTGTAAGATTAGAAGTACTATAATTCTTGGTCCTTACTGTATTATAATTCCAAGTTTCGTTTGAATCTATTTTTAATGCATCGGTATAAAAATTTATGCCAGGAGCGTTTCCGGTGTGACCAAAAGTCGCGATTGCAGATCCACCGCCGTCAATAAACTGTAGGTGGTCAGTAGTGCCACCATATTCAATTCTGAAACCATTACTGTTGTTAGCTAATCTTATACCAGTTATGTTAGTAGCGGCTCCATTTGAAACACCACGTTTTAAATCTAATAAAATACCGGTTACACCAGTGTATGGTGTTGCTCCATCGGCCATCAAATTCAGCAGACCTGTTGGCACATCCGTTCCTATGCCGACATTGCCTGTGCTTGTGATGCGAACGCGCTCGTCGTCAGCTGTTTCAAAAACCAACGAATTACTAGTTCCATCTGCCGCAAGTATGGTGGCCCCAGAGTTTTGCTGTAGTCGAGCTTTTCGTGATACGCCAGATGTTGTTTCCTCTAAAACAAGTGAGGAATTTGTTCCGGCTGTCCCCACTGAATGTATTCTATACGCAGGCTCGTCCGTGCCTATGCCGACATTGCCAGACGAGTCCAGACGCATATACTCCGTTGATGCCAGCCCCCAACGGAAATCACCAGAAATCAGTTGCATCCAGTTAGTATTAGTATCAAAATACAGCGTGGACGTTGTACCATTGTCGATTATAACGTCACCAGCAACATCCAATTTCTGCGTTGGCGAGTCCGTGCCTATGCCGACATCTGATAGTCTATATATGTCTGAACCATTAACTGTCCAATTACTGAATACAGCTGCTACGCCATCTATTTTTAGTGTATTACCAGCGGAAAGATTTATGCTGCCATCTATATCTAATGCTTCAGTTGGAGCACTTCCACTAAAATCACCTATACCGACATTAGAATTTCTGTATATGGTTGCCCCATTAGTTGACCAATTACTGAATACAGCGTCTACACCATCTATTTTTAAAGTATTACCTGCAGATATATTTATATCACCATCAACATCTAATGCAAAGCCAGGGGATTTACCTATACCCACACTACCTGCAAATTCTGAAGTGGAATTTTCACTGATAGTCAACATTGTTTGTTGACCCGCACCATTCTGAATGGCGAAATGTAACTTTGCTATAGAGTTTGGATAAACACCTGCTGCAACTACTTCAGTTGATATTTTAGCTAGGGGTCCACCTGCGTAAGTGTTGAATGCTAGTGTGTTATATTCACCAACATCCTTACCAGCCCTTATCTCTAAAGTTGGGTGGGAAAAACCAATTCCGCCTGGAGCACTTTCTCTTTTAACTATAAAATCAGAAGTTGAATTACCTGTTGTATTGAATATGTGAATGTTTGATGGTATGTCCGACAAGCTCTTATAGGTTACGAGCTTTTCAAACATATTTCGTGGGTCTTCATTTAATACAGCAAAAGGTAACGAAGCTTTTATTTGCCTCGCAAGATCTTGAACTAAATTCATTTTTTATTCCTTACAGGTAACTTAAAATATTTCTATCGTATTATGGTGTTATCTCCGAAACAAAAGCAGAGAATGTAATAGTGTTAGCGGCTGAAGATACTCTTAGATATTTACCAGAATCTAAAGCTACGCCCAACTTTAATGCTGTAGTTGTGTTAGCGTCAACTGAAACATCATAAGCTAGCCATTGAGATGCATTAGGATCTGTCTCTGATGTGGTAATACCTATTCTATATGTGCCTTGTGATGCAGCTGTATTACATATAACGATAGATGAAATTATTGCTTCTTTACCTGCTGGAACAGTATACAGTGTGGCATATGTTGTTGATGCCGCTGTCCCTTGCACTTGTGAGGGTTTGTAAGATGTTGGCATTTTTGGCTCCTTATAGGTTCATCGCAAAGAATGGATTTAAAACAAGTGATGATGGGCCTTGGTTTTCTGTTAGAGGAACTCCACCATTTAAAACTGTTGTTTGAGGAGCTACTTGCTCTATTGTTGTGCTCCCACCTAATAAATAATGAGGTGTAACTGATTCGGGCATAGAAATTATATCACCATGATTTAAAGTATTTTCATATACCTCATCTGTGCCATAAATCAACCCTGTCTTTATATCCATTATATTAGTAAATGTGCCTGTAACAATTATAGCATATCCGCTGTCGTTATCAACCTGTATTGATTTTACATCATCAGATACTAGTCTTGTTGTTGTGGCGGCTTGAGCGGCTTTAAGTCTATTGTATTCAAACTCTACATCATCTACACTCCACAATGATTTTGAATATGAAAACATTTCTATCTGTCCATTGAAGCAATTAGCGCCATTGTTTCCACCAAACTCAATATCAGTAATATCATCTAGTGTTTGGTCAGCAGCAGTTAGTGTTTGTGTTTTTGATAGCATACCATCAACAAATATTTTTACCACCAATCCAGTTTTCTGAATTACAATATGGTGTCTCTGATTGTTATAAAGGTCGTAGTCGATATCAATAACATCAGATGTTACCAGAGCATCATCTGAGAATGTAACATCCAAATATCCTGTTGTTTGTGCTAACTTAACACTAATACTATCATTTGCGCCATCCAAAACTAATAAATATTCATCAGCAACAGGATTGTTATTTGATGATGATTTAAACATAAAAGATATTGTGAAGTCACCATCGGCAGGTGCAAGTGCAGCATCAGCAGTTCTAGATAGTGTTTTGGTTGTGCCATCAAATGTAGCGACATCACCAAAAGCGCCTGCTGAAAATGTTACTCCGTTATTGTTTGTTAGTGTTTTTGCATTTCCACTTCTATCATTCAAATCGTGAAGTGGATAAGCAACAACTCTTGTGCCTACCATCAAAGGTGTAACATATGAGCTTGTAACGCCTATTTCACTGCCACTACCTAACAAACCATGACGAAGTGATATTCCTTCATTGGAGCCAATCAACAAAGCATCTTTACCATTAGCAAGATAACCAGCGCCTAAGTCAGACAATACAACAGTTCCAGAAAATATTGTTTGTTTCCAATCTGTTTGTGTCGAAAGTATTGCATGGTCATTTACCCAAGCGTCAGCAGCAATGCTTGTAAAATTCTCTCTAACCCTTACAGTATCGTCTGTAGAGTCCGTTGACCATATTAGAGTGCTTCCTACCATAGAAATATCAAAGACGCTCTCAGTGTTGGAAGAGTCGTAAATAGACCCATCATTAGCAGAAGATGGTTTATGTATTGATACGCCGCTTGTTGTTCCAGCAGCCCAATAATGTAATGGTCTAGCGTATGAATCTTCTTCATTGTCTGGATCTCTTACCGCATCAATAGCACTAACATTAGCATTTACAAGCGCCATATCAGTAGCTAATTGTAACCACCCTAAATTGTCATTTCTATCAGAAATTGGTCCATTATACACAAAAGTCCCACTATTATTGACTTTATATGCTCTATCTTGAAGAAAATCAACGATAATTACACCATCTGTAGCGGTAGCTAAAAACATCTTAAAATCAATGAATTTAGCCTCTACTATGTTAGCGCTAGCTATGTTGTTACTATTTACTTCAAATTTTATGTATTCTGTAAAATAATTAACGCCATCGGTTTCGTAGTTTCTATTTATCCAACTAATGCTAGTTTGGTTATCTTCCACAACCAAAGCACCATGAGTAGGAGGAGCTCCATTTTCGTTGTACCAAGATTTGTTTCTTGAATATTTCTTTGCACCTTCCCAATCCCAACAATATTTTGTATTCTGTAAATCCAAAAAGTAAATTTTATGAGCATTCAAAGTTTGAGAAACATGACTAGGCCAATCAATAGTAAAATATAATAAATCACTATTGGTGATAACAACGTCATTTTGCTTCAGCTCACCTTTGACTTCAATGGCTCCATCAGTTTCCATCACCGTCTGAGTGGCTGGCACTTCTTCTTTTGTTTTGTAACTCAATGTGCCAGCAAATGGGTTTTTTGGGTTTGGGTCTACGATAGCAAAAGGTAAAGAGCCTTTTAATAATCGTGCTACTTCTTTAATCGTGGCGTTCATTCATTAACTCCTTAGTCTAACTTTTGGCGCTACTTGGACGATAGAGCCATTATCGTAGTAAGCATAGTGTGGTAGGTCAGCACCGACCACAGAAACAATCTCTGCATATGTGCCACCAGTAATTGTTTGGTTACTGTATATCAAGCCTGTTCTTGCATCAATAACATGTAAGCTTGTGTCAGCTGATACAATCATATAATCTCCAGATCTGTCAGCGCTGAAGTTTGTAAACGTGCCAGGACTTGTGTATGTTGTATCCATTCCACCGATTGCTTGTTGCATTCTATAATGCTCAAACTCAACTTCACCTCTTTCAAAAGCTGTCTTAGAAATAGACATCATTTCTATCTGTCCACCAAAATAATTAGCACTATTATATCCACCTATTTCAATGTCTTCTATTACCAAGTCAGCAGCAACATTTGTTTTATCTAACTGACCAACTTTATTTCCATCAACGTATAGGTAGAATTTAAAACCATCACAAACATAAGCTATATGGTGAGGGTTGCTATCAAAAAGATTTCCTGTGTAGTTTATTTCATCAGTGCTTGTGCCGTCAGAAGAAGCAATGGCTTTTATTCCACCGCTTGTGTTAGCTCTAACAGAAACCCAAGGTCCAGGTTGTAATGTTTTTTCTAAATTCAAAATGTATTCATCGGCAACAGGCAATGTTGTGTCGTTAGATTTGAAAATAAACGATATAGAAAATTCTGCATCTGTAAATGTTGAAGCAAGCACCGTAGCGGTTGCTATATCAGTTGTACCATTGAATGTTGCCACATCACCAAACACACCGGCGCTCGTTGATGGTAGACCAGCTAATGTAACCCCTCTACCACTTACATCAGCAGTGGTTTTCATTGGCCACGCAGCAAATCTATCACCTTTCATGTATGGTGAAACATATGTGTCTGTAAGAACTACAACACCACTATTATCGGGTGTGGTTGAATCAATATGGAATATCGTTGTGTCATGTCCAGCTCCATTGAGTATGACGAGGTTTTGATTTCCTAATGCTGAACCAGTTGCGAAACCATTAGCTTCTGTATTAGACGTTTCAATACCTGTGCCAGCTCTACCTTTTAATGTTTCATCAGCGTGAGGTGAGAACTGTGTGCCAGTAAAACCATCAGCGTCTATTGTTGTAAAATCATCTACATATCTAAAATATTGACCGGCAGGAGGACCGACAAAGTAATGGTCGTAAAACATACCACCGTTATCAAACAAAGCAACAACGCCGTTACCGTCTGTTTGACTGCTGTCATACATTTCTTTTTCTAACGGATTCCAAAGGTGTGTTTTCTTACCCATGTTTATTGATATATATTGTTCTGGTCTACCAAAGAAATCTGAATTACCATTAGGATCTCTTGCGATAGCCACAGTGCCGATATTGTCAGTAGTGTTGACAGTAATATCTGCTGTTGAGTCAATAAGTATCCAACCTTCACCAGATGTGTTTCTGTTTGATATTGTGTTACCTTTCCAACGATAAAGACCACTTGTTGTAAATTGAAAAGCCTCATCTCTAATGAAGTCAATAACAATAACTCCACCAACAGGTGAAACGCTATCTTTCCAACACACGTATAATTTTAAATCTAAAAACTTAACATCGTAAATAGAAGTCCAACCACCTATGCCACTAAACATTCTGCCCGTGTCGTTACCGCCACTAAATGTCATATATGTTGTGCCGTCTTCTCTGTTTATCCAATTAATGCTACCTGTGTTGATATTAGGATCTAATGTAAACATACCGTGCATTGGAGGTGCACCTAACTCTGTATACCAACTTGTATTTCTAATAGATTTTTTAGCTCTGTTTTCATCCCAGTTTACACTCATGTTATCAAGGTCAGCGTAAACCATTTGGTTGCCAACGCTGCTGCCGATAGATGTTGTCATCTGCTCGTAACCTACGCCACTGATGATTAGTTCGCTGCCATCAAATGTCAAGTTAGCTTCAGCGTTGAATGTACCGTCTGCTTGAGCGGTTGTTATTCTATTGTCAGCGTCGTTGTCTATGAGACCTGTTGTACCATTTGTGAGTGTAATGTCGTCAACAAATAGGTTAGCAACTCTTGCTGCGTCAGCACCAATGTCGTAAGCAGAATCTGTATCTACTGATATATTGCCACCAACTGTAACACCACCAGTAGCTACTGTAAGTGTGGTGCCATCAAAGGTAAGATTGGCTTCAGCGTTTAGGTCACTGTTTCCTGTCGCTGTTGTTATTCTGTTGTCAGCGTCATTGGCAATGTTTACAGGAGCTACATAAGCTGACCCATCCTCTAATATATTGCCTGTAAAGTTTATATCGCCAGTAACATTTAGCGTAGTACCGTCAAAGGTAAGACCACTTTCTGCTTGTAGTGTGCCGCTACCTGTGGCAGTTGTTATATAATTGTTTGTATCACTAGCAATCAAACCAGAAGTAGAAGTAAGATTTACTGTGCCTGCATATATCGTTGACCATCTTAACAGAGTGGTTCCTAAGTCACTGGTCAATGTAACTTCGGGAGTGATTGTTCCACTTTCCAATGTGCCTGAAATATCAACATTGCCTGTTATGCTAAGAAGTGTTCCGTTGAATGTCAGTTCTGAATGAGCCGCTAGTGTTCCATTACCAGTAGATGTGGTTAGATAATCAGCTGTATCATCAGCAATCAATCCTGTAATACCACCAGAAATTGTTATATTGTTTATATAAGCGTTATTCCAATATAACAATGTTGTACCAAGGTCGTGAGTCAAGGTGCTGTTAGGTGTTATGTTACCTGTAACATTCAACACACTTCCATCAAATGTCAAAGCTGATTCAGCATTAAGAGTGCCACTGCCTGTAGATGTTGTTATGTAATTGTTTGTGTCATTAGCAATCAAACCGGAAATGCCGTTTGTGATTGTTATATCATCAACATAAGCATTAGCCCATCTTAACAAGTTACTACCCAAGTCGCTTGTGCTATCAACTTCTGGTGTTATAGTTCCAGATTCTATTGTGCCAGAAACATCCAAATTTCCTGTTAGGTTTAGGAGTGTCCCGTCAAATGTTAGATTAGCTTCGCCGTTTAATAACCCACCGCCAGCAGATGTAATAATTCTGTTATCTGTTTCGTTAGAAATCAAACCAGTAGTACCACCTGCTCCGATTGTAATTCCATTTGTAACAACAACATCATCAACATAAGCGTTAGCCCAACGCAACAATGTGGTGCCTAAGTCGTGAGCAGAATCTGCAACAGGATTGACATTACCTGTAATGGTCAAAGCACTTCCATCAAAAGTGATACCACTCTCTGCTTGTAATGTGCCGTTGCCTGTAGCAGTAGTTAGGTAGTTGTTTGTATCACTAGCAATTAGTCCAGCTATTCCATTTGTGATGGTTATGTCATCAATATAAGCATTAGCCCATCTTAGTAGGTTTGATCCTAAATCGCTAACGCTATCTACTTCAGGAGTAATTGTTCCTGATTCTATTGTTCCGCTTACATCAACATTACCTGTGACATTCAATACACTTCCATCAAAGGTAAGATTAGCTTCACCGTTTAGTGAATTAGAGCCAGTGGTTGTCGCTATATAATTGTTTGTGTCATTTGTTATAGATGGCACGTTAGCGTTTGTTACTGCTGTATCGGCATAAGCTGTGGTCGCGACCTTTGTTGAATTGTCAGCTGCTGTTTGTGTTGTGGCTGTAACACCATCAGAAATCACAGAGGTTGCACTCAATGTAGCAGTCAAATCACCACCAGCA
>Ga0181574_10003431_pt1 | contig 14055 bp, 11 predicted proteins | sample 101ome_24_FD_145600 | JGI IMG/M metagenome (GOLD analysis project Ga0181574, IMG submission 145600) | Coastal salt marsh microbial communities from the Groves Creek Marsh, Skidaway Island, Georgia - 101410AT metaG (spades assembly) | ecosystem: Environmental > Aquatic > Marine > Intertidal zone... | reverse complement strand
CCCATTGTTTACGATTTAAGGTTCTTTGTTGGAGTCGGAATATAGCCGTTTGACCATCAAATGAAGTGAAATCTGCCGTGTCCGCACTAGTAAAATTTAATATTTGATAATACTGGTCTTCTAATTGAAACCCCCTAAATTCAACATCTGTTCGCAATTTATTACCAACAGGTATGCTGAAGCGAGCACCATAGTATAGCTCATTTTGTACAAGAAATGAAGGTTTTACGTCTTCAAAAAAGGTAGAGAAACTGCGAAAATAATCCCAACGGTTCAACGTAAAAAATGGAGATACACGCACCGGGAAGACTGCTGGAATATCAAATTCAGCTTCTAATTTTACTGAACCATAAAATTTCCCAAAATAACTCTCTGCTTTTAGTTTCAATGCGGCTTCACTAACATCGAGGTAGCTTAATCCGAAATAAGCGGTATTCACAGGACGAGAGGAGAAATGTCCACCAATATGAAGGGCAAATGGTTTTTGTTTACTCACCGCTAATTTTACCCCTGCCAAACTATCCTTCTTAATCTCAATGGTAGGATATAAATACTTAATTTGAGGGGTGGCATATACACGGAAGTACCGTTTAGTGAAATCATCCATAGTCAATGCCTCCGAAATCGAATCGTTTCGAAACGAGCGGTTTACAAACCCTACCACGTCACCATTTGGACTTGAAGCATTAATTTCATTGATCTGAACTGGTACCCATTTGGACCGAAATTCCTTTCTCTTTTGTGACAGCGAATCAATTGAAATTCTTCGAAAAACAAAGGTTCGGATACTGTCTATGTATTTTTGTGCGGAAATATAGCCAATTTGTATAGCTTCTTCACTTTTATCAAAGTCAAATGTTCCAATAGGTGCTTTCGGGTTTATTAGGATCCCGCTTTCACAAGGCAAGTTGAAATTTGTGGGGGTTAGCAGCATATTACGTACATGACTTAATAAGTCGTCTTCAGTTGGAGGCGCAGTATTCCAGCTCACATTGCTACCTATGATATAATCAGCGTGAAATTCATTGTACATAACATCAGCTGGAAAATTATTGTAAAGACCACCATCAAAATACAAAACTCCATCAATTGATATTGGGTTTACATAAAAAGGATAGGTCATGGATGCACGAACAGCTGCATTTAATTTTCCTGATCTAAAAACCACACTTTCCTTTTTAGTTATATCAGAAGCCACACAGCGATAGGGAACAAATAAGCGATCAAAATCTTCTCCTACTTGAGCTCCAACGACCCCGAAAAGTCGGAGCATTTCGTAGTCCATATAAGCAGGAGTGATGAAATTTGTTGGAAGTGATTTTTTAAAAATACTGTCTTTAGCGAATGGAAAATTAATTACAGACGCATCTGGAAAATCTTCGCGCAACAGAAAGCGTTGTTCAGGAAGCAATTCTCCAGAAGCCATTTTCTCATATTCACCTCCCAATATATAGGCTTTTATCTCTGCTGGGGAATAACCACATGAGTACATAGCACCAACCAATGCACCTGCACTAGTTCCAGTTACATAATCAATGGGAATCTCCGCTTCTTCGAGAGCCATTAATACTCCCACATGAGCTAAGCCAGTTGCGCCGCCACCACTTAGAACAACACCAACGCGTTGAGCATTTACCCATTGCCCAAGTAAAAGTGATGTAATAAAGAAAAAAAGCGACGCATTAATTTTCAAGCTCCTTAAAAATGAGTTTATTTGTGCAAAGGTAGTTGACTTTTCTAAGGTTTAAAGGTAAAATGTTTCTCACAATTCTCGACCATATAGGAGTGTTTTTTTTCGCAAATTGTGAACTTGTTTCTGCTGGAGAAAGAAATTCGGATCTTTTTGTAGGTTATTTCATGGCAGATATCATCGCCATGGGAGGAGGAACAATCAGAGATTTACCATTGAATGTTGAGCTAGCATGTATGTAATCTGTCTCCATTGTTTTTACTATATTTGTAGGGGCAATTGATGGCCTACTATTTAGGTTATATTTAAAAAAACTTAGAAAGACATTTTTTATTTTCGACACCCTTGGAATCGTTTTTTTTACTTTTGTAGGTGCACAAAAAGCGCTCGCTCTTGATCAAATTCCTTTTACCGCAATGTTATTAGGGGTGATAACAGCCACTTTTGGAGGACTTAAACGAGATGTATTATGTAACGAGATTCCATTGATATTTAGAATAGAAATATATGCTATACCATGTTTGTTTGGAGCGGCCGTATATCTTTTTGGAGATTACTTGGGATTCATTGGGGATACCTGGTTACTGATATTGGGAGTTGTAATTATTACAATTCGGACACTTGCAATTATAAATTCCTCGAACATGCCACTGATCAAAGAACTGGATCAACACACGAATAAATAACATTATGAAAATAATAGTAAAAACACTCTTCGGTTTAGAGGAAATCTTAAAAAAAGAAATTGAAGATTTAGGATTTAAGCAAGTATCTGTATTAAATCGTGCAGTAGAACTAGAAGGAGAGTGGAAAGACGTTTATACGCTAAACTATAAGTGCCGCTTAGCAATTGCTGTTTTGGTGAAAATCGAAGAGTTTAGAATTAAAAAAGAAGACGATTTATACAAAGAGGCGAAGAAAATCGACTGGACAAAATACTTTGACGTAAAGAAAACGTTTGCAGTCAAGGGAGCTGTTTTCTCAGAATTATTTAATCATTCGCAGTTTCCGATGCTTTTGGTAAAAGATGCCATCGCGGATGTGTTTAGAGATAAATTTGAAGAACGTCCGAATGTAAACGTGAAGTCCCCACAAGTTTTGTTTGATGTGCACATTGCTGCCAATAATGTCGTGTCTATTTCTCTAAATACGAGCGGTGCACCACTTTACCAGCGCGGATACCGTCAAGGAACAGGTGAAGCGCCATTGAATGAAGTTCTCGCTGCTGGTTTAATTACACTATCTGGCTGGGATAAAAAATCAACGTTTATTGACCCCATGTGTGGTTCAGGAACCTTGGTTATTGAAGCTGCTTTAATGGCAGCAGACATCCCTGCGATGGTTGAAAGAGAACATTATGCATTTAAAAACTTTACGTCGTTCCAACCAAAAGTTTGGGAGGAAGTAAGAGACAGTGCTAATAATCGTCCCATAAAATTAGATTTTGAAATTCTTGGTTATGATTCGGATTCCGAAGTTTTAGTTAAGGCACGAAGAAATTCGCGTTCTGCGCCAGTAGGAAATATGGTGCGTTTTGAAATTCAAGAATTTAGAGAGATTCAAGTCTCTGCCGAAAAGGGCACACTTATTTGTAATCCACCATACGGTGAACGTATAGGCGAGGAAATTCAAGAGTTATACGCTCAAATGGGCCATGTTTTTAAAAATAAGTTAGTCGGTTTTGATTGTTGGGTTATTTCATCGAATGTGGAAGCCCTAAAATTTCTTGGCTTACGACCAGATCGTAAAATAAAACTTTTTAACGGTAGCCTGGAATGTTCCTATCGAAAATTCGCGGTATACGAAGGATCTAAGCGTGTACAGGCTGCTGATGAATTAGATGAAGAACAACAGAAAAAAGTGGGAATTAAGGCACCAATAAAGGAAAAAAAAGTGATTGAGGCCGTTCCACAAAAAGCTAGCAAATACAGTACGCCGAAACCTGAACATTTTCCTCTTAACGAGTATAAAGGAACGGTTAACGAACAGGAAGAAGAAATAAGACCCAAAAAGTATACAGGGAAACCGGTCATTGGGAAATCGAAGTATCCAACTCCTGATAATCCTTCAAGCAGTTTTGTTAAAAAAAGCTTCCGGGAAGATGAACCAATAGAACAAACGGCGATGAAACCGAAATCAGATAGGCTAACAAAAGATGATTACGGAACAAAACCATCCCAGTATAGTTCGAAAAAGGTGATTACAGAGTCGCGACAGGAGAAATTAGAACGTTTAAAAAAGGGAAGAGGTTAAACGAATTTTATAGTACAAAGAGCATGTGCTACAATTCAGAAACGGAAAAATGATTAATTTTGAAAAAAATAATTGATATGGATGTATTTATTATAGCCGTTATTTTACTTGGCCTGGGATTCGCTGGAATTGCGATTAAAATATGGGCCAAAAAAGGAGGTGAATTTGCTGGCACATGTGCAAGCAACAATCCCTTACTTCAGGAAGAAGGTGCGACTTGTGGTTTATGCGGTGCGAAACCAGAAGAGCAATGCAAGAGTACCGAGAAGTAATGCTGTTTACTATCATTCCTTAGGAATCTAAATTTTGTTTAGAATGATAGTGCAGTTTCTTTGAGAAAAAAAAGTCTCCAATTAAATTTATATTACATTTGCCTTAGATATTAAACCCTTAAAAAATGTCAAAAAAATATCAAGATCGAATTGATGCTTTCATGGAAATGGTGAAGGCAAAAGGTGAGCATGAAGTAGAGTTCCTTCAAGCTGTAGAGGAAGTAGCAGAAACAGTTATTCCCTTCATTGCAGAACACCCAAAGTATGAAGAGCACAAGATTTTAGAGCGCATTATTGAACCTGAAAGAACCATAATTTTTCGAGTGCCTTGGATAGATGATAATGGTAAACCACAAATCAACAGAGGATATCGAGTAGAATTTAACTCAGCAATAGGTCCATATAAAGGAGGACTTCGGTTCCATCCCTCTGTAAACTTATCAATTCTTAAGTTTTTAGGATTTGAACAAATCTTTAAGAATTCACTTACTACTTTGCCTATGGGTGGAGGTAAAGGAGGTTCTGATTTTGATCCAAAAGGAAAGTCAGACAATGAAGTAATGCGTTTTTGTCAATCATTCATGACCGAATTATCTCGTCACATTGGAGCGGACACTGACGTACCGGCTGGAGATATCGGTGTAGGTGGTCGTGAAATTGGTTACATGTTTGGTCAGTATAAAAGAATCCGCAATGAATTTACTGGCGTATTGACTGGTAAAGGAATTAATTGGGGAGGATCTCTTATCCGTCCTGAAGCAACTGGCTATGGAGCCGTTTATTTCATTCAAAATATGTTGGAAAGAACTGGAGATACATTACGAGGAAAATCTGTAGCTGTTTCTGGTTCTGGAAACGTTGCTCAATTTGCCATTGAAAAAGTTCTTCAGCTAGGAGGTAAAGTTTTAACTTGCTCAGATTCTTCTGGTTATGTATTTGCACCTGAAGGAATTTCTTCGGAACACTTAGATTTCTTAAAAGACCTTAAAAACGTTAGACGCGGTCGTATTAAAGAAATGTCTGATGCATATCCTGAGATGCAGTTCTTCCCTGGAGAACGTGTTTGGAATCTCCCTGTAAATGTTGATGTGGCTATTCCATGTGCTACACAGAATGAATTGAATGGAGAAGATGCTAAGAAATTAACTGATAAAGGAGTTAAGGTTGTTGGTGAAGGCGCGAACATGCCTTCAACACCAGAGGCTATTGCTCACTTCCAAGGTTCAGGAGTCCTTTTTGCACCAGGAAAAGCTTCAAATGCAGGAGGTGTTGCAACGTCAGGTTTAGAAATGTCTCAGAATTCACTTCGTCTTAGCTGGTCGAGAGAGGATGTTGATCAACGCTTACAAGGAATAATGAAAAGCATTCACGACCAATGTGTTAAATTCGGTCGTGACGATCAAGACAAAGTAGACTACGTGAAGGGAGCTAATATCGCAGGTTTCGTGAAAGTAGCTGACGCAATGATTGACCAAGGTTTGGTTTAATGAATGGTTAAATATACCTTAAAAGCCTCCAACATGTTGGAGGCTTTTTTTTTGAAAAAATGGTATTCGAATTATTTTCAACGGATTCCAGCTTCTTCCTTTGAACTTTCAGCTCATCAAATGTGCTCAATTTTATTAACAATCAATAAAAGCACCTGCTTTTTTCACTATATTCACACAAAATAAACGTTATGGAATGGTTTACTGGTTTAGAGTGGTTCGATAAAATCTTTTGGATCATTGCGCTTATTGGTTCTGGTCTTTTCGTCATTATGATGCTCGTCACCTTTATCACAGGTGGAGGCGACATGGATGTAGATGGTGATTTTAATGGCGACGTGGACATGGATGCTGATGGAGGTTTTAGCTTCTTCACAATCAAGAACCTAATCGCATTCTTTACTATTTTCGGATGGTCTGGGATTGCCGCTCTTGAAAATGACTTAGCGAAACTCTATGTTATTCTTATAGCTACGGTCTGTGGACTTATCATGATGTTTATCATGGCTGGGCTCTTTTACCTAATCTCCAGGTTGCACGATAGTGGTACGCTAGAAATCAAGAATGCTATTGGAAATATTGGTGAGGTATATTTAACCATCGGAGAAAGTCGATCTTCTATCGGCAAAGTAAATGTTCGAATTCAAGGTGCTTTGAGAGAATTAGAAGCATTAACAGATGATGAAGCCCCCTTAAAAACAGGTTCTGTCATTGAAGTCATTGACGTCACCAACAATGGTATTTTAATTGTACAAAAACTAACATCAAAATAGAAAAACTATGTATTCATTTTTAATGCAGTTCGACAGTAGTTCGGTGAACACAGAGGGTTTTGCCTCATTGGTTGCGATTGGTTTCGCAATTCTCTTTGTTTTCGTTATTTTGTTTTCCTTCATTCGGCGCTACAAACGATGTCCTTCGGATAAAATTTTAGTTGTTTACGGAAAAGTAGGTGGAGGTCAATCAGCAAAATGTCTCCACGGTGGAGCAGCATTTATATGGCCAGTTATACAAGATTACGAGTTTTTAGATTTAACACCTATCTCTATAGAGGTAAACTTGGTAAACGCGTTATCGAAGCAAAATATCCGTGTGAATGTTCCCTCTCGTTTTACGATTGGTATTTCTACTGAACCAGGTGTAATGCAAAATGCGGCAGAAAGAATGCTTGGACTTGGTTTAAATGAAATTCAAGAATTATCAAAAGAAATCATATTTGGTCAGCTTCGTTTAGTTGTGGCTTCTATGGATATCGAGGAAATTAACTCGGATCGAGATAAGTTTCTTGCGAATATTTCTAATGGTGTAGAAGTTGAGCTTAAAAAAGTTGGACTTCGTTTGATCAACGTAAACATTACGGACATCAACGACGAATCTGGTTACATTGAAGCTTTAGGTAAAGAGGCAGCTGCTCACGCAATCAATGATGCACGAAGAACAGTGGCAGAAAAAAACAGAGATGGTTCGATTGGTGAGGCGGAAGCTGTTCAAGATCAAAGAACGCGTGTCGCTAATGCTGAGGCTAGAGCGGTAGAAGGAGAGAATGAAGCAAAAATACAAGTTGCTAATTCGGATTCCCTAAGAAGACAGCGCGAAGCAGAAGCAGAACGTACCGCTATCGCTGCTGAAAAAGTGCAACGCGCACGTGCGTTAGAAGAAGCTTATGCCGCCGAGCAAACTTCGGAAAAGGCAAGAGCAGAGCGTGAAAGAGCCTTCCAAAATGCGGAAATTGTTGTTCCTGCAGAAATTGAAAAACAACGCATAGAAATTTCGGCAGAAGCTGAAGCAGAACAAACAAGACGTCTTGCAAAAGGGGAGGCGGACGCTATTTTACTCAAAGCGCAGGCCGAAGCACAAGGTCTTTATGAAATTCTGACAAAACAAGCGGAAGGTTTGGATAGAATTGTGAAAGCAGCAGGGAACAACCCTAAAGACGCGTTCATCTTGCTTCTTGCTGATAAATTACCGGAAATCGTAAAAACTCAATCTGATGCCATTAAGAACATTAAATTCGATAAAGTAACCGTTTGGGATGGTGGCAATAATGGAGGCGACGGCAAAGGTTCTACAGCAAACTTCTTATCTGGTATTTATAAATCAGTGCCTCCTTTACAAGATATGTTCAATATGGCTGGTATGCAGCTTCCCGAATACTTGAAAGGTAAAGAAGTACAGGGGGACGATAGCACTCAAAATACGGAAGATCAGTAATTCCTTTCCTCTCTTTAAAAGCCTCGTTTTAATTAGTGAGGCTTTTTTTATGCTCAAAAAAACGCTCAGTATTAAATGCCAAATGATCAATCATTTATACTAAGCTCTTGAAGTTTTTATAATTCCAATTGACTAACCGGATTCGCTGAGTGATTATAGGTTATTTTTACCAATTAAGATGTATTAAAATAGCAATTCACCCTATCGCTTATTCCCGAAGAAGAATAAAATTAATACAGGTAGCAAAAACAAGTCAGCAAGCACCGCAAAAAGTAATGTTACACTAATCATTAGCCCCATATAGAATGTTCCTAAGAAGTCTGAAAACAACAATAGTAAGAAACCTGAGCAAAGAATCCCGGATGTAAGAACAATTGCCTTACCAGTTCCAATCATTGTGCGTTTCAATGCGTATGGCACTGACTTCCCCTTATTTAATTCTAACTTAAACTTACTCAAGAAGTGAATTGTATCATCCACGGCAATCCCAAATGAGATGGTAAATACAATGGCTGTTGTAATTTTCAAATTAATTCCAAAGAACCCCATGATGGCTCCTATAACCAATAAAGGAATTAAGTTGGGAATTAATGAAACGAATACCATCTTGAGCGATCTGTATAAGATCCCCATGATTAAGGCAACCAAGAGGATTGCAAACAATAAACCAGAAACAAGACTCTTCGATAAATAGCTCATATTTAAATCCAACAAATGAGCCGTTCCTGTTAGCTTAAATTTTAAATCATCGGAATTAGTATTGTTTACAATAAAGTCATACAATCCTTTATTCAAAGCTGAAACCTTGTTGTTCCCCAAGTCTGGAATGGTACCACTAATTCGAGTTTTTAATTCTGTACTATCCATAAAAGCCCTAATAAAATCTCCTTCTTGAGCAATCTTTATCATTCGCTTTAAGGATTTTATCTTTGACTTTTTTGTGGGTGTGACAAAATGTGTTGTGTCACCCAGGTGAGAGGAACGATTGAGAATCTTCAACGTCTGATTGAGTGAAATTTTGATATCAACACCATATTCTTCCTGCAAGTATGTTTCGACATCGTTTATTTGTTGCAAAATATCCGAATCCCATAAAGTTTTAGATGTATCTTTCAATTCAATGGCCATTTCAAAAGGACGAACACCTCCAAAAGTTTCGTCCATATAGTTGAACGATTTTTTCATATCGTTTTCCGGTTTGAGATCATCCATTAAAAAATTATTGGATTGAATTAATGAAGTCCCAAAAATCAAAATAATAACAAGCCCAATGGAAAAGTAGGAGATTTTTCGTTTATTTCGCAAGGTGAATTTATACGCTCTTGACATTAAAGGTTTCCAAAAATTCTTCTGATCATTATGGACTAATTTTGGCGGCTTGGTATAATAGAATAGAAAGGGGAGTACTGCAAAAGTAATAATGAAGGCCATAAGTACACCAATTCCAACGTAAATCCCAAAAATTTTAATCGGCATAACATTAACAAATACTAATGAAAAGAATCCAATAGAGGTCGTTAAAGAAGTTAAAAACGTTGCCATTCCTATTTCCTTAAAAGAAATCTTTATTGCCTCAAATTTCGGATGACCTTCTCTGAGCAGATCAAAATATTTGGACACCAGATGAATTACATCAGACATAGACACCACGAACATGATTGAAGGAAGAATCGTCATGATTATATTAATCGGCTGTCCTATCCAAGCCATGAAGCCTACAATCCATACCATTGATCCCAAAATAACGACTTGTGGTATCAATAATCCCCACGATGAACGAAAGGCAATTAATAAAAAAATAACCACGAGTATCATACTCATTCCAACGTAATTACCCATTTCAACGGTCATCGTTTTTACATAATAAATTTGACCGATGGTTCTTCCTGCGTAATGAATATTATCAAAAGAATATGTGTCTGCTACTTCATAAATACAAGCGACAAGAGAGTCACTTTTATTTTTGCTTAATTTGTCATTGTGCTTCACATAAACAAGGAGGGCGGAGGCATCAGGGGATACCAAAGAATTAATCAATTCCTTGTTTTTATAAATGCGAGAAGAGTCCGCTTCAATTCTGTTCTGCTCAAAACTAATATATGGTATACCGCTAGAACGATTTCCAGGATAGATAAATATTTCTTCCTCCGAAGTTATATCACGAGTAAAATTCACGAACGGTAATACTGCTAGTTCTTGAGAAAATTGGTGAACATCTGTTAAAAAATCTAAGTCAAATATCCCTTCTTTATTTTCAATGGCAATCAATATGAAATCATTGTCTGAACCATAGGTTTCACGATGGTCATAGAAAAAATAACTATCATCGCTCATTGCGGGAAAAAACTCTTCAAAATTGTAATCAAACGTAGTCTTTGGAATTTGAAAACCAAAGAATACGGTTATTACAAACACTACACTTAATATTGCGTAACTAAGTTTTTTTAATTGTTTATCACCAACTGTTTTCAAGTCTTCCTCGTTTAAGGTTGCGAAAATAACGTTTTAACCATTGTATTGTTTAGATTTCAACGATTATTCAAAGAAATGAATGAATAGGAAATAGTACATTTGTATCAGATTAATAGAACCCAATAAAACATGAAAAAAAATTTACTTTTTATCGCAAGCTTACTACTGGGAGCATCTTCGTTTGGTCAATTCACGCAACTGAACGAACCGACCATTGGAGAAGGCACTACCTTATATGTAATTGATAGTTCAGCTGTGAACTTTGAAGCTGTCATCGGCTCAGGTGTAGAATGGGATTACAGTACTTACGGAGGTTACGGTGGAGACGCCCGTAATATTACTGTTTTAGATCCTTCATCAACTACCTTTAGTACAGATTATCCTTCAGCTACTTCTGCGTTAGATATTCAAGGATTTCTTGTGAATTATACTTCTTCTAATACCACTGAGCGTATGAGTCAAGGGTTTGTATATTCAGAGGTGAATCTTGGAGATGTAGTAGTAAAGTTTAACACGGATGAAGCAATGCACTATACGTATCCATTTGCTCTCGGAAATAATGTTTCCGATAATTTTGAAGGAGAAATGTACAATGCTGCACTTGGCACTCAACCTCTAACAGGCACAGTGAATGCTACATTCGATGGATTTGGAACGTTGAAATTGGCAGATGGCATAACACTTACTGACGTATCCCGTTACCGTATCTCTGATATTTCCATAATTACAGTTTCTGGAACTGGCCTCTTCGATGGAACGTTCGAATTGGAGCGCGATCAGTTCGAATATTATGACTTGACAAATGCTAACTTACCTGTTTTTGTGTATACAACTGTTATTCTTCGTTTGGCAGGTTCTCCAAATCCATTATCTGAATTTAACCTAGCATTGAGCTCTGTAGATCCATCGACCATTGTGAATGTGGAAGAGTTGAAAACCGCTCATTTTTCGGTATTCCCAAATCCATCTTCAGATATCATTAACATAAATTTATCTTCTGAAATGGTGAATGCATCGTTTTCTCTAGTAGATGCTTCCGGAAGAATTGTAATGACACAAACCCTTTCTAATCAAATGAATGTTATTGATATGGCAACTTTGGAAAAAGGTATATATGTGATTCAAGTAACGAATAATGGCGTGATTAGCACAAACAAACTTGTGATTAACTAAATTTCAACTCTTTAAATAAAAAAGGCCGCAACTGTTTGCGGCTTTTTTATTTGATTTTTTCTCAAATTAGTGAGTACTAATTAAAATTAATACTAATTTTGAAACCGTGATTACGAACAATACTCATCATCATCATGTTATGTCGCGACAGGCGAGGTAATGATGTATTAATTATATTAATATAAAAACCCGCTTGTTTCAGGCGGGTTTTTTGTTTTTCGCCGAAACAAGATCAACATTAAGTAAAAATGGAAAGATTACAAATTGCAGTACAAAAGTCAGGTCGATTATTAGATGATTCTTTGAACTTACTCAAGGAATGTGGACTTAAGATACCTTCTCCACAAGGGCAGCTAAAAGCATCTGTGGATAATTTCCCGTTGGACCTATTGTTTTTGAGAAACAGTGATATTCCAGAATATGTGGCAGATGGCGTTGCAGATATAGCGATCATTGGGGAAAATCTCTTAATTGAGAAAGAGTCGAATGTTGCGCTACTAATGCCCCTTGGATTCTCAAAATGCAGAGTCTCCTTAGCTGCGACTAAATCTTCTAACATTCAATCAGTTAAGGATTTTGAAGGTAAAAAAATTGCCACCTCATATCCCGTTACATTGAAGAAGTTTTTAGATGAAAAAGGAGTAAATGCAAGTATTCATACCATTTCAGGTTCTGTTGAAATAGCTCCTACAATTGGATTAGCAGATGGAATATGCGATATCGTAAGCACTGGAAATACGCTTTTTATGAATGGATTACGTGAAGTAGAAAAAATACTTACTTCTCAAGCTATATTAATCGGTAATAAACAACTTTCGCCGTCCAAACAAGATGTGTTGAATAAGCTCATTTTTAGGATTCAAAGTGTGCTTGCCGCGAAAAACACCAAATATGTGTTGCTCAACTGCCGCGAAGAACAATTAGCTGCAATTACGACTATTCTTCCGGGAATTAAGAGTCCTACGGTTATGCCCCTTGCAGAAAAAGGATGGCTTTCAGTACACTCTGTAATTCAAGAGCAACAATTCTGGGACAATATTGACGCTTTACAAAAGGCAGGTGCAGAAGGCATCCTGATTGTTCCAATTGAGAAAATGATTCAATAATTTCAATAACCGGTAAATGATTGTATTAAAAAATCCAGAGGGAAATGACCTTATTACGGCATTGGAACGTCCTCAATTAGAACAACAAGATATATCCGAACTGGTCGCAGAGGTATTTGACAGCGTTCGAAACGAAGGAGATGCTGCTTTAATTCGCTATGCTGAAAAATTCGATGGATTCACACTCACTGATTTTTTTGTTAAAGAATCGGAAATATTCGATGCAGTTAATGGACTGGATAAAGATTTGAAGGCGGCGATAGCTCGAGCCGCTAAAAATATTGAATACTTCCATATCTGTCAAAAAGAACCTATTCAGAAGGTTGAAACAATGCCAGGGGTGACTTGTTGGCGTCAGTCCGTTGGAATTGACAAAGTTGGATTGTACATTCCAGGAGGAACTGCCCCCTTATTCTCAACTGTATTAATGCTTGCAATTCCTGCCAAAATCGCCGGTTGTAAAGAAATAATTCTCTCCACACCTTGCAACAGTGAAGGTACGATTCATCCCGCTATATTATTTGCAGCCCAACTTGTTGGCGTTACAAAAATCATAAAACTAGGAGGAGTCCAAGCGATTGCAGCTCTGTCAATTGGAACGGAGACCGTTGACAAAGTGTATAAAATATTCGGTCCAGGTAACCAATATGTAACCGCTGCCAAGCAATATGCACAATCACTGGGAACTGCAATCGACATGCCTGCAGGTCCATCTGAAGTTATGGTTGTGGCTGATGAAACGGCTAATGCTCAATTCATTGCCGCAGATTTATTGTCACAAGCGGAACACGGTAATGACAGCCAGGTCGTATTTCTAACTACTTCGGCAGATTTAATCTCAGAAGTAAAAAAGGAGATCTATCGACAGTTGGAGGATTTGCCTCGAAAAGCGTATGCTTCGAAATCACTTGATTATGCGAAGTTAATTCAACTGAAGCAAGAACAATTAGTAGATGTAATTAATGAATATGGTCCAGAACACCTAATTCTCTCTACAAAATACAATAATGAATTGGTTCAATCCATCACAAATGCGGGCTCTGTTTTTATTGGCAATTATACACCTGAAAGTGTAGGTGATTATGCCAGTGGAACAAATCATACACTTCCTACAAATGGATTCGCCAAAATGTATAGTGGGGTTTCACTAGATAGCTTTGTTAAAAAAATTACGTATCAAGAAGTTACTCCTGCTGGATTGCGACTGATAGGCCCGATCGTTGAAAAAATGGCTGCAGCAGAGGAGTTAATAGCACATAAAAATGCAGTTTCAATCCGCTTAAAAGAACTAAGAGAAAATGGAATTTAATTTAACCAATTTAGTACGGCCGAATGTTCACGCTATGAAGGCTTATTCATCTGCGCGAGATGAATACACAGGCCATGAAGGT
>Ga0181574_10003429_pt1 | contig 14056 bp, 14 predicted proteins | sample 101ome_24_FD_145600 | JGI IMG/M metagenome (GOLD analysis project Ga0181574, IMG submission 145600) | Coastal salt marsh microbial communities from the Groves Creek Marsh, Skidaway Island, Georgia - 101410AT metaG (spades assembly) | ecosystem: Environmental > Aquatic > Marine > Intertidal zone... | reverse complement strand
CTCATAGCAATGTGGGGCTTTTTTTGCTTATTAAGGATTTATCACTACATTGATCCATCTAACTATCAAAAACTTAGAACCATGAAGCAAGTATGTTGTAGAGACTTAGGAAATGATTGTGATTTCACCGTTTCCGGAGACGTAGAAGAAGTTATGGCCGCTGTAGCCGCCCATGCTGAGCAGTTTCATAAAATCGTGCTTAACGAAGAGGTTGTTGAGGCCGTTAAGGGCGTGATGAAGGACGTATAGCCTTAGATCGCGGTAAAACTTTAGAACACCCCTTTCTGTACACAGAAAGGGTTTTTTATGCCGGTCGTTTTCAAAAGCGCTTACCAAAACTGGCCCCAATGCGGGGATGAACCTCATCTGTGTAATCTGTTTTGAGGAGATAGCGACCTAGGCCCAGAAAAAACTCAAAAGAAAAGCCACCCTTGTTCACCCACTTACGGCCTGCCGCAAAACCTAATGACCATTGAAAAAGGTCTTTTTGTTTTGGCTCTTCAAAATCGCCTTCAGGAAATGGCAAGCTTACTCCATCGTAACTCCTGACCGAGGCAAAAGAGGTAAAGGTTTCCACAAAAAAACCTCGAGCGCCAAAATCTTTAAGATCAAAAAAATAAAAGCGATAAAAAGGGGTCAAAGCAAAGTTTTGACTCCCGAAGTTATCTCCAGACAAATCTAAAAGCAAGCTCCCTCCAAGGCCACTCGAGGAGGACATGATTCGCTCATAAGACACATCCAAGGCCGGCCCAGCCAGTAGCGCTAGACCATTGATGCGAAATTCGCTGCGCTCATTAAACACATCATCATTAGGAACCTGCCCTAACATAGAATAAGATAATGAGCCGATTAAAAGACAAAGGATAAGGTTGATTTTCATAAGACAGGTTTTGAGGGAGTGGACCAAAAACTGAGCCAAAGTTACGGGTTCTTAAGATTAGTATGCCAAACAAGACATGCAATGGCCAAATAAGCTAAAAAGATTGAACATCATAGCGCTATGCAGGTCAGAAGAAAAATTAATCTATCTTTGAACCGTATGACACGTCCCAAATACTGTACGGCGATTCTGGCTGGTCTATTGATAGGGCTTAATTGTGATCTTTGGGCTCAGGGCCCACCCGCACCGAATCGAAGGCCCCCAGAGGAGGAATTACCAATTGACCAACACCTGACCATTCTACTGATTGCGGCTTTGGCTATTGGGCTTTACTGGGCGTTCAAACAAATTAAGTCCCAGCGTAGCCGCGACTGATTCTTGTGACGTATTTACCAATGATGTCAAATTCGAGATTGACTTTACTTCCTGGCTTGAGGGCTTTAAAATTGGTGTGCTCGTAGGTATAGGGAATAATGGCCACACCAACCAGGCCTGGTTCACTGTCCACAACGGTTAAGCTTACCCCATTGATGGTTACTGACCCCTTGGAAACCGTTACATGATCTGACAGGGGGTCGTATTCAAACTTATAGTGCCAACTGCCGCCCTTTTCTTCAACTTGCACACAGCGCCCCACGAGGTCCACATGTCCCTGGACAATGTGCCCGTCTAGGCGATCACCCAGCTGCATGGCGCGCTCCAAATTCACTAAAGACCCAACAGCCCAAGAACCGAGATTCGATTTATCCAGGGTTTCTTGAATGGCAGTGACGGTGTATTTATCGTTCTCTATGGCAACAACGGTTAAACAAACCCCGTCATGAGCCAAGGATTGATCGATTTTAAGCTCTTGAGTAAAATCACTCCTTAGGGTTATGTGCAAATTGCTTTGCTCTCGATTTAACTCGACTATTTCACCAATAGATTCAATTATGCCTGTGAACATGACCTCAATTATTTACCTTTGCAAAAGTAATACCCAGAGCGCTTTAATGGCAAAAAATGCACCACTAATTATCGGGATTTCTATCGGAGACCTCAACGGAATTGGCCCTGAGATTGTCCTGAAAAGCTTTTCAGATGCAAGAATGTTAGATTTTTGCACTCCAGTCATTTTTGCCAACATCAAGATGCTTACTTGGTATAAAAAGGAATTGGGCCTGGACATGCATTTAAGCAGCATTTCTGAGCTCAATCAAGTGGTGCCGGGTAAAATAAACGTATTCAACGCCTGGAATGAGTCATATGAGGTGCGTTACGGCGCTACAGACCCCAAGGCGGGCCAACTCGCTATTGCATCCCTAAAAAGCGCTGTCACTGCCCTTAAATCCGGAGCATTAGACGCCTTAGTAACCGCACCAATTGATAAGAAAAACAGTCAATCGGAGGACTTTAAATTTCCTGGCCACACCGACTATTTAGCTCAAGAACTAGAGGGCAATGCCCTTATGTTTATGGTTTCAGAGCATTTAAGCGTCGGTCTTTTGACTGACCACGTGCCGGTACGTGAAGCTCCAAATAAGATTACCGAGGCCTTGATACGTGAAAAATCTCAAGCAATGATGGCTTCTTTGACGCAGGATTTTGGCATTAGAAAACCTAAAATTGCGGTTTTGGGGGTCAATCCACATTCCGGAGATCAAGGGGTCATCGGTAGCGAGGATCAAGAAGTAATGAGCCCGACCATTCAAAGCCTGAGGGACGCTGGGCATTTGATTTACGGCCCTTATCCTGCAGATGGATTCTTTGGTTCTGGGGCTTACAAGGAGTTTGACGCGGTTCTTGCCGCTTACCACGATCAGGGATTGATTCCCTTTAAAACACTATCCTTTGGGGCTGGAGTAAATGTGACGGCGGGGCTCAGCGCTGTTCGCACTTCGCCAGATCACGGGACGGCGTTTGATATCGCAGGCCAAAATAAAGCCCGTACGAGTTCATTTGAGGAGGCCATTTTTACGGCCATAAAAATTGTGCGAAATCGCAGAATGCACACCCAATTAAACAAGGCCCCACTTGAAATTGTCTCCAAAAAACCCACAGGCAAAAAGAAACGGCGTTAAGCTAAGGCTAACAAAATTATTTATTATATTTGCCACCGCCTTTTTAAGGCCAAGGATTAATGAAGGTTTGTGCGCATGAAGGAAATGAAAGAATATACCATTCCTTTTGTGGGGTTGAAAGTAGGCCAACACAAATATGACTTTAATCTGGACAAGAAGTTCTTTGAGCATTTTGAGTACGATGAATTCCATCAGGTTGACTTGAGCCTCAAGGTGGTTTTGGACAAGAAGCCAAACATGCTTGAGATTGATCTTTCGTTTGAAGGATCAGTTAATGTGTCCTGTGACCGAACGAACGAGCCATTTGATTTAGCCCTCAATGGGAATTATCATTATGTGGTAAAGTTTGGCCAAGAACGGGACGACATGCACGATGAATTGGTCATCTTGCCTCACGGAGCCTATCAGGTTAACATTCAACAACAGGTTTACGAATCTATTGTTTTGGCCTTGCCGAGCAAGAGAATTCACCCTGGCATCGCCGAGGGAACCCTGGAAAGCGACGTACTCAAGCAGCTAGAAGCACTCAAACCCAATGGGACAGATCAGGATCAAAGTGATTCGGTAGACCCGAGATGGGACGGTTTAAAAAAACTATTAACGGACAAATAATATTGCGCCATGGCACATCCTAAAAGAAAAATCTCAAAAACAAGAAGAGATAAAAGACGCACCCACTACAAAGCTTCGGTTGCTCAGATCGCTACAGATCCAACCACTGGAGAAGCCCATTTATACCACCGTGCTCATTGGCACGAAGGCAAACTTTACTACAAAGGCCAAGTGGTTATTGATGCTGTAGGAGAAGAAGCCTAATTTCTGAAAGACTTTTCACAAATTACCCCCCCCCTCACTGAATGAAAAGTGAGGGTTTTTTATGCCTTCAAAAAAAGACAAAACAGCAAAAAAACAGCTGTTTTTGATCAAAAATTAGTACTTTTCACCCCGAAAATTGGAATTTTGGCTCAAAAAGCTCAGTTTTTATTCCAAAGCGTATGACAAAAATTAAAGCAGCCATCACCGCTGTCGGAGGCTATGTGCCTGACTATGTGTTGACCAACGAAATTTTGGAAACCATGGTCGATACGAACGACGAATGGATCGTTTCGCGTACAGGCATTAAAGAGCGCCGAATTCTCAAAGAGCCAGGCCAAGGGACTTCTTATATGGCCATCAAAGCAGCTCAACAACTTTTAGAAAAAGCAGCCGTCGACCCCAAGGAGATCGACCTGTTGATTATGGCCACTGCTACCCCAGACATGTTGGTGGCTTCTACAGGCGTGTTTGTCGCCACAGAAATTGGTGCCACCAATGCTTTCTCCTATGATTTATCTACAGCCTGTTCTAGTTTTTTGTACGGGATGAGCACGGCCGCGGCCTACATTGAATCGGGCCGTTACAAAAAAGTCTTGTTAATTGGCGCTGATAAGATGTCTTCTGTAATCGATTATACGGACCGTACCACCTGTATTATTTTTGGTGATGGCGCCGGAGCCGTTCTTTTTGAACCCAACACCGAGGGGCTAGGCCTGCAAGACGAGTACTTGCGTTCTGATGGAATTGGACGAAATCACCTAAAAATGGACGCTGGGGGCTCAATTTTACCAGCCTCAGCCGAAACAGTAGCCAATGGCCAACATTATGTGTTTCAAGACGGCAAGACGGTTTTCAAATTTGCTGTGTCCAACATGGCGGATGCATGCGGAAAGGTCATGGAAAACAATAACCTAAGCAGTGATGACATTCAGTGGCTGGTGCCTCACCAGGCCAACAAACGCATTATAGACGCTGCTGCTAACCGAATGGGCGTGACTCAGGATAAAGTGATGATGAACATTCAGCATTATGGCAATACCACCTCGGCGACACTCCCGCTATGTTTGATGGACTATGAGTCCCAATTAAAAAAAGGCGATGGATTAGTGTTTGCTGCTTTTGGTGGAGGATTTACATGGGGCGCAGCTTATTTAACCTGGGCTTACAACGGAAAATAAATATCTTTTATAAAAACGAATTATATGGACATTAAAGACATTCAAAATCTGATCAAGTTTGTTGCCAAGTCAGGGGCAAGTGAAGTAAAACTGGAGATGGAAGATGTAAAAATCACCATCAAAACAGGGGCAGAGAATGACCGTGTTGAGACGGTTTATCAGGCGCCACCTACCGTGGTTCACGCGGCTCCAGCAGCGGCCCCAGCGCCTGCGGCCCCAGCGCCAGCAGCTCCGGCTGAACCTGCCGCTGAAGCTCCAGCACCAACGGAAAGCGATAAGTACATTACGGTAAAATCTCCAATTATTGGTACATTTTATCGCAAGCCTTCTCCAGACAAACCGGTTTTTGTTGAGGTGGGCGACACCGTAAGCCCAGGAAGCGTTATGTGCGTTATTGAGGCCATGAAATTATTCAATGAAATTGAAAGTGAGGTTTCTGGAAAAATTGTAAAAGTATTGGTAGACGATTCATCACCTGTTGAATTTGATCAGCCATTATTTTTAATTGATCCTGCTTAATTTAAAATCAGTATCATGCCGTCAAAAAAAGTGAGGGCCCCTAAGAAGGGAGCAAAGCCAAGCATGTTCAAGAAAATATTGGTCGCAAATCGCGGAGAAATTGCGCTGCGCGTTATTCGTACCTGTCGGGAAATGGGCATCAACACCGTTGCGGTGTATTCTACAGCTGATGCAGAGAGTCTGCATGTGAAGTTCGCCGATGAGGCGGTCTGTATAGGGCCTGCGCCTAGCTCGGAAAGCTATCTAAAAATTGCAAACATCATCGCTGCTGCCGAAATTACCAATGCCGATGCGATTCATCCAGGCTATGGATTTTTATCTGAAAATGCTAAATTTTCTAAAATCTGTGAGGAACACGGCATTAAATTTATTGGCGCCTCGGCTCAAATGATTGATCAGATGGGAGATAAAGCCTCTGCTAAAGCTACCATGAAAGCCGCTGGTGTACCCTGTGTCCCAGGGAGCGATGGCGTGATCCCGGACTTTGAAACCTGTAAAAAAGTGGCCAAAGAAACAGGCTATCCAGTGATGTTGAAGGCCAGCGCCGGGGGCGGAGGAAAAGGAATGCGCGCGGTTTGGAACGAAGAAGAACTACAACCGGCGTGGGAGTCTGCCAGACAAGAGAGTAAAGCTGCTTTTGGCAATGACGACATGTATATGGAAAAGCTCATTGAAGAGCCGAGACACATCGAAATTCAAGTCATTGGGGACAGTCGCGGTAAAGCATGTCACCTTAGTGAGCGTGATTGCTCTATCCAAAGACGACACCAAAAATTAACCGAAGAAACGCCAAGTCCATTCATGACTGATGCGCTGCGTCAGGCGATGGGAGAAGCTGCGATTAAGGCGGCAGAATTCATTAAGTATGAGGGCGCTGGGACCATAGAGTTTTTAGTGGACAAACACAGGAACTTTTATTTTATGGAGATGAACACTAGAATCCAAGTGGAACATCCCATTACTGAACAGGTGGTCGATCACGATTTAATTCGAGAACAAATCTTAGTGGCTGCAGGCGTGCCGATTTCAGGCAAAAATTATATGCCGCAATTGCATTCGATTGAATGCCGGATTAATGCCGAGGACCCATACAATGGGTTTAGACCTTCGCCCGGAAAGATCACAACACTGCACGCGCCTGGCGGACACGGAGTACGCTTAGACACGCATGTTTATGCGGGCTATTCCATTCCCCCAAATTACGATTCAATGATCGCGAAATTGATTACCACTGCACAAACCCGTGAGGAGGCAATTAATAAAATGAAGCGCGCCCTGGATGAATTCGTGATAGAGGGCATTAAAACCACCATTCCATTTCACCGACAGCTTATGGATCACCCTGATTATGTCGAGGGCAATTACACGACTGCCTTTATGAATGAATGGAGTATGGATGAATGATCGATAAATCCATGAGTAAAACAAAAAAACCCTCCCTCGCGGAGGGTTTTTTAGTTGCCTGAATCAGAGAATAAAGAGGGCCTCAAAAAAATCATGTAAATTCATGACTTTGAAATGTACCATCAACGAGCTGCAAAGCGCAATGAACACAAACACCGCTTCGTATTGGGAATCTTATTTGACACAACAGGCTGACTATTTGATTGTCGGGGCTGGGATCGTGGGGCTGACCTGCGCCATTGAACTCAAAAAGCACCAGCCAAAAGCCCGAGTGCTGATCCTTGAAAGGGGCCCGTGGCCCTCTGGAGCCAGCATTAAAAATGCGGGGTTTGCTTGCTTTGGCAGTGTTTCAGAAATTGTGGCAGATGCCGACCATCACACCGAGCAAGAATTAATTGCTTTGATTCGAAAAAGAGCGCGTGGTTTGGAACAATTAAAGGCTATTGTTGGCTCAAGGACCATGAACTTTCAACAGGTAGGAGGATACGAATACTTCCTGGATACACAGGCCGAATTGTACGAAGGTTGCTTGGCTCGCCTGAAATGGGCCGATGATTTGGCTAAAGAGGCCCTTGAGACCACGGAAACCATTTTTAGCACGGTGAATAACGAATTTGGGTTTACCCAGGTCATGGATAAAGGGATTCTGAATCATCATGAAGGCCATATTCATACGGGAAGGCTTATGGAGGCGCTCGTGAAGGAAGCCTCAAGTAAAGGCGTCCTTTTTTATGGAGGGGTAGAAGTAGCGTCGCATGAGGAACATAAAAATCAAGTGTTTTTAAACACCCATAAGCACGGAGTTTTTAAGACAAGAAAACTCTTGTTGGCCACAAACGGCTATACCGCTAAACTGCTGGACAATCTTGTAGAGCCTGCTCGGGCTCAAGTGTTGATCACCAGACCCATTCCAGGCCTTAAGTTAAAGGGAACGTTTCATTTGGACCAAGGGTATTACTACTTCAGAGAAATTGACCAAAGAATATTGTTAGGCGGCGGGAGAAACTTGGACTTTGATTCTGAGCGCACCACAGAAGAGCGCACCACAAAGTCCATACAAGAGGCTTTAGAGCGATTGTTGCGCGAGGTGATTCTACCTCACACCTCAGTAGAGGTGGACCAAAGCTGGGCAGGAATAATGGGGATTGGTGATAAAAAGTCACCCATGATAAAAGCCTTGAGCCCCAATATTTACTGTGGGGTTCGTTTGGGAGGCATGGGTGTGGCCCTTGGGACTGGCGTAGGGAGTTCCTTGGCTGAATTGGCCATGAAGGCATAAAAAAACCGGTCATTCGACCGGTTTTTAAGTGTTCATCCTGAACTTAAACAAGGTTTAATTCAGAATTCGATGAAGGTTTAGTTTTTCATCAATTGAATGGTAGTGCTTCCTTCTTGAGTGTTGATTTGCGCGAAATAAGCGCCTTTGCTCAAGTTACTGTTGTCAATAGACAAAGTGGCACCTGGATTGTCGAATTGAGCGACTTGTTTGCCCAATACATCATACAGGACTACACGAGCCATATCGTATTGTGCAGAGCGAATGTTCCAAACGCTGTTCGCTGGGTTTGGCGCCACGCTAAATGAGGTCTGGTCAAAGTCACCGACACTCAAGGCTCCACCACTGACAACAACACTCCCCAAGGCAGCTTCATTATCTGGGTTGGCATTCAATCCAATAACTTGAAATCCGTACTGAACCACGGCATCCTCGGCAGGGTCAACGTCAGTAAAGACCACTTCAAAGGTTGCTCCAGTAAGCGGCGCAGTAGCAATTTTTAACACAGAGTAGTTAGAATTAAACACCTTGATAAAGGCTAAAGCATCATACTCTGAATCTAGGGTATTGCCGTCCACATTCCCAGAAAAAGTTAACTCTTCTCCAGCAAGTGTGTTGTCTTCGACATAAGTATTCCCTTCGAAAATTTTAGCGCCCAGACCGGTGGCTGGATCCGTCCAAAAAGGATCATTTACGTTATAGGTGTTGAAATTAGGCTGTAGTGTAACTGTTCCTGCTGCCGGATCAACAACGGTTTTGATGTCTGGCACACCCCAAGCCTCTCCAAAGATGAAATCTCCTGTGGCAGGGTCAAAGACATTAGCGTATCCAAGAAAGTTTGCTCCAGCGTCTAATACGACACTGTTTTGGGCAGAGACCCCAAAGGCAAAACCAAAGGCGGCCATAAGTGAAAATAATTTTGTTTTCATAAGATTAGATTTAAGAATAGGTAGATTAATAATTATTTATAGTTATTGTGATTTATTGATAAACACGGATGTAATCGATTTCCATACTCGAACTCTCGAATGACGGATCAATATTGCCTCCAAAACTGCCGCCCATAGCAACATTTAAAATGATAAAGAAATCACTATCAAAAGGCAAGAGCTGTGTGTTGGCTACCGTATGGTATACATTTCCATCCACAGAGAATTTGATTTCGTCCTCAGTCCATTCCAAGCCATAAACATGGAATTCCTCTGACGCGCCAGGCACATTAATGCTCTGAGAGATGGGATTACCCCCTGAATTTCCAGGATAATGAAGCGAAGAGAAAACTTCGTCCTGATTGTTGCCTACATGCTCCATGATGTCCATTTCTCCACAGGCGGGCCAGGTGTTGGTTTGGTAATCAGACCCAAGCATCCAAATGGCCGGCCAGGTTCCTCCTCCAGTAGGTAATTTGGCCCGAGCCTCGACACGCCCAAAGGTGAAATCAAAGTTTTGATTCGTCTTAAGTCGTCCAGAGGTGTAATCGCTGCCTTGAAATGATTCGGCTTTTGCGGTAATTTTTAATACACCATCGGAGACCACAACATTCGAGGGGTCATCGGTGTAATATTGCGCCTCTCCGTTACCCCAGCCATTATTGCCTGTGCCGAGTTCGAAGCTCCAGTTTTCAGAGCAAGGCGCACCGTCTGTATCAAATTCATCCGCCCACACAAGAACGTCGTTGTTTCCGCTGCCAGTATCTCCTGTAAACCCAGCGCATTCGACGGGCCCAGAGCCTTCCTCAGGAACAAAAGTGTGATACCAAGCCAGTTGAGCCCCAGGGGGATCATATGGATCCTGAAGACCACGAACCACGAGTTGGTCGGCGGTAAGGGACGTGATTTCATAAGCAGGTATTCCAGCCCAATAGGATAAGAAGCTGTTTTCCAGGGTAAGTATTGGTGATCCAGTCGTCGGGTCGTCTAACACGACAAAAGAGGTGTCAAAAGAAACAAAAGGCCCTAAATCTCTACATTCATCGGCGAACTCTCCGGGTGTATCATTGGGAAAAAAGCGTTTGATTTCAGCCCAATTGACGTAGGTGGCGCCGCTGGTTTCAAGAACATAACTGTAATCGCCCATACCGTCGTAACTAAAGACCAAAACATCATCGTACAGACATGGATTAAGTTGGTTCGGGGCCGCTGTAAAGTAGTTTGAGAAATCTACAGTCGGATCGCCAACGCCAAAGTGACCGGTGCTAGAAGAGTCCCAAACCCATCTTTTGCCTTGGCCTGGAGCCCCAGCTAAATTTTGAAGGATTTCGGCATCGATCATCAAGATTACATTTAAATCCACGCTCAATGAAATGGAACTTGCCGATCCACCTCGACCGTAGGCAATCACCACAATTTCTTGAGTGTATTCACCGGTTTCGGTATAACGATAGTTTGCTGATTGCCCTGGACTGATAACTACAGGGTCTGCCTCGGGCTTAAAATAAACGTGATAGGTCAGGGCAAAGTCCGCACTTGGGGTTACTGAAACATTACCTGAAAGATCCCCGGCCACCTCAGCGGTAGCGACTAAATTAGTCGGCGCCAAAACAGCACCAAACGGGGTGTCGTCATCTTGACAAGAAATAAGAGTGACACATAATGCCACAATGGCTAAAACAAAATTTTTGTACTTCATCATCACTTCTTAGTTTGCAAAATCAATATTATCATAATAAAAGGTGTCGTCGTTACCGGTATTGCCAAAGTCAAAAAAGACGACAATTTTGGCATACTCCTGGGTAAGATCAAAGCTTGAAAAATCAAATTCTAAGGTTTCCCAAGCTCCAGAAACACTAGTTAGGGCATCAAATTCCATGGCGATGTTGGGATTGGCCGCATTTTCGAGCTTCATTTTTACCGTACTGCCGACAATCGGAGACCAAACATCCATTTTTAGGACTGAGTTTTGTGAAAAATCAATGTTCTCACCTAGTGGAATTGCAGTTCCAGCGTAAACCAGTGCGCCGGACTCTTTAAAGAATTCAACAACTGTAGCGCTCGGGTTGACCCCTGACGGGTCAGGATTGGCAATTTTGGTATTGATGGCGCCAGCAAAATCGAAAAAGACATAGTCTAAGCTTGGATCTTCAAAATCTAGCGGCAGTAAAATCGGGTTGTCGATTACGACCTCTTCTGTGCCTTCAATGGTTTGGCTTCCACCACTGAGAGCCACAACACGAAGCTGATAAGTCCCCGTTTCAGCGTAGGTATGTATGACAGATGAACCAAGCATTAGGGGGGTAGCCACTTCATCGACCTGATCTCCGAAATAAACCTCGAAGCCAGCGGCTAAGGATGCCGTAGCAGAAACTTCAATTGAAAAACTATCGCCTGCTACCGGGAGCACGATAATTTCTAGGTCCTCAGGAGCGACAAAAGTCACCGACACAGCTTGTTCTAGGGACGCTGACTGTACTCCGTTGAGGTTTTCGGCAACCAATACTGCCGTAAAGGTTCCTTCAGTGTAGGCATGCACTGCATTAGTGCCCGGAACCACCTCTTCTGGGTCGCTGCCGTCACCATAATCCAAAATAAATTTGGAGGCACTCAGTGCGCTGGGCGTAAAAATCACATTGCCCGAATTGTCTGTTGTGGACGTGACCAGCAAACTTAAATTAGACGGTACTTGAACGGTGTCCAAGTAATCAAAGTTGGCGTCGTCGGAACTGCACCCCATGACCAGCCACAAGGCCATAAAGGAAAAACTGATATTAAGTATACGTTTCATGTGCATTGTATTAGTATCCAGGGTTCTGTTGCCAGCGGTTGCCGGTTAATTGTATTTCGATTTCGGGTATTGGGAACAATTCGTGTTTGTTCGGGGTAAATCCCGGAATTTCTTGAGCTGCGCGACCTTTTCTTACCGCGTCAAAAAACTGATGCCCCTCTCCTACAAGCTCCAATCGGCGCTCAAGATAAATGGCGTCGGCCAAGTCTGTTCCCGTAGCCGTGATTTCACCTAGGCCAGCACGCTGGCGCACTCGATTGACGTAGGTTTGTGCTCTTGCGTCACTGCCCGACGCGTTATGGGCTTCTGCAGCCATAAGCAATACATCAGCAAATCGAATGGATCGATAATTGTTTGGGTTGGTCAAATTTTGATCCCCAATATTTGCATCGCCTTGTCGTGGGATGTATTTGCGATTGAAAAATCCAGTGTGCTCATAACCTTCAGTGTAGGTTACTCCAGAGCCCCCATTGTAATCTTGATTGTCCTGGGCCCATTGCACGATGTTTAAAATGGCGAAGTCTCTGCGAACATCATTTTCGTTGTATAAATCATAGGTTGCTTGAGTGGGCACATTAAAGCTAAACCCAGACTCGAAATTGGGCCCTGTATATTGTCGCGGCCCATTGAACCCCACAGCAACATTACCCTCGCTACATTGGAGACAACCAAACCCAGCGCCTTCTAAATCGGTATACTGTACTTCAAACACAGACTCGATGTTGTTTTCGTTTTCATTTTCAAAAATTAAGCCATAGTCTTCCATGAGATCGTAAGGCCCCGAGTCGATGACTAAATCCAATGTCTGGGCGGCATCACTCCACTTTTCTTGATATAAATAAGCTTTGCCCAGTAAGGCTTGAGCCGCTCCTTTTGTGATGCGACCTTGCTCTTCTTGGGTTGCAGGTAAATTGTCTGCAGCAAAGATTAGGTCCAATTCAATCTGCTCAAAAACCTGAGCTTTTGGTGTGCGGTCAATTTCAAACTGTACACCAAAAGTGATGCGTTTATCCACCACCAAAGGCACATCTCCAAACCATTTTACCAGTTCAAAGTAATAGTAAGCACGTAAAAATCGCGCTTGCCCAATGACATTGGCCTTACCGTCAAAATCTATTTTATCTTGGAATTCCAAAATATAGTTAGCTCGATTAACTCCAGCGTACATCCAGCTCCAAATGCTCCTTAGCTGTTCATTGGTCGGCGTGTGGATCATGTCGTCAATCTGCTGGATCCCAATGACGTCGGTTGCGCTTTCGCCACCGGCCAGAGTATTTGCTGAGGCGATTTCACCAAGCATGACATTGATGTATGAGGATTGTAGCATATCGTAAGCGCCGATCAGGGCATTTTGATAATCCTCTTCTGCGTTGAAATAAGTTTCGCTGTTTTGGTTTTCAGAATTCACATAGACAAAGTCATCGCTGCAGCTCAAGGCCAAAGCCCCAAAAAGCAAAGTGAATGCTAAAACGCGTGAACGGGTGAAAGGTCGTGTAGTCTTCATAGTTCTTAGCGGATTAAAGTTTAATGTTAGCCCCGAGTAAATACGTTCTCGGTGTGGGATAAAAACCAGGGTCAAATCCGCTGCCAATTGGCGCGCCATTTGATGAGGTCGGGTCATATCCACGATATTTTGTTAAGGTAAAGGCGTTGCTTAGAGACACATAAACCCGGAATTTTGAAAGTTTGAATTTCTCGAGCAAATCTTCGCCAAAGGTGTATCCAAGCTGCATGTTCTGTGCGCGCAAGAACGAACCGTCTTCCACATAAAAATCTGAAAACACCAAATTGGATGTGGCCGCAGTGGTCACACGCGGGTATTCGTTGCTCGAGCCTGCCCCAGTCCAACGGTTCAAATAGTAGGTGGTACGGTTAGTAAACCGGTCGTTTCGCTCATAATTACGAACGATTTCATTTCCTAGAGACGCAAAGAAGTAAGACTGAAAGTCAAAGTTCTTGTATTCAAAAGAAAGGTTGAGTCCCATGGTGGCGTCCGGGATGGGATCACCGATATAAGTCTTATCCTGGGTGTTAATCACGCCATCGCCGTTCAAGTCGGCAAAACGAATGTCTCCGGCTCGAGCCAATGCCCCTAAGGCAATCTGGCTTGGTGCATTGTCTGCCTCTTCTTGGGTTTGGAAAATCCCTTGGGTCTGATAACCATAATAATAACCGATAGGATAACCTTCCTCCATACGTGCTA
>Ga0181574_10003417_pt1 | contig 14090 bp, 9 predicted proteins | sample 101ome_24_FD_145600 | JGI IMG/M metagenome (GOLD analysis project Ga0181574, IMG submission 145600) | Coastal salt marsh microbial communities from the Groves Creek Marsh, Skidaway Island, Georgia - 101410AT metaG (spades assembly) | ecosystem: Environmental > Aquatic > Marine > Intertidal zone... | reverse complement strand
GCCCCCCCGCCCCCCTGGTGCCCCCCCCCCCCCCTCCACCCCCCCCGCCCCCCCCCCCCCTCGGCGCCCCCGGCGGCTTCGGTCCGCGCTGACGACGCTCGCTCCATGCCGTCCATGGCCGGGGCTGCTTCCCTTGGCGCCCTCCTGGCCAAGCTGCAGATGCAAGGCGGGGGTTCGGGCCGGCCAAGGCCTGCGGCGCCCCCGCCCCCACCCCCGCCCCCGCCCCCGCCCCCGCCCCGGATGGCAGCACCTCCGCCACCGGGCTTCGCGGGGGGGGGCAGCAGGCCCCCGCCACCTGGCTGGCCGGGCTCTGGCGGACCCGACCAGCCTGGCGCGCCCATGCCGCCACAGGGCCCCCGCCCTGGGGGGCCGCCACCCAACCACCCCGCCCATCCGGGTCACCCCAGTCACGCTCAGTATATGGCGCACGTGGCGCACCACCAGCAAATGCAGGCGATGATGGCGCATGCTCACATTAGAGCCGTGGCCGCCGCGGGCCTCCCGGTCGGACCAGGCCCTGGGCCAGGCAGCCCAAGGCTGGGGCCAGGCGCGCCGATGCCGCCGCCACCAAACTGGCCGGGTCCGCCGACCTGACGAGAGAACGAGGGTGAGAGAGTAAAGGATAGATAGAAAAAGAAAAGAGAGAGTGTGTATGTGTGTTTGTTTCTGTTGCGAGGATTCAACTGTCAAATATCCCCCCCCTCTCGATCCAATCCAACCCCATGCTCACAGCTCATCGTCGTAGTAGCCCGGCGGGGGCGTCCAGTCCTTGCCATCCCATGCGGGCACGGTAGAGAACGCGGGCATCGACCCGGCGAGAGGTCTGAGCCCCACCTTGCCGCGGGTTAGGAGACTCATAAAGTCGGAAACGGAGTCAACATCAGTAGCGCCGAGGTGCTGGGCGTGAGCTTGTTTGCTCGGAGAGAAGCCGACGAGCCCCGGCCCCTCGAGACCAAGCGCTGCCTGGGCATCAGGGTGCTCACCCGACACGGCCCAAAAGTAGGCAATGTCGTAGGCAACGAAGCGCTTGGCCACTTCGCGGAGATCGGCAATCTGCTTCGACCGTGACGCAGCGCTGGCGTTGTGGATGGCGGGGACAAAGGACACAACGCAGAGGACGGGACGAGAGGCACTACCTTCGGCAAGGCACGCATCCGACCACAGCTTGTGCGACGTGAGCTCGTGCACCTTGGGGGGCGCAAAAAAGGCCGCACCCTCGGAGAGAGCCCACTCGGTGATGGCAGCGGCGCTGCGCTCGCCCTTGAAGATCTTGCCGGATCGCTTGCCCGGGACATACAATTTTATCGTGGGGAAACCCTCGACGCCCTGGTCCCCGCATGTGGGCTTGTTCTCCGCCGCATCGCAGTCAACCGCGCCGACAGACACGCGGCCCTTCATCGACCGCGCCGCTTGCTCCATGTCGCCCTTGATTGACTGGCAGTGGGGGCACCACGGCGCGTAGAACTCAACCAGGTATGGGCCAGGCGTGGCCGAGACAGCGCCGCCTGACGCAAAGTCATCCGCGTTGAGCGTCACCACGGGGCTGCCGACGGGGTAGAAACCGTTGCCTCGGGGCTTCCGGGTCCCATCGTCGCTCCCGCCCCCTCCGCCCCCGGTGCCCCCGCCAACCCCACCGCCCCCGAGCCGCGTCATGGCCGCCTTAGAGGCCTTGGCCATAGCCCACTCGACGATGCCCTCAGCCGTCCGAGCTCCCTCGTAGGTCGAGCTGCGGGTCTTTCCTGTAGCGTCGGAGAAGAAGAACTTGATCGTGGGGAAACCCTTGATGCTCTGCTCGCCAGCGACGGACTTGGCTGCATCAGCATCGACCGCCGCCGTCCGCACCACGCCCTTGAGCGCCGCCGCGGCCTTCTCGTACTCGGGGACCAGGGCCTTGCAGTGCCCGCACCAGGGCGCGAAGAACTCGACCAGGTACATCGATCCATCGTCGGACGCCTGGGGGCACGTGAAGGGGGAGCGCGTCAGCCGGCAGCACCACCGGCAGCAGCGATCGCACGGAGCCAGCATTGCCGCTTGTCGGCGATCAGGCCCATGTCAACGATTCCGACTCGCCTTGGCAAGCCGATCCTTGAAAGAGGACTCATCCAGAGTTTTCACGGAAGATCCCGAGCTGTAAAGCGCCTGAGCGGCTCCCGTGAGCAGGACAATAACCCCCAACGTGAGGGCAGCCACGACGCGAAGCGTAGCGCCCCTGCGGTTGCCGCAGCGGGACGACACGAACTGGCCGGCCATCTCCAACGGAGGAAGCGACACGCCAGGTAACTGCGGCTTCTGGATCTGCGTACTGTAAGCGTGATATGGCGCCAGGAGAGCCCGCCGCTAAGGCGGGCACTCGAGTTTTCGCGAGAAGTTCCGAAAACTCTTCCAGGAGAGGATGACCTCCGCATTTTCCGCATCAGTCTCTTCGGGACTTCGATCTTCCTGTTCAGCAGCCCGTCTGCCGTTCTGTCTCCTCCCGGTTCCAGGAGAGGGCGGGCCGTTTCCGACCGCGTCGGAGCGGTGGGCCCCTCGCTGGTCGATGGGGGGACGTCGCCGTGCGTGTCTACGCAAGGCGACTATGAGCTTGGTGGCGCTGGTGTACAGTGGCGTGATGGCGACGACAGCGGCCCTAGTTCTCGGAAGTGACGCCGAAGAGGCCGCCACGGCCACTGCCGCAAACGCAACGCCACCTCTGATGAGTGTCGAGGTGCCGACGAGCGCCGAGCCCCTCGAGCTCGACCCCCCCACCCGGCGCGCGGTCCTGGTTGACTGGCCCGTGGCGCCCGTGCGGGTTCCCGCGATCGTGACGGCACCCACAGTCGGGGCCCCACGGCTTCATGACTTTTTCCGGCTGATCGACACGGATGCCGACGGCGACATCACGCCCGAGGAGGCCTCGGCCTTCATCGCGTCTGAGATCCAGGGCGCCGACTTCGACACAGAGGGAGAGGTGGACCAGGGTGGGGCTGCGGCCATCCGCGCCGTCGACGAATCGGGGGGCGGGTCCGTCTCCTTCACCGAGCTCAACACCCACCTCGGCGCTGTCATGACGTCGCCCCGCTCTGTGGCGCAGTGGGTGTCGCACGGCGTCGGGCTCCCGCAGTACTCGGATGCTTTCCTGAGCGAGTGAGTGGGGACGATTGGAGACGAGGAGGTGCTCGATCATCGCCAGCGGAGCGACGCAGCGACGGCAACTACTGTTCAGCCTCGGGTTTCCCCCTTCCCACCTTTCGTCCTCCCCCGCAACGATGTCTCCCTCCCAGGCTCGTCGATCACCGCGATGGACTTTCCACTGCTCCTAAAGGACGCGGGTCGCGCACTGCGGGAGGATCTCGGGATTGTGTCGGATCTTCACCGGGCCAAGCTGGTGCGGGCGCTCAAGATGCGAGTCCTGGGCGTCGGGTCGGCTCCCGGCCGTGTCCAGTCGGTGGAGTGTGTTCCTGGCCCCCACCCCGGCGAGATAGCCGTATCATGGAACCCGCCTTCCAAGCCAGGCCTGCCGGGCTTCTCGCGGCTCCTCATCGAGGCCGAGGTGGCAGTGCGGGGCTTAGCGACTGAGGGCGGCAGCTCCGACGAGGGCGGGGGCACATCGCCGACGTGGGAGGGTGTTGCCTTCCCAGGCGAGCGGCAGCTGGTCATCGTCGGCCTTCCGATAGACTCGACCGTGTCCATCCGCATCACCGCGTGGGGCGAGTCGGGTGGCTCGTCTCCTGCCGTGATTGACGGATGCCTGACGACGGGCCCGGCCCAAGCCCTGCCCAAGCCGGATGGTGGGCGGCTGCAGGGCGGCACGTGGCGCCTCGGCGACGTCGTCGGCGGCCTCATCGCCGTCCTTCCGATCGTTGCTGTGCTCTTTTCCCTGATTGTAAGGGCTACATCGTTCCTCTCGGCCATCGCGCTCGACACGACCCCCGACCTGACCGAGGACAAGGAGGGCGGCGGCGTGGGCTCGGACGGCCGGGCCGACTCTGCCTCGCACGCGTCTGCCGGGCGCACCGGCGGCTCGGCCCATGGGGGGGGGGCTCCCGATGGCGGCGTCCGACATCGCCGGACCAGATCAGGGGGGTTCAGGGCGGGACACAGCACTCTTCTTGTCCGTTCTGGGAACTCAAGTGGTGGGCTCGTCTCTGCCCGCGAGGCCAGCCCGCTCGCGTCGCGGGAGGGCACGCCCCTCCAGAGCCGCGCCGAGGAGTCGCCCGCCCCGTCGGGATCGGGTCGCGCCGTCGCTACCCCCGGGCTGGGGGTGCCGCCCTCACGCGGGCTCGTCGCTCGCCTCGGCAAGGCCAACACTGTGGCGCGCGAGGGCCGCTCGTCACGGTTCTTCCTGCGGCGCGAGGGCGGCGGCGGTGGTGGGCGGACCCCTAACACGCCACCCGGGAGCCTCACAGGCTCTCGGGCGGTCAACGGATCGCACGACCCGAACAAGCGGACGTGCGGTCACGGCGACGGCTGCCTCCAGGCGCTGCCGGTGTGGCGTGCGCGACACCACTGCGGTCGGTGCCAGGGCTGGCGCTGCCCCGCCCACACCGCGGTCCGGTCCCACGGCTCCCTCAGCCCGTGCGAGCTCGATTCCAAGTGCATTTGCTCTGACTGCTTCGCCCGACTGGGTCCTGCAGAGCGGATGTCGCTGGAGACGAGCTGGGGCAAGTTCGGAGGGGGCGACATCCGCGCCACAATTAGAGAGGCCGCGGCGCGTGCCCGTTGGCGCTCGGCCAGCGTGAAGGCCTTTGCGGTGGCCGCCATGGCGGGCGCCAGCGGCAGCGGCGGCGGAGGTGGGGGTGGGGGGGGTGGTCGTGCTCACTGAGAGATTATGTTCGCGTCATCATGGTTTTCAATCGTTTGGGCAATCTGCACGGATCTCAACAACTGCCAGAACCAATGGAGTTCCACGGCTCACTATAAATTGTCGCCCTCCATCAGGAATTTGTTCGTTCCCGTTGTGACGCCCACGTCCGACTGGACAGGGGGCGCCCCCGTCACCGTGGAGTTGTCCTCGCCCTCTTCCTGCGAGCGGGTGTTCTTGCGCCCCGCCATGCGGCGCCGCGCCTCGCGCGCCCGTCGGCGGCGGCGGTCACCATCCGAGGAACGGTTCGGGTCGCCTGCAAGGGTAAGCAGCCCTCCGCCTTGCAGCGCCGGGCGCTTGCGGTGCTTGGAGCGAGCGGCCTCCGCGCCCAGGTGCGCGGAGGCCGACTTGTCGCCCGATGACTGCATGTTGGAACTGCGAGTCGCCTCCTCCCCAGTGCCCCGCTTGGACGTCCGCCAGCTGCTAGGAATGATACCGCCCATCACTGACCGCATCGCGTCAGTGAGCCCCGCGCCCAGGCTCGAGGTCGAGCCCATCCCCGTCCGCGTCGAGTTCACCATTCGAGACTGCTCGGTGGGGCGAGCGTCCGGGTCGTTCGTCTCTTCGATAAACAGGCTCGATCGCTGGCGGTCGGTTTCCATATGCGAAGCAACTCGCCCGTCAGTTGCCCCTGCCTCGAGGTTCAAGGCGGAGAACCCATGGAACGAGTCGTCGGTCGCCGTTCTTTCACCGGGGGGGGGCGTGCTGCTCAGCCGGCTCGCTTGCGAGTTCCGTGACGGGCTTTGGGTGCGCAGCAGTCGCAGGGGAGGGACGGGGATTACGGCATCGTTGTCGGCCGTCCACTCCTCGGCAGGCTGCTTTTCCGAAACTGCGTTGACCGTCGACGTCAAACAGACCCGATCGTTCGTCGACGGCTCGTTTTCGCCCTCGTTCGGTGGAGCATTGTCCTTGGCGCGGGCACGGGCCTCGCAAAGGGCGAGGCGTCGGCGCTCGTCCTCGACGCGCGCCTCGGAGGCCTCGCGCTCAACGCGCTCGCGGAGGTTGCCTGGGGTGGCATCGACGGCGCTCAGCAGCCAGCCGAGGTCCGTGGCCAGGCGGGCGACGCCTAGGGTCGACGTCGCCGTGGTAGCACGCGAGCTGCATGGAGCGCCGTCGGCCCACTTGAGGTTTGACAACACACGCGGGGCCAGCGCCGACGCCGTTGGCGGAGTCGGCCTCGCCCCGTCGACGTTGTCATCAGCCGCTTTGCCCTCAGTGCACGCGCACAACCCGAGGGCGGCGGCCACGTCGCGCGCCGACCGCGCTCCGGGCGCATCGGACTTGTGCGCCAGCAGCAACAAGGGCTTGCCGGCGACGGCGCGCTGAGCTGCAAGGCGGTCCAACTCAGCCCGAACCTCAGCATCGCGCCCTGGTCGAGCAGCGGCGTCGACAACGAATACAACGCCATGGGCCTCGGGCAGGTACCGCGGCCAGATTCCGCGGATCCGGGGGCCGCCGCCCAGGTCGAGAACGCGAACGCACGCGGGCGGGTCCCCGACGGCGACGAAACTCTCGTTAGCGCCCCACGTTGGCATTGGCACACTTCCGTCGTCTGCACCAGCCTCTGGTGGGCGACGTCCAAGCGGGCCGAGAGCGGAGGCTATCGCCGTCTTCCCGGCACCCTCGAGGCCGCAAAAGACCTTTTTGCGGATAGCGGGAGTGGGAGGGGCGGAAGTCGGCTACATACGGAAAAAGGTAGGCGGCCAGTTGGGGTAATCGGACGAGGGCAACGCAGCTCGCGCGGCGGGCGACCTTGCCACCGTCAGGGGGGGTGCGAGCGCCCCTGGAGCCACCCGACGGCGTCTACGACCACCGAAGCATCTCATGAGGATACTCTAAATGCCGAGCTGCGACTGTGCAGTCAAGGGAACACCATGCACAGCCAGACGTTTTTCGAGAACGAGAGAAGGTGCCGCGGGGCTCCCGAGGGGTTCCCCTCGTGATCCCTCACCTGACCCTGTGAATACCAAAACGGGAAGAGGTTGAGCCAAGCGGGGGGAGGGTTCCCGTGCGGCCTTGTCGCCTCGAGTCCTTCGCCACCATGGTGAACCCAGTCGACGATGCCCCTCCCAGCCCCGTGGACCGCGCGGTCGTCGGATCGAGCCTTGCGGTATGGACGCGGCAAGAGGTTCCCGACCTACCTGGTGCCTTGGCCGAAATGCTGGCGTCGTCCTCATCGTCCGCGTCAGACGACGCGGCCCCAGCTGAGACGGCGACGGTGGCAGCGGCGGCAACGGCGACAGCGGCAGCGACGATCGGCTCCGCCGGTGCTGGCGCCCCTCCTCCGTCCCCTCCCCCGCCTTTTCCGCCCCCCGCGACCCCCCCCCGGGTGTCCCGGCAGCCGTTGACCACCCCACCTGGGGAAGTGGCGGCAGCGGCGGCATCGTTGTCGGCGGCGCGTTCCCCCGCCCCCTCTTCGACCCCCCCCCCCCAACCCCGGTCGTCCCGGTCGATAACGCCGTCGACCACTCCCCGCCGAGGCTCGCTCGCCGGGGATGGCGGGGGTGACGCCGCTGTTGACCCCGTGCGCGCCGCCTACTTCACTCCTCCGCGGGGCGGGGCTGGCGGACGGCAGGAGCGCGTGCAGGTCACGGTGCGCGTCCGACCCACGCTCCCCGACATGCCCGAGCGCGGAGGCGCCATCGATGTCTATCCTGACGGCCGTGGCCTCAGGGTGAACCGCCACCTTGCCAAACGCTCACACATTGAGCACTCCGACCTCGCGTTCGACACAGTGCTTCCCCCTGCAGCGACCCAGGAGGATGTCTACCAAAGCGCGGCCAAGTCAGTCGTGGACGACGTCGTGCAAGGCTACAACGGCACCGTGATGGCCTACGGTCAGACGGGCGCGGGTAAAACGTACACAGTCGGCAACATGCTGTCGACCTCGGGCATCATCCCGAGGGCCGCCGCCGAGCTCTTCGACGCGCGGGACCGCGACCCCGAGCATGACTTTAAGCTCTACATGTCGTACGTGCAGGCGAGGAGACGATCGAGGGGGGCTCCTCGCTCCTCTGTTCCAATTCCCGACCGCGAGACGCCGCTCTTCCCCACCGACCCCCCCTCTTTCCTTCTCTTGCCGCGCAGATCTACTGCGAGCAGATTCAGGATCTACTCAAACCCCACGCGTCGGGTCCCGGCCTGCAGCTGCGCGAGGACGAGGCCGGCGGCGTCGTCCTTCAGGGCGTCCAAGAGGTCGAGGTGCGCAACTTGAAAGAGTGCATTCAGCTGGTCCAGGTTGGGGAGCGGAACCGGGCCTACGCCTTCACCCGCATGAATGCGCACTCGAGTCGCTCCCACGCCGTCGTCATCATCACCGTCGAGCGGCGCCGCAAGGGGGCGGCTGCCGCTGCCGCCCTTGCAGGCAAAAAGGGTGGCGCCCCGCTGCTCACGATGAAGGTTGGCAAGCTTTACCTCGTCGATCTCGCCGGCAGCGAGCGTCTGAAGAAGTCGATGTCCGAGGGCCAGCGCGCAAGCGAGGCCAAGGCCATCAACCTCAGCCTCACAACCCTCGGAATGTGCATCAAGGCCCGCGCGTCCAAGGACCCCGACGCCTTCGTACCCTTCCGTGACTCCAAGCTGACGCGCATGTTGCAGGAGTCGCTCGGGGGCAATGCCAAGACGAGCCTCATCGTTTGCGTCCCCGACGCTGTCGAGCACCTCGAGGAGACGATGTCGTCGCTCCTGTTTGGCCAGCGTGCTGCGACGGTCCAGACCAAGGCGCGCGTCAACGAGGTGATGGACCCCGACCAGTTTGCATCGGCCGCGCAAGAGCGTCTCGACCGCGAGCAGGCCGCCCGGGAGATGCTGCAGGCAGCCCTCTTTTCCAAGCAAGAACAGATGGAGGCGCTGCGTGCCGCACGCGAGTCAGAGCAGGCGCAGCAAAAAGTCAAACTTCGGCAGATTGCCTCCGACTTTAACGACCTCCGGGAGAGGCTGGTCCGCGAGCAAGAGGGGGGCGCCGTTCAGGCCGCCCAGGCCGCGCGCCTGCGGGACGAGAAGAAGGCCCTCGAGGAAAAGGCGAAGGAGCGTGAGGCAGCGCACGAGGCCTTGGCCCGCCGCGTCGAGGACCTCGAGGGCCTCAACGAGCTCCTCGAAAAGCAGATGCGGGAGGCGACCGAGGATGCCGAACGTGGCCACGACGATGCCGAGATCCTCGAGACGCGCTGTGCCCAGCAGTCGCGCGATCTTGAGCGCCTGGGCCTTGAGGCCAAGCAGCGCGAGGCGGCGAACCGGGAGCTGGAGGAGCGGGCCGACGAGCTTATGGCGCGAAACGACGAGCTCCGCGCCAAGCTCTCCGAGGCGGAGGATGTCGAGGCGCGCTGCCGCCGGCTCGAGGCCGAGCTGACCGAGGCACGGGCCCTCGCCGAGCAGCGGGGGAGGGACGCCGCCCTCTTGCGCGACAAGCTCAACCGGTGGCAGGCCGATGACGCTGAGCGCCTCAGGCTGGCGCGGGCAGCGCGCCGCATCCAGCGGGCCTGGCGCCGCCACCACTTTCGCCGCATGGTGGGTCAGATTGCCTCGGAACGACGTCACGCCGGGGAGCGGGCTGTACAGCTCCAGTCGGCGCAGCAAAAGGAGCGCGCCTTTCTCCTCTGGATGGGTGCGGGCCTGGTGTCAAGGGCTGTTGACATGGTCGCCGAATCGGCTGAGGCCGTGTGCAAGACGATGCTGCTGCCGGAAAAGGACCTGCGGCGCCACCTCCAGGCGCGCAACTTCACGGCGCTCGGGCGGGGTGGAAGACCTGGCGGGAAGTGGGGGGGGGGTCAGGGCCGCGTGCTCAAGTCGAGGACGCCTCTACCCGCTCGGCTCAAGCAGCGCGCAGCCACCGGGATCACCCTCTGACGAAGGAAATGGGGTGCTGGGACGACGATATGTAGTTTATGGCGGTTTAAGAGAAACGCCGTTCATCCTCCTCCTTGTCTATCCGTCCATCGCTCGTCGCTCTATCCTCCATCCGTCCATCCATTCATCATCCGCGAATCATCTGGGGCCGGTCGTAGATCCACGAGAACTTGACGGGTTTCTCGTCGGCCTTGGCCCGCTTGGATGCGGCGCGCTCAGCCAGCTTCCTGATGCGTCCCGGGAGCTTCATGACATACTCCTGTGCCTCGGCGGCCTCCCCCGACGTGACCGCGACGTCCTTGACCTCCCACCGCTTGACAAGGTGCTCCATGATGCTGGCATAGTCGTCGGCGCTGTAGGTCCCCGTCGTCTCCGCCACGGCCGAGAAGTCAGCAAAGAGGTTGCGTCCCCCATTCTTGGCTCCGTGCTCGTTGTCGTCCATGAGGTGGGCCGGCATAACAATTTGCTTACGCATCATGTCGGCAAAGGCAAGCATGGCGCCGTCGGGGTCCTTCTCGAAGAGCTTGTCAACGATGCGCGTGTAAGCGATCTCGTGGCGTGACTCGTCCGCGGCGACGAGGCCGCAGAGGTTGGCAAGGGCCTCGTCGCCATGCTCCTTGGCAGCGTTGGCCGTGTTGCCGTGGGAAATCTTGGTGGCACGCTCTTGGAAGGACGTGTAGACAAAGCCAAGGTAGGGGTTGTTCTCCGTCTTAGGGTCCATGCCGGACCCGATGAGGTTCTGAATGGTCACCTCGACCGCACGCATGTTCACGCGGCCGGTCAGCCAGAGGTACTTGTTCATGGCGTCACCGTGGCGGTTCTCCTCCGCTGTCCACTGGCGCGTCCACCGGGCCCACGCAGTGTCAGACGCGCCTGTCTCGTCCCGGACGCCGTCGAGGGTGTTAAGCATGTTCATGTAGGTCGGCAGGGCCTCCTCTGTGATCATATCGCCCACGAGGCAGACGAGGTGATCGTCGGGGATGTGTGCCGACCGCTTGCGGAGCTCGCGCACCTGATCCTCGAAGTCAGGGTCAGCAGGGTTGGGGAGGAGATCATTGGGCTGCCAGCACTTTTCCACGGGCTTGAGCAACTTGACCAGCTCGTCGCCGGCCCACCCGTCGAGCGAGCGTACCACCTCGAGACGCTCCTGCGTTAGCGAGTGCGCAATCTGGCCGCCAGGCAGGATGATTGGGCCCGAGTAGGGGAGTGGGGGAGGAGTCGCCACGGGCGTGGGCTTGGCAGCCTGGGCGCGCACAGCGACCGTGGCCCCGCGCCGCCGGGAGGGGGCAGTCGCGGCGGTCGCCGTGGAGGCTGAGGCGGAGAGGAGGGGGAGGGGGGTCAGAGAGGCAGGAGAGAGGGATGGCAGGCACGACGACGGCCTCGGCCCGGCAACGTCGTTATCTCCACAGCGTCCTCGCGACCGATCTGGCATCCCCTTCCGTCCCCGTCGCATCTTTCCAGCGTCTTCTAGGACAGGACGGCAAAGAGAACATGGTTCACACGGCAGCGCGGTCGGTATGAGGCGAAAACACCAATGCCGCAACGGGACATCAGCGGACGACGCCGTCGTCCCTGGCGGCTCGGCGCGGACCAAACCGCGCGCTTCGGGACACGATGCGGACCTTCTCCGGCGAAACCTCGTCGAATACGCTGCTCCTTTCCGCAAAAGCAGCGCCGCTGAGAGGAAACGGCGCTCGGGAGCGCGTCGGGATCCGACGGTACTCACCGAGCGATGTCATCGACGTTGTTTGCTTTCGCTGAACTTTTGAGGAGGTCGATGACGCGCGGGAGCATTCAGCCTTGAATTTTGAGTTGGGAACACGCCGGGCAAAGGAGTTTTTTCTCCTTCTCTGTGCGTCCTAGGGCGCCATCGGTGAGATCCCCCGCGCGCGTGAATGCTGCATCGCATCGGTGAGTTGACAGCACGCGATCTTTTAGCGAGGAAAGATGCTGCTGTTCACCTTGCCGCCTGACGGCCGACCCATTCTCGCTTTCGCGGGCGACGCGACGCCGCGCTGTAGCTCCTGTTTTCTTATACTCGGTTACAATATGCATGATGGCGGTTGATTCGGCGCATTCGTTTAGCGGAGATAGCGCAGCGCCGATGCCCACTGGGAGTGCGCCCTCCCCTCCTCGCCCCGTGTCGCCGCTGTCGTTGATCCACCCCCCTACCCCCCATGTGCGTACCGCAGCCCTGGGACAGACGAGGACGAACGCACCGCACCTCCGTGCCTCCCTTCAGCGCCTGCTCGGGAGCCGCGCCGTCCGCGTCTCTGCTCGCCCCTGCGCCTCCCCCCCCGCCCTCGACCACCTCCGCGTCGGAGCTGCCCTTGTCGTCGAGTCCAACCCCGAGCTTTTACTGGCGTCCGGCGCGTCCTTCATGCCGCCCGCCCCCAACCCCGTCCCTCCCGGGGAGCGGGTGCGGCCCATCCGCCTCGAGATTGCGGACTTTGTCGAGGCATCCCTGCGCAAGGCATTCCCCGACTCAACAGACGCGCCCATCGTGGTTGCCAACGCGCCCAACAACCGCAAGTTCGGCGACTACCAATGCAACAATGCGATGGCGCTCTTTGGGCGCCTCAAGGGAAAGGAGGGCGCGCCCAAGTCGCCCCGCGCTGTAGCCGAGGCCATTGCCGCTGAAATCCCCACTGATGGCCTCGTGGAGGAGGTCTCCATTGCTGGCCCCGGCTTCATCAACCTGCGCCTGTCGCGTGACTGGCTCGCTCGGCGGGTGATGACGATGCTCCGGGACCCCCGCGGCGTCGAGACGTGGGCGCCCGCTGTTGATCCCCTCCGCGTCGTAGTCGACTTTTCGTCCCCAAACGTGGCCAAGGAGATGCACGTGGGCCACCTCCGGTCGTCCATCCTCGGCGACTCCATCTGCAGGGTCCTCGCCCACGTCGGTCACGACGTGGTGCGTCTCAACCACGTCGGAGACTGGGGCACACAATTCGGCATGCTCATCGAACACATGGCCGACCGGCCCGGTGGGCTCACTGGCGAGGGCGCTGACGAAAACATATCAGATCTCATGGAGCTGTATCGGTCGGCTAAGGCCCGCTTCGACGAGGACGAGCCCTTCAAAGAGCGGTCCCGCGAAGCTGTGACGCGCCTCCAGGCCGGGGGGGAGGCCGAGCTGACGGCGTGGCGCCGCATCTGCGCGGCATCGCGTCTTGAGTTCCAGAAAATCTACGACAGGCTCGGGGTCGAGCTCGACGAGCGCGGCGAGTCCTTCTACAACCCCATGCTCAAGCCCCTCCTCGTCGAGCTGCAGGAGAAAGGCGTCGTGGAGGAGTCGGACGGCGCCCAGGTCATCTGGACTGAGGGCAACGAGATTCCCCTTATCATGCAAAAGGGCGACGGGGGATTCGGCTACGCGTCGACGGACATGGCTGCCATCCAGCATCGGGTCAAGGAGGAGAAGGCCGACTGGGTCATCTACGTCACCGACGTGGGCCAGTCGCAGCATTTTAAGCTCGTGTTCGACTCCGCCCGTAAGGCCGGGCTCTTGCCTGCTGCCGATGCCGAGGGGGGGACCAAAGTCGAGCACATCGGATTCGGCCTCGTGCTCGGAGACGATGGCAAGCGCTTCCGCACCCGCTCGGGCGACCTCGTGCGCCTCGTGGAGCTCCTCGACGAGGCTTATGAGCGGTGCAAGTCCCAGCTCGAGGAGCGGCGCCCCGAGGGCTTCACCGATGAGGAGCTCGAGTACACAGCCAAGGCCATGGGCTATGGGGCAGTGAAGTATGCGGACCTCAAGAACCACCGGCTCACCAACTACAAGTTCTCCTTCGACTCGATGCTCGACCTCAAGGGAGACACGGCAGTCTACCTCCTCTACGCGCACGCGCGCCTCTGCTCTATCATCCGTAAATCAGGCGTGACAGACATGGCGGCCCACGTCGCCGAGCACGACCTCGTCCTTGCCCACCCCACTGAGGTCGACCTCGCCCTCCACCTCGTCAAGTGGCCCGAGATCGTGGATGAGATGATGCGCGACTGGACCCCGAATAAGCTCACCGACTACCTCTACGAGACGAGCGTGCGCTTCACCGCTTTCTACGGCGAATGCACGGTCAACGGATCCGAGGAGCAGGCCTCGCGCCTTCTACTCTGCGAGGCGACAGCAGTAATGATGCGGTGCTGCTTCTCTCTCCTCGGTCTTCAGCCCTGCTACAAGATCTGACGGGAGGGAGAAGGTGGGGGGGGGACGTTGAACCGACGCCGTCGGCGACCCCACCGGCGCTTCGCCGCGGGCGCTCCGTTCAGGGGGGGAAGCGACGAGCGCCGAGGAGTGGGCTGGCGGTTGGGGACAGGGAGGCTGAAACAACTAGTGGAATGACTCAGAAAGAGGACATCGAAGTGTGCTTGCGAGATGGTGGTGTTGAATAAACACCGGTGGGAG
>Ga0181574_10003414_pt1 | contig 14096 bp, 32 predicted proteins | sample 101ome_24_FD_145600 | JGI IMG/M metagenome (GOLD analysis project Ga0181574, IMG submission 145600) | Coastal salt marsh microbial communities from the Groves Creek Marsh, Skidaway Island, Georgia - 101410AT metaG (spades assembly) | ecosystem: Environmental > Aquatic > Marine > Intertidal zone... | reverse complement strand
CCGTTTTGTGGAGTGGTATCTTCGTATGTGGGTTTAGCACTGCCGCCATCTGGATTGGCATTGTGAGCAAAGTTAGATTTGTCAGTCCATTGTGTGATTTGTGATTCGTCTGTAGCATTAGGAATAACTGTTGTTTTGTCTGCGGCATCATACCAAATCTGTAGGTCAACTAAATCACCACCACCGCCAACGATAGCCTCTGTCAGTGTTTCTGGTTCTGCGATAACCTGTGCTGTTACCCAAGGGCGTTTTTTTAACAGTCCATCTGGGTTTGCTATATCAGTTACTGCATTTACATTATAGTTTGTAGGCAGAGCAGTTAGATCGTACATACTGTTGGCACGAGCATAGTTTGCTGTTGGATCATCAACACCATTGTCACTCCAAGTGCCGCCACCTTCTGTGATCACTCTACCCTTGCGTTTTGCTTGTGCAAGATCAAGTTTTGCTACTTGTCTTAGTTGCTTGTTTGCTAGTGTTGATATACCGTTTGCTGCCATTGTCTATTCCTTATGCTGGTCTTACACCCCAATATGGATTGATTACCAATTTTGGGTCAGGACCATTGTTGTCACCATTTGCTTTGATGCTCGATTCCAACTTCTGCCAAACATCTTCCATACTGGTTGAGTTGTCTGTCATAAACACAATGCTGTTAGTTTTTTGATCAACTGCGTCATTTTCAGTGCCTTTTAATTGGAATGTCCAACAGATAGGATTTAATGCACTCAACACACTCGCAAGAGGTGATCCTGCTCTCCATAGTTGGCTGTCACTTGCACCGTCCATATCGTTTTCTTCACTTGCATCTGTGCCGTAGTTGTCTGTGATCCAGTCGTTCATAGCATCCACTATAACTTCAAACATACGCACATTAGTAAAACTCACAGGCACATCTAATGGGAACTCGTTATAGCGTCCTGTGCCGTCAAAGTAGTTGCCAAGATTCCATTCATTGTGTGGCCAACTCTTCCACGCATTCCACGTTGCCAGTTCGGTGCCGTTCAACCCACCTTCAAAGGTGTTTGGGTTTGCGTTGGTGATGTCAAAAGTTATAGTTTCATTGAGTTCATCTTCTGTGTTAGCATCATAAACCACACTGCCAACTATTGCTGAACGCCAATAACTGTAGTTGATATCAATCACAGGAAAGCCACCGTCTGTGCCGTGTGTAACACCGTCAAGTGCGTTATATGTCCAAGCACCTGTTGATTCTGTGACCGTCCAAACAGTATCTTCTGCTGTGGCCTGATACACTTGCTCATCCATTGTTTGCTTGATAGAGGCTGAGTCCCAACGGTTGCCGTCCACCAACATCATTATCTGTCCTGTGTGGCTTCTAAGCACAACCCAGTTAGGATTGACTGCGTTCATCATTCTGTGTCCAACACTGTCAAATTTTGCTCTGCTGTCTGGAGTACTGTCTGGGTCGCACACAAACATTTTGTAGTTACTTTCATACACCCATCCGTTGAATGGTGAGCGGCTGTCGCCAAATAAGTTTCTCTGTACTCTTAAACTTTGTAAGTCTGCCATCGTCTATTCCTTATTCTTCGTTAGTGCCTTGACTCCAACACCATTCGCCTTCTGTGAATACTGCCCAGGCCATTGAATGTTCTTGTGTAGCATTGAATGGTGCCCATTCTGCTGTGCTACTTGTCCCTGTGATTCTTGTGCCGCCGCTGTCAAATGCGTATCTTGCTCTACAGTTTACTCTAATATCGTTTATGTTGCCTGCACCGTCTGAACTTGCCACAAAGGTCATCATCTGTCCTTCTTGACCATTAGCCAATGTAAAGGTTGTTCCAGAGCCGTTGGCAATCAATACTACTGTGCCAGCATATAGAGGTATTTCTTGCGGAGATGCTTCTCCTGATAATCTCACAGACCTTTTGCCTCTTTGCGGTCTATTTGGGTTAGTGCTACTTAAAATTGCCATTATTCATATCCTCTCGGGTCTTTTACTCTAATATCTGCAGGGTGCTTAGGCCCGTTTACTCCACCGCCTGCAAGTGTTGTAACTGCGTCTACATCTGCATACTTTTCGTTTGGGGCATTTGCTATTGGTGGTTGCTCTCCGTTGTCTAATAGATCAAATATTTGTCTAAATCTACTAGCAATAGGTTCGCCTTGTTCAGGCGGTGCTGTTACCTGAACATTAACTTTGCTTTCCTGTTCTGATCCATCAATTAGATCTAATACTGCTCGTATAATATCTGTAGTTCGCATTACAATCTCCGTATAAACTATTTAGTTAAATATGGATATGGATGGAACAATATTACCTTACAACAATACAGTAGTTTTCGACGGTAAATTAAAATATAATCACGGTCGTGTTATAGGAATGACAGAATATGTAATGGAATTGTTTTTGAACGCTCCTCCTTTGCACTTTATAGGCACATTATTGTATTTTTATCACCATGAACCTGAGTTAGAAAATCCAATTACAATTAGTGCAAATGGTGATAGTATAACTACCCATCCAGGACAAGGACGCCTGCTTGCAAGTTATTTTAGAGGACACTCTACAGTTAAATCCCTACTTATTCCGTTGCATGAAACCCAAGAAGAAATAGATTTACTTTATGATGTTGCAACAGATATAACCCCTACCAAATATCAAGTATTTGAATACGATAATCAAAATCATCACGGCATCAGTACAAAAGAGTTTGAAGATTATTTTTGGCCTACAGATATTCGTTTGGCATACGAAGAAGAAAAAGAAAAACTTCTAAAAGAATTAATACTATCTAAGGGTAGAGTTATCTGGACGTTTCCTAATAGAGAATCTATACAAGTAGGTAAAAAGAAACATGGTTCAATTACTGTTGTTTGTAATAGTGCCGAAGGATTCTATCACAGTCTATTTTACCTTGCATATGGTCATTTTAAACATTCTAAAACGTTTAGTATTAAAAAAATATAGATTAAATACACTATGATCAACAAAGAACCATTTCACGATAAAATCAATAGTCTAAAGCAGGAAGGCAAGTACCGTGTCTTCAATGATATACTACGCGAGCGCGGAAAGTTTCCAAAGGCTATTTGGTACAGTAAGTATGCAATCAAAGAGATTGTAAACTGGTGTAGCAATGATTATCTTGGAATGGGGCAGCATAAAGTTGTCATAGATGCAATGCATACTGCATTGGATCAAACAGGTGCTGGTAGTGGTGGCACTCGCAACATTGGAGGCACATCACACTATCACGTTGCGCTGGAAAGAGAACTAGCGTCTTTGCATAGCAAAGGTAGTGCGCTTTTATACTCGTCAGCGTATGTCGCAAACGAGTGGACACTTATCTCTCTAAAACAAATCATTCCCGACATTGTGTATCTTAGTGATTCTATGAATCACGCCAGTCTTATTCAAGGTATAAGACATAGTGGTGCTGCTAAGAAGATATGGCAGCACAATGACTTGAGAGATCTCGAAGATAAATTAGCCGAAGTAGCCAAGGAAGGCGGTACACCATGTATCGTATTTGAATCTGTATATAGTATGGATGGTGATGTCGGCCCTATCCGAGAGGTTTGCGATTTAGCCGAACGTTACGGGGCGATGACCTATATAGACGAAGTACATGCTGTAGGCTTGTACGGCGAAACTGGCGCAGGTTACTGCGAACACATAGGGGAAGACCGTGTTGATATAATCAACGGTACGTTAGGCAAAGCCTTTGGTGTTACTGGTGGATACATAGCAGCGGACGCTACAGTCATAGACGCTATTCGACTAATAGCATCAGGGTTTATATTTACTACGTCATTGTCGCCTGTACTTTGTGCAGGCGCTTTGGCTAGTATCAAATGGTTGAAGGATCACGACGAGATGAGAATCCAACACCAAGAGAGAGCAGAAACATTGACCAATATGTTGCGTGACCGAGGCATGGAAGTATATTCAGAAGCCTGTACACATATTGTTCCTGTAATGGTAAGGGATGCCTTTAGGTGTAAGGCAATGAGCGACACCCTTTTGAATGATTATGGTATATACATTCAGCCTATTAACTATCCAACAGTCGCAGTTGGAGAAGAACGTCTACGCATAGCACCTACACCATTTCACACAGATGCAATGATGAATGAACTAGTAGACGCATTGGAAAGAGTGTTTAATGAACATTAAAAAATACTTATGGATGGGGCTAGGATTTTTATCACTTGGCATGGCTTATGTAGGTGTAGTCGTTCCTGGTATCCCATTTTCAATTTTCTTAGTATTCGCAGCATATTGTTTTGCAAAGAGTAGTAAGAAATGGCACGATTGGTTATACAATCACAAATACTTTGGCCCGTTCTTAACCAACTGGGTTCAAAAAAGAGTGTTTCCTACTAAGGGCAAATACGCTATGATATTAGTTATGTCTAGTAGTTTAGCGTTTCTGTGGTTTAGTACAGGAAACATCAAAGCGGTTCTATGGAGCGGAGGCTTTATGGCACTAGTTGCTATCTGGGCTTGGCGTTATCCAGGTACTGTGAAAGAACACGGTGACAGACTTGCACAAGGAAAGAAAATAGGTTGGCTAAAATAAGCGACAATTTAAAACTTATAGCCCTACATTCAATTATGTGGGGCTTTTCTATTCTTAGTTTTTTCTTCTTGCCTTTGCAAGATGTTTTAGTGTATCTTTTAATTGCATACTTTATAAGTGTAGTTGGACATATTATAGGTATGCACAGATATTTTGCACACAAGAGTTTCGAAGTTAATCGCTTTTGGCATTATTTTATTTTATTCTGTAGCACTGTAATTACATTAGGTAGTCCTATTGCTTGGGTTGCTGTACATTTAAAACATCATAGATTCAGCGACACAGAGAAAGACAGTCATAGTCCTGTACACAAAGGACATCTTCAAGTGTTCTTTGGTTACTTCTACGATGTATATGATGTTGAGCCAAAGTATGCTGCTAGACTGTTACGTGACGAAACACATATGTTTATTCACAAGAACTACTTTAAATTGCATTTAGCATATATCACACTGCTGTTAGTTATTGATCCTATGCTAGTATTTCCTTTATACTTTTATCCAACTGTACTCAGTGTAATAATGGGAGGCATTGTTAATGTATTCAACCACTGGGGCGGCGAAGTTAATAACAACAAACTAATTGCTTGGACTGTTGCTGGAGAAGGATGGCACAAGTATCATCATGAGAATGCTGGCAAATGGCGCAATCCATTTCCAGACCTAAGTGGTTTTATTATTAGTTTGATAAAACGCGATCAATAGGCCATCGGCCATACTTTTCTAAATCAGCATAAAATTTTTCTACATTGACACGCCAAACTGTTTGGTCAGTGCCTCTGTAATGTATATCACACTCTTTAGATAATGTACCTTCACGTTCTAATGTAGGTGCCCATGTTCTGTGAACACGGCGTTGTGTTCCGGCTGCGTTACCGTTTGAAGTTATAAAGAAGTTCTTGTCATGTCCAAAGTAATCTATACCTGCTGTCATAAAAAACTGCGGACTAACATGTTGATGTTCGATTATTCCTGTTACTGTTCTAACTCTATGTATAGGCATCATATCAGTAAAGGCGCACGTTCTTACTGCTATCCTATAACTGTTTGGACCCATCTCTGGAAAACTATGAGCTGCTGTTGACCCTACAATTTTATCATTGTATAATAGCATCCATACTTGCCATTCATCTTCTTTGGCGATTGTTTCAACAAGCATATGTTTGTCAGCATTATTTTCAAAGCCTCGAGCTTTTGCTGTTGCGTAGAATTCAGAGAGATCTAAGTTGTCGTTATAAGGAATTAATTTATACATACACTAACTTAGCCAGTTAGTCCAACTAGGGTGTTTGATTTCGAATTCTAGCATTTTACGATTATTAGCAAGTTCGTAATAATCAGGGCGGTAAGGCATACGCTTAGGTTTAATTAGTTTACTACCTTTGCGACTGTTACAAGGATTACATGCACTTACAATATTTTCCCAAGATGTTTTACCACCACGGCTGATTGGCATTACGTGATCAAGTGTTAGTGCTTTTTGGGGGAATGTAGAGTTGCAGTATTGGCAGACGAACATATCTCTTAGATGGACGTTGTATTTTGAGAATCTTGGGTTCCGCTTCCGCCGATACATGTCCTTTAACATGATTACTGCGGGAACCCGTGTCTCCCAGCTGCTACTTCGAACTATCCAATCGTCGTACCATTCAAGTACATTTACTTTATCTAGCCATAGATATGTGATTGCTTCTTTCCACTGAATAGTGGAGGGTGGTAATAGGCTAATAGGTTGCCCATCTGCATTGAGTACAAGTGTGTCTGCCATCTGTATCCTCTTGTGCTATAATATTATTTATCGGCATTATCATGCGGTATACAAACGGCTTGCATACCTTTAGGGAAGTGTCCGGTAGCAGGGTCGCCTCCAACATCAAGAGCAAGCTCTTCTCTTACCATAAAACATTCTATCATGCTATCGTAACGTCCTACTTCTTGTACTTCGGGATGCCCATGAAAGGTTAGGGTTATTAATACCAACACCCATTCTGTCATAACTCTTTCTCCGGAGGAAACATATCTTTAACATCACCCGACATTATCATACAGTGTAGTTCGCCTACTTCAAACATTATAGTGTATGTCTTATCATCTGGGCTTAAAAACATACGCATTGATCCTGGTAACATTCTACCATTGGGCAAGATTATTGAGCCTTTGCCCCATAGGAATACTTCTTCACCGTAGTTGTTATCTAACATTGTATCCGGTGCTATTGTAGTACACTGTGTGATCAAAGGCAACGGAGTTACCTGTACGCCTGGAGGTTGGGCTTCTGGCATTGTGGGTTCTTCTGCGAGTGCCGGAATAGTTAGCAAACACAGAAATGTTGTGGCTAACCATTTCATTGTTCGGTCCTCTTTTATCTATTTACATATTCCAAGAAGTTTTGTGCTACTATTTGGTTTATGTTTTCTTGCAGATATATCCATTGTTTTGAACCTTCTGCAACTTTCTCTTGTTCTTGCTTTAAATATAAGAGTTGATCATTTGTTGGCTGCTCATTTCCATTGCTTTTTGCCATTGGTCTTCTCCATCATAATTAAAGATTATATGATCGTTTGGATCGCATGTCAACCAACTGTTTTCAGAACGATAAGGATGCTTACCTTCTAGTTCCATTTCAAGTTGTCCTGCTTGCCAACTACATGCTCCAACAAACATTCTCCAATATGCAGGAACATATCCTAAACTTATTTTTTCTAGCATAAAGTCGTCACTACTTACACATAGCCCTTTGCCAACGTCAACACTACTTGCACTTTCCCAATCATTTGAATGTAACATAAAAACACTTTGACTGTTTACTGGTCCGCCTAATCTCATTCGGTGACCAGGGTCTACATTCATATCAAAGTTTCTTCTATTTAAAAATTCTTTTACGGAATATTGACTAGGTCTATTTAGGACAAGGCCTGTTACACCTTGTGGACCGTCATGTCCAATGTAGATCACTGTCTTTCCAAATACATTGTTATCTGGAAGATTAGGGTGTGCTATTAATAGTTGACCTACCCTTGACACGTGAGCCTCCTTTATACTATTCCAGTTTGAATCCTGTCCAGCTGAGCAACTGCATTGCTGAAATCTATGCCTCTTCGATTGCCGGCAATGCCTCTATATTGACTACGGTTACTGCTGTTCGGAATTGATGCCCAAACTTGTGCTAATTCATTAACAAATTCGTCTGACTCTATGCGTCCTGCTAACCAATCATCTAATTTACAACGATTTCTCATATCATAGGTGCAAAGTTCGTCTTGAAAGTCTCTGTCAAACTTTTGAGTGTTTCTGTCTACACCCATTAATCCTGTTACCCATCGTAAAGTTCCTTGAGTGTATTGGTATCTTCCAATAGCAGTACTAGCTGATCTTGGCCAACTTCTCCTGTTGTTTTGATATCTTAGTACTTCATTAATTGTCATATCAAGTATTGCTGGATCCCTCGATCCTCCGTTTCGCTTATCGTAATACCCTTGTGCTTCGTATCGTCCGATAAAGTCTAGTACTTCGCCTACTGCACCTTGTACATCAGTTCTGTCTGATAGTGGAGGTAAATCATAACGTGCAGATCCGCCGGCTTCGTTACCTGTTGATGTAGGCTCGTCTTTCTTTTCTGCTGATTGCATTGCTGTGATCTCTTCAGCACTAATACTTCTACCACGATCACTGTTGGTTACATTAAAGTCTGTTTTGTATGCTGAAACTGCTCTACTAGTTCTTGGGCCATACTTGCCATCAATGCCTGTGCTACCTACAGAATAACCTAGTTCTTCTAGTTTAGTTTGTAATGCACGTACTGCTTCTCTATCTTCTTGTGGGTATGGAGGTCCTGCTTCTAGTCCGTCGGCCTCTGCATTACTATCGGATCTTGTTACTGAAGCATTGTCATTTACTATTCCACTGTATGAACTTAGTCCACAATGTATACCATCTTGTTGTAGAGAACATCCTTCAAGGTCTTGACCTATCGGAACACCTGCTGTTCTAATTGCTCGTCTAGTTGGCTCCATGTTTTCTTGGTTTGGATTGCTTGTGCCTTCTGGGAATAAGATGTACACTATATCACAATCTTTTTCAAGTAACGAATCTATAATACGTTTTACTTGGCTAGCAATAACCTGAGGTTGTGAGCCCCCTGCTACATCATTGTGTCCGCCTGTCATATAAACTACTGAGCCGTTGGGCACTCGTTGTGCTTGTTGTGCAATAGCACTTAGTCTAGCACCATTGGCTGCTAGGTTATTACTTCCGCCCATTGCTTTTGCATGGCTATCACCTATCACAAATACCTGTGCTTCAGCTTCTCGTAACTTAGTTTCTACTATTTTAAAATCTGAATATCTCATGTTTGTCCATACCTATCTGTTTGGCCCTGTTGAAGTGCATCAAATCCTTGAGTTCTAGCATCATCTGATCCCCATGCTCTCCCTCCTGTGCTGCCTGGCACACCAAAATTTGGTCTTCGGCCTTGAGCGTTAACATTATCGGCACCTGATAATCCAATATGTATAGAGTGATCTCCCATACCTTTATATCCATAGCCTACTTCTCTAGCACCATGCATACCGCATTGTCTAATAAACTGTTTGGCTATGGTGCTGTTTGCTAGTTGTATATCGCCGTCTTTGTATATCTGTACGTCTGCTGCCTGTCCGTGATCATGTCTTGTTGAAGTTGATCCCACTCTCTTGCCGCCTTTGACATGAACAGGGTCTTGTCCACCAGAAACTATTTTAACATCTACATCTGCTCCTTCGGCTGCTCTTTCTAGTATGTCCATTAGCTTTGGGTCAATCTCATAGGGTCGATCTCTCATATGATCTGCTTTAGCATTGCTATACTCTACTCTACTTTCTTTTAGTATTTCCCAAATTCGCATGTTAACTCCAATCTGGTAATGGACCGCCGTACTTCTTACCTTTGATGCGGCGACCTCCTACCTTCTTGCGTTTATTTCCAATCTTATGTGACTTCTTGCCATCTCTAGCAATCAAGCCACGGCTCTTGCATGATGCACTCGCACTTGCACTCATTTTGCTTTTAGGTGTGTTACGGCAATAACTCTTAGATGGCTTGCCTTCTGTAATTTCATCAATGCGCATATTGTATTTAGTTTTAACGGTAACGGTCTGCCGGGTTTTCGTAATCGTCGTTGTCTGGCGCTAATCGAAATGTTAAAACTTTTCTAGGTCCCTTCGTAGTATTAATATTAATTTCCCCGGATTTTTCATGAAATTCAATTTTGGTTATTTCAGCGGGTGTATCGTTTGGGCCAACAAGTATTGTTTGGCCTATTTCTAAATTTAGGCTGATGTTTCTTAATGTCATGGGAACTTACTCCTTATCGCATCAAACTAAGTGTATTTATTTTAACAAGGCCCCGCTGTATATAAATAGATATATGAGATACACTGTTCACCCTAGTGACGATGGCCGTTACTTTATTTTAGATACTACTTTTAACTTGGTAATACTCTGGGTTGGAAACAAATCTGTTGCAGAAACTGCCTGTGATCACTTTAATCGAGACTACGAAGCCAATTTAGCCAAAAGTTCTTGACATTTTAGCCAACATATTATATAGTATATGTAATTGTAAACAAAATTATAGGTATAATATGTTAAAGACCGCTATAATCATAGGATCATTAGCTATTGCTGTTTCAGGATGTTCTTCCGTTGTAAACAGACCAGCACAAGAATTTGATCCAGTTAGCACAAATATTTTAAAACCCAGATATGGCACTTTCAATCACTTGTTTCAAATGTTTGAAGAAGATGCTCACTGCGATTCATTAGGTTGCGGTAAGGATCTAGAATTCTATCAGTTTGAACAAGGCGAAGCATCACGTAGAGCCGCAGCCTGTGATTGGGATTGGGGTCAGACAAGCTCTGCTCATGCTCCAGGTACTCCAGAATATAAACGCCTACGAGCAGAAGAACAAGCCAAAGGCACGGTGCCTGGATTGTGTACTAAGTAGGTTGTGTGAAAGGTGTTCTAATAGCTCTGTTATTCACAGGCAAAATTACATTCATACCATTTACCTATACGGGCATTGACTATGACATAGACGGCACTGTAGACTCACAAGAACAGGCCATCGCTTGTTCGGAGCAGGCTGAAAAAGTCTACTCAGATATTGCTGAACATAGTTGGACAGACCCTAGAGGACAGGGTTGGTATTTACAAGACGGAACTGGAACACTACAAGGACACATCTGCTAGTTTTGGCAAATTAGGGGTTGACTCTATCCGTCTCTGAGGCTATACTGTAAGAACAATAAGACACTTAGGAGGGCTCCAATGGCTTACTACACCTACACTAAAGATCCGATCGGCGTGTTCGTTGAAAAAGACACCGGCAACTATTTTGAATATAGCGTCAATGACGAGCCTATGAACGTTATGGAAGACTTTCCACACAAGGTTTGGGTAGGTGGCGAAGGCGTCTGTGGTATGAGTGGTTATCGTTATGCTCATGTCAAAAAGACTGTGGCCTACATTGCGGTAGACGAAGACGAGTTCGGTCTGCCTGTTGTTGAGAAATGGTATTTGAAAAAGAATACAGAATATTTGGTTAACTAGAGGTTGACAGTATAGTCCTTTGAGGCTATACTGTAAAGACAATAAGGCAATTAGAGAGGCAATACAATGAAAAAGGCACTACTAACCGCGGCGGCTATCGCAACTATTTCAACTTCGGCTATGGCTAATCAATGTTTAGATAACATAGGAGATTATGCCAAGCAGGATTCAATGATCAAAGCATGGGGAATCGAGAAAGGCACAGGTAATACTATTGTCTTTGTTCAAAATGTTCGTAACCTAAAAACAATTGATATTTCCTTTTATGGGTTTGATGACTCTATGGCAAAGTCTATGGAGAAAACAATGGGCTGTAAAAATGTCAAATTTGAGAATGCCTACACAGATATGGGCCTTCCTAGGTTCACCCAATAAAGGTTGACCTTAGGCTAGTATGAGCCTATAATAATTGTATAGTTAGAAACAACGGAGGGCGACATGGTCGACATCTTAGAATTTATCGATGAACTAAAAGAACTACAGAGTCTGTATCATTCAGGCGATCTGCGAGATTTTGATCTTTCAACTAAAATTCAAAAGTATGAGCGACAGGTTGCTCAGTTTGAAAAGAGCATGGAAGAACAGAATGAACTGTTCTGGAAAGGAACACCGTTTTACAATCCTACCAAAGAGGTATAGGGTATGGGTAAACATAGCGAGTTCCGACTGTTCTGTATTGAGAAGTGGTTTCAACACAAGGATGAAATTCTTAGATGGACAAAACGTCCTTTAACCGAGTATGACGATAAGTATTATTTTAGAAAGCACCGTTGGCTTCTAAAAAGAATGTTCAAGGAGGAACGTAATGATTCCTGATTATGGATGGTTGTTGTTGGCTTACGTAGTTGGCACAGCCTTTGGAATGTGGGTCAGTTTTCAAAATGCTATTGGTAAAACTATCGATAGCCTAATTGACCAAGGGTACCTCAAAACTCGTAAAAAGGGTGATGGGGAAGTAGAAATTCTCAAATATAACGAAGACTAAGGAGAACGTATGAATGCTTTAGAGCAAAAGATCGAGTTCTATTCTCGCGACATCGATGTCCCACACTCAGTAAATGGGTTCCGTGGCACTTGGACATTTTCAGATCACAATCTTATCCCAGACATCCTGCATGAATACCTCATGCTCTTGTTTGAAGTATCTAACCTCAAGCGAGTGCCGTTAGAAGATATCAACAGTGCAATGAATGAAATATGGGAAGGTCCTGGTAGCCTTGAAAAAGTATTTAGGCAAGTGGTTGAACTACGATCCAAAGGACGTGACATTCAGTTTTCTACTGTTCGCACCAAAAAGATCTATGAGGACGAGATTGATGCTCCTATCAGTTCATTTGGTATTCAGGATACCCTAGAACTAGAAGAAGATTGATTTTGGTTAGATTAGGGGTTGCATTTGCGGCCTCTTGATCGTATAATATATATATTAGTTAGGCAAACAGAGAGGCACACACAATGGCAAACGTAAAAAACATCATTCAAGGCATTTATTCAATTGACAGCAACAACGAGCTAAATCAAATCGTTGAAGCAATCAAACTCAAGCGAACTCAACTTTCACGTCAAGCAGTTCGCAACTTCACAGTAGGCGACATGGTTCAGTTCACTTCAAGCAGAACTGGCGGAACAGTCAATGCAACTGTTAAAAAAGTCAACAGAAAGTATGTCATTGTTTCAACCCACATTGGTGGTGAGCAATGGCGTGTTCCTGCAACCATGCTAACACACATTCAAGAGATTGCTTAATGGGACCTTGGTCAGAAGAACGGCAATACCAAAGAGCCCAGGCAATTGCCAGGGTTCTTGAACAACCAGATCTAGACGACGATATGCGCAGGATTTGGGAGAATCATCTGCGTGGACTGAGTCGAAGCGAAGCGCAATACAACGCTCGGGTACGTCAGATCTATACTGAAATGAGAAACCGTCACACAAGGAGTTGGATGACATGAGTAAAGTAGGACAGTGGGTTTTTGAAATGCAAGAAGATGCATACGACATGACTCTAGAACAGTTCGTTCGCAAGCATGGTGAATCGCAGGCCTGTGTTTGGCACGAGGTTCAAGATAGCGTCGAAAACGAACCTGACTTTATGGAGATGGATGATGGGGCGTAAATTTGTCAAGCGATATCTCAAGCCAAACACCTTTGATCCCAAACACAGTCTTTTCAACGGATTGGTTTGGAGTGTTCCAAGTAGCCGAGGAGACAGTTCATATTCCGTCACATTGGATGACCGTGGATTTGAATGTGATTGCCCAGGCTTTGGGTTTCACGGATATTGTAAGCATTCTCGGTCAGTTTTGAAAAGAGTAGAGGAGGCACTAGATGGACGAGTTCCCGAATACACGTGGGTATAGTGTGAGTTGGACACAACCCTACACAACCCTAAACAGTTGGTTTGCTTCACCCCAAGTGACCAGCCTTGTGCGAGATGCACAGGTACAAGAAGAACTGATTCGCATTGACGCTGTGGATAATATAGTCCAAAACATGTTGACTTATCCTGACGCAGATGCTATTATAAACAAAATTAGGCAAGGAGAATCAGATGATTAAAGGCATTATACTAGGAGCATTGCTCACAATTGGTTTGGTAGGCTACGGAGTGTTTACTCCTAGCGATATTGAACAAGCCGGCGAACGAGTAAAGAACGGAGTAAACACTCTAGCACAAAAGGTAGACGAGGCAACACGATGATTGACAGCATAGCAGACATTGAAGTGGGTGGCTCATACGCTTGTAAGTTTAGAGCCACAGTTATGTTGGATGATCTAGGTCGTCCAGCACCCAATTTGAGTGATCGTCCACTGGCAGGTCCAGGTGAATACACTAGCCTAGGCGTTATCAAAATCCGCGATGTAGAACAACAGTTGGTTGAACTAGAAGACACCAAAACCAACAGAACCTTTGTGGTCAAGTGGGAAGACTGTTGGGACATTGACACAGTTGATTGG
>Ga0181574_10003410_pt1 | contig 14102 bp, 14 predicted proteins | sample 101ome_24_FD_145600 | JGI IMG/M metagenome (GOLD analysis project Ga0181574, IMG submission 145600) | Coastal salt marsh microbial communities from the Groves Creek Marsh, Skidaway Island, Georgia - 101410AT metaG (spades assembly) | ecosystem: Environmental > Aquatic > Marine > Intertidal zone... | reverse complement strand
TGACTATTACACATAATTTACCAAATGTCCGAACACTGGTTGGCCGCAACCGACCGCCTCCTTTCATCACCGGTGACGACTCAAGAACTTTCAAAGCTTTCGTACTCGACGAGTCATGACTCCCAAAACTTCGAGGGACTGCGCTCGCTCGAACGAACTCGTCTCGCGGCGCCTCCGCGCGCGCCTCCAGACGGCGTCGGGTGGAGACGATGCTGCGCCGCGCGGCGAGCGGAACGCTCGCGTCGTCGTCGTCGCGCTCGTCATGGGACGCGTTGGCGGTGGTGTGAGCTCGGCGTTCGGTGCGTCGACGTCGGTGCACGCGACGTCGACGCCGTCGATCGAACGATGGAGCGCAGAGTTGATGGAGGTGCGACTTTTGTTTTCGTTTCGTTTCGTTTCGTTTCGTTTCGCGACGCGACGCGCGTGAGCGCGCGGACGGTGAATGGATGTTTGCGGCGGCGGTGGTGTGGGCTCGCTGTCGGGCGATGCATCGCGCGCGCGAGGTTGGTTGTTCTCTCTGGAGAGTCGCTCGCGTTTGGTGGAGTTTTTTGACGGGAGTTCAGTCATCTTTTTTAAATGGGAATTCGCGAGCGAACGATGGCGAACGAGGTGGTTTTGACTGACGCAACGATACGTTTTGACGCGGATTAGGATGACGAGGAATTGGACATGCTCTTGGCGGCGAGTGGGATGCCGGAAGCGCCGCCGAGACCGGGACCAAAGCTTCGGCCTCTGAGCGCGGCGGCTACGGCGTTTGGCGACGCTCCGGATCGGATTTTCGAATCGACGGATGAGAGAAGGGCGAAGATTAAGCTCGCGTTGCAAGCGTTGCAATCTCGGAGACGACAGTTACGCAGGTCGGAGCCCGTACGCGATCCGCAGGTACCGCTGAGTGAGGAACAGGTGCAGTTTCGCAAGCAGCGCGAGGCGGAGAATTTAGCCGTCGAACGAGAGGTGTTGAGATACAAGGAGTTGGCGCGTAAAACCTTTGCCGCGGGCATTGGTGCGCAGTTGCCCGTCGTGCAAAAGTTGTTAGCCTCCTTCTACGTGCCGCTTGTCGAAGCGCTGAAGGAGGAACAGGAGAAAATTAAGGGCAACGTGCCGGGCGTGGATCGTCGTGTCTACGGGCATTATTTAGCGTTGCTCGAACCTGAAAAATTAGCCGTGTTGACGTTGCACGCGACGTTGAGCACACTCATGAAGGGCGACACCAAGAGCGAATCTTGGCACATGATCAGGGACGACATGGGTGCCGCTGGGAGCGCGAAATTCATCGTCGTGGCGGACCACGTCGGGAGCGCTGTGCAAGCCGAAGTCAACTTGGCTCGCATGCGAGCCGCGGAGAAGGCTGCAAAAGAGGCTTTCCGAAGGTCGAGAATGGTTAACACGGAGGAAAACGTCAAAGAGATTGAGATAACGGCGGAACAAAGAATCAACATGGCGCTGGATACGTCCAAGCTGAACACCATTAAATCGGTATCGAAGCACGCGAGGCAAGCGCTCGAGAACGCAGAGTGGGGGCGAGAGGTGCGTCTGAAAGTTGGTACCGTCTTGCTTACGGCGCTGATGAACACGGCAAAGATTGGGGTTCCTGGTGAACACGGTGAGACGTTGACACTACCAGCCTTTTATCACGATTACAAGGAAGCGGGCTACGGCATGCTTCATTGGCACGATTCAATCTATAGGTTCATCAATACGGAGACGATGACGCGAGCCGCGTTGGTTCCGGTGAAGCATTTCCCAATGGTGGTACCTCCGCGACCGTGGGTCAGGTACAATGATGGTGGTTACTTGCGAAGCAATAGCATTTTCATGCGTGGCAAATACTCCAACGAAGGTCCGAGTCGAGCCCAGATTAATGCGCTGGGTGAGAAGGCGCTCGAAGCCGAGGGCGCCGGCGTGCCGGTGCAGTATCAACAAGTGTTGGACGCGTTGAACGCGCTCGGTCGGACGCCGTGGCAGATCAACACGGACGTGCTGCCGATTGTCGAAGAGGTGTGGGCGAGAGGAGGCGGCATCGCTGAAGTACCGCTGCGTGCCGAGTTACAAATCCCTCGATGGCCCGGTGGTTCCTTCTCTCTGAGAACCGACAAGCGACGACATCAACTTCTCGCGAGCGGGCTTCCGGGCAAGGGCGAGGTGATTGAATACCTACAGAGCGTTCGTAAGACGAAAAAGTCAAACATGGAATTGCACTCTCAACGATGCGATTTCTTGATCAAGCTCCAGGTGGCGCGTGAAATGAAGAATGAACCGCAAATTTATTTTCCTCACAACCTCGACTTCAGAGGCCGGGCCTACACCATGCACGTGCACCTGAACCACATCGGTAGCGATCTGTGCCGGGGATTGCTGCGCTTCCAGGAGAAGAAGCAGCTCGGTGAACGCGGCTTACGATGGATGCACATTCAGTGCGCTACACTTTTCGGTAACGGCGCTGACAAGTTGCCCATGGATGAGCGCGTGCAATTCATCAAGGATCGCATCGAAGAGGTGAGAGCGTCGGCGCAAGATCCGCTCGCCGAAGGCGCCTGGTGGCAAGACGCCGAAGAGCCTTGGCAATGTCTCGCGACGTGCATCGAGCTTGATAAGGCTTTAGAGCTCTCTGACCCGACGGAGTTCATGAGCAACCTTCCCGTCCATCAAGATGGCTCGTGTAATGGTTTGCAACACTACGCTGCTCTCGGCCGGGATTTGCACGGTGGAGAAGCGGTCAACTTGGTTCCCGCCGATCGCGCAGCCGACGTCTACACTGGTATCGCAAACGTATTGAAACGCATCGTTGCCGAAGACATGAAGCTCATCGACAGCGATGACGAAGAAGACGTGGCGAACGCCAAGCTTGCCATTGCGTTGGCAAATCACATCGATCGCAAGTTGGTAAAACAAACGGTGATGACTTCGGTGTACGGCGTGACTTTCATCGGGGCTCGGGCACAAATTTACAGCCGTCTGAAGGAACGCGACGCGATGGAAGACAACGAACTTCTTCGTTACCGCGTGTCCAACTACGCCGCTCGTAGGACTCTCGATGCGTTGAATAACATGTTTTCCAATGCGCGAGACGTCATGGCTTGGCTCACGGACTGCGCGACGGTGGCCACCGCTTCGGGCGCGCCAGTCAAGTGGACGACACCTCTCGGATTACCCGTCGTGCAGCCGTATCACAGACAGTCTACGAAGCGGGTTCGGACGATTCTCCAATCCTTTTCCCTCAAAGTTGAGGACGACACGCAACCCGTGATGAAGGTGAAGCAGCGAAGCGCGTTCCCGCCAAATTACATCCATAGCATTGATAGCTCGCACATGATGAAGACGGCTGTCGCGTGCGTCGATGCCGGCTTGACGTTCGCGGGCGTGCACGACTCATTCTGGACGCATGCGTGCGACGTCGATACGATGAATACAATTCTCAGAGAAAAGTTTATCGAGGTGCATAGCGAACCGCTCCTCGAGAACCTTTACCACGAGATGCGGGAGACTTATCCAGACGTCGCTGATGAGTTCCCCAAGCCACCTCCACCGGGTGATCTAGACCTCAACGTGATCAAGGACTCGGTATATTTCTTTAGTTGATAGTCAAATGAAATGTAGTGTCTACTTCTACTAGAGTATAGCTACGAGCGATTAAACAACCTCCTCGAGAAGGCGTCGATGAACTCCATTCAAGTGTGCAGCGCCAACTATCGCAACGATCGATTCGCCCTCTTTCGCCTGATCACACGCCGCCGATACGCTCGCCGCCAAAATATCATTTCTGTCGCGCAACAGTGCCACGAGAAATATCCTCGACAGCAACGTGAGCTGAAGGAAATCTAAAACGAGGAATAAATCTGTCACTAGCGACTCGGCTTCTGACTGTGCCGTTAAATCTGGAATGGACTCCACCGCTCCCGGAAGCGCCGCGATGGTGAGCCAAAACGTCGTCAGCGGCACCATGAGCTTCGGTGACTTTAATAACCACGCTAAGGGATAACGAAACAAGCTCACCGGTACGTTTAAGAGTAAATTCGTGTCGAAAACCTCCGCCGGACTCTCCACTCCGCCCTTCGCAGCTTTGACTTCGCGTTTCACGGCCTTGCTGATGTCGTCGGTGTACCTCGCCCACCCGCCGTCCCAAGGCGTTCCCAAATCAAGCAACGTCTGCTTCGCCAGCGCTTTCATGCTCGTGCCCAAGTCTGCGATGGGCTGATCCCCGAGAATGATTGCGCTCGTCCCCGCCTCCTCTGCAGCTGCTTGGAACTCGTTATCGAGTAGTTTCCGCATGAACGATCCCGGCGGTTGGAACGACTGCGTCTTCTCCCATCGTTTCTCACACGTCTCTAACACGACGCCTCCGAGAGCTTGCGACTCGCGAAGATTGCGCACAGTGTCGCGCGCGATGGCGATGGAGTGCGGATTGTAGTGCATCGTTCCAACGAGGATGCAGTTGGTGTTCTTGTGACGCACGGTGATGACTTGTTTGTTCGGCGTCGGTTTGATTGGGTCGCATGACGACGACGACGACGACGTGGACGTCGTCGACATGGCTCTACATCCGATGGAGGCGCGCATGGTGACGCGCGGTCGCGACGCGTTGAAGTGTGAAGTTTTGGTTTGCTTTGCTACTGTTACAACGCTCCCCCTCTCTATTGGTCCTTCTACTGGTACATTTTAATAACCAACGTGAGGCGACGACACCCACAGATTAGTCGTTCTTCTTCGCATCCACGTCGTCGATGTCATCGTATTCATCCTCGTCGTCGACGATTTGAGACACCAGCCGGGTTTCGTGCGCCCGACTTCGCATCGGCGAGACAAAGGCGGGGCGGGGTGTCACCCCAGCGAATTCTTCGGCGCGCAGCCGCAAACTCTTTCTATGGACAAAAATTCTGTCCGCAACGTACACTATCAATTTCACCAAGCCTTGCGAGGAGCGAGCCAAGAGTAGTATCGCACCTTTCCACACGTTGACGAATCCATTCGCGCTTCCAAACGCCGTGGAAAATGTCCTGGCCAATGAGTTGCCGCTCAAGAGCGCGAATCCCATTCGTAACATGGGAATCACAACGCCTCGCACTATCGACATCGCAAGTCGAAATAGACCAGACGAAAACGCACGAATGACGGAATAAAATGGGGCTAAGATGATGCTTTGCGTATAAATTGACGACGCAACCTTCACGCTCGGCTCGCTGTCAACGACGCGCGCCAAATGTGGCATCCATTTGGCGAGCGGAGTTCCCGGTAAGTTTTCTTGCAGTTCGTGCAAACCAGCGACGACGCTCATGAGCGTCAGCCCCAAAAACGCCATCTTAAGCCCTTTTCTAAACAGCGGGCGTTGCGGCAAACAAAGCCCGTATTGCGGTCCGAGTATCGCCCAGAGTGGTAATCCCGTTTCGAAGAGCGTCAGCAACCGTTTATGAGGTTCAATGACCGCTTGTAATGCCGGCTGCAGCTCAATGTCGTCGAACGTGGTGACAAACGTCTTGTACCCGCGCAACACGTTCACTCGAATCGGCTCAACGACGGCGCTCGACGTCATCGGCGTATCCGACTCGTCTTCGCTATTTTCGCTACTCGAATTGCCCAATGCAAAATGCGCATCGTCTCCAGCTCCATCTCTCACCCGCTTCGATCCCAAAACCTGCCTTTTCGCCTCGCGTTCTTCCGAAAAGTCCACACCGTCCCATCTCTTTGGATATTCGAAATCCAGAGCGCCCGTTCTTCGCCGCAGCGCGGCGCCGTGAAATCGCAAGGCGTCGGACAGACTCCCAAACGTCCTCGTCGCCGACGTCCTAGTCTCCAGCGTCAACCTCGAATTCAACAGCAAATGATTGACGTGATCCAGCCCAACGATATCGCTAAACATGATTTCAATCGTCATCACCGATTCAAGTCCCAACGCGCCGCCGCCGCCTACGTCTCGCAGCGCGCCGCTTCGCCGTCGTCTTCTCCTTTCGGCCAACTCGAGCTCCCAATCCAACTTACCGCCCTTGAATTCGAACGGCGACTCGACGACGCGCGATCGGCGTCCGAAACTAACACCCTCTCTACCACCACTGCCGTCCGGGCGCTCCCGCGTGAGCGCTCGACGGAATCCTCGGAAAACGAGAAAGACAAAGGCATCGTCCAAGATGAGCAGTTGCACTTTACGAGCCTCCTTCGCGGCTGAGTGCGCGTCGCAGGTGAGCGCCGTGACGTCGAATCGCGCGTCGCGGTGTGTGATGGACGCCAGCGGCGTCGGTGCAAACGGTGACGGCGCGGCGCGCATGATGGACGCGCGCGGTCGTGTGAAGCACGGTTGTGACAGTTGAGAACGCATTTGAAAAAGCTACATGCTATTACAACGCGTGACATCACGACGCGGGCGATGTGTTCACACGGATACGGATGCGATGGCACTGGCGGCGGCATCCATCACGCGCTCGAGCTCGCGTTGGGTTAGACTTATGCCGAGCTCGTCGCGGATTTGAGCGTTGAGACTCTTGGCCGAAGCGGTTTCGCCGGGCGGTACGCGAGATATATAGTCTATGGCGATGCGCTTCACGGCTGAGTCTGCGTCAGCCATGCGAGCGAACGCGAGCGCACGACGCGCGAGCATGAATAGTGGTGTCGCATCGCGACTCGCAATCGGTCCAGCGGAGAATACGCTCGTTATAGCGCGTCTTTCCTTTTCGTGCCGAATCGCGTCTGATTCTGACGAGGCGTGCTCCTCGTTTCCGAAAATCTCCACAGCCCTTCTCGCCGCGACGACGTCGTCGATAAGTTTCGAGCGTTCGCCTACGCTCATTCTGTGCGACTCAAAGCCACGAATCGTCGTCTCACGTTCTCGCGTCGCTCGAAATAATTCCCAAGCGATGACGCCCGCCGCCATGCCTAAATTTAACGACACCGGCGTCAACGACGCCACATCCCCTTTCCCTGCACCGCTCCCACCGGTGTACTTTAAGACTTTCCCACTCTTCGTTCGCTCCTCAGCGTGCGCCGCGGTGGGTATACAGATCCCAAACGTCGCCAATTCTAGCTCTTGATTTGTCAGGCCCGTGGCTTCGTTGCCGAACAACACGCCAACCGTGCCTCCTTCTTCGAGCTCGCGAGCAATCATCTCCATCCCTTCCGTGAGCGAATACAGCGGTAAATTCTCTCTCGCGCGAGCCGTCGTCGCGACGACGAGCGTTCGATCGCTCAGAGCTTCACCGACGCTGTGCTTTTTGCAGCCGTCGAGCATCCAACCAGCGTGCACCGCAAACTTGTAAGCCTCTTCACTCAGACACCGCGCGTCGTCTTCGAGGTCCGAAACCACCGCCGGACCGGGATTCACCACTCTCAGGTCCCGCACGCCAAAGTTCTGCATCGCGCGCGCGGCTGAGCCGACGTTGATGGGGCCCTCAGGACGACACAAGACGAAGGCGACGCCATCGGTCAACGGTGGCGGCGGCGTTGACGTCGACGTCGGCGTCTTCTCCGCCGCCCTGAGCGCGTGCGCGCGCGGTCTAGGACGCACGACGCGTCCGACGAACGGCGCCCTCGTCGTCGACGTCGAGGAGACGGGTGTCATGCGCGTCTCGTTGTGTCGCGCCTCGACGCGGTGCGTTCGTGAAAGTACAAATATATTCAAGTTACATGTATAAATCAGCGGTGTCAGTGACGATGCGATCGTCGAAACCGTCACTCACGTCGCTCGCGTCGCGCGCGCGCGTCGCTCCGAACGCTCGGAGACGCGCTCGGCGATGAAATCAAACGCTTCGCGAACGCCCGCGCCGGTTCGCGCGCTCGTCTCCACGCGTCCGCTCAAATTCGCCGACGTCACGAGCGCCTCCGCCTCTTCTTCGCTCACCGCTCGCGCCGATGATCTCGTCGTCTTCGTCTCCGTCGCCCGTTTCTTCCCAGAACGCGTTCCTCCACCCGTCGACGTCCCGGCTTCCGATCCCTCGTCTCCTTCTTCCTCTGTCGCCCCCGCGTCTTCCTCTGTCGCGTCCTCCTCGTACAAATCCGTCTTATTCTCGCACAACACCACCGCGCACTCCGGGTCCCCGTGTCTCTCCAACTCCCCGACCCAATACTTCGCTCTCTCAAAGCTCTCCGCGTCCGTCCCGTCGTACACCACCAGCGCCGCCGTCGCCCCTCGGTAATACAACGGCGCCAACGACGCGTACCGCTCCTGTCCCGCCGTGTCCCAAATTTCAAATTTGACCCTCCTTCCGCCCTCCGTCCGCGTCGCCCGCGACGCGAACGCCGCCCCGACCGTCGCCTTGGTATCGGGAGAAAACGTATCCCGAACGTACCGCGCGCTCAGCGCGGTTTTCCCCGCGTTCGACGCGCCGAGAAGGACTAATTTCACGCGCAACGGCGTCGTCAAATCATCCTCCCGTCTTCTCGTCGCATCGTCGTCGTCGTCGTCGTCGTTCGTTTCCGTCCCTCGTCGTCGGTCTCGCCGTCGCCCGTTCCGTCGTCGGTCGAGTCGGAGCGTTCCGTCCTCGCCGTTCGCCGGCGTCGACGCCGCGCATCCCATCGCGGGTCGTCGTCGTCCGTCGAGGAGTGCCGTCTCGCGCGTCACACTCGAACGCGTCGCGCCGATCACCGATGCGCGCGCACGCGGAAGCGACGAAACCCCCCACCACGGGCGGTGGGACCCCGTACGACGTCGCGGTCGAGCGCGCGGTCGACGCGACGCTCCGCCGGGCGACGTACGGGGCGCTCGCGGGAGGGGTCGCGGCGCTCGCGCTGTTGCGAGGACCTCGAGCGCGCGCGGCGTGCTTAGCCTTTGGCGTCGGGTGCGGCGTCGGAAGCGCGTACGAGGAGTCGCAGCGGGCGTTCGCGGACGTGCGGTGAGACGAGACGACGGGCGACGGGCGACGGACGGACGGACGGACGGAAGGACGGACGGACGCGTGATGAAGTATACTTTGGGATGCGTGGAGGTCGTGCTGACGCCGAAGAGACGCGCGGGCGTCGGTCGCGTCCCGATTTATTTGGGTACGGCGGCGACGACGGATGCGAAGAGACGCGCGATGCGCGCGGGATTTTAAATTGATTGTAAACGAGACGAGAACGCGAACGACGGGACGACGAGCCGAGGGCGAGTCGCCGGGTTTCAGAAGAAGGCTAAAAACGCGACGCGACGCGCATCATCTTAATCTTACTTCATACCTCGACGACGACGACGACGACGACGACGCGGGAGGTTTCTTTCTCACCTCTGACGATCACGCACGCGCCGGGAGAGGATAGTCGGTGAGCGAGACGATGTTCGGTTCGAGCGGCGAGGACGTCGTCGTTCCGAGAGCGTTCAAGTTGCTCAAGGAACTGGAAAAGGGTGAAAAAGGCGGAGCGGGGTTACCGCCGTATCTCTCGTACGGACTCGCGGATGCCGGTGCGTGCGGCGACGCGCGACGCGAAGCGACGACGCGAGGGCGTGGACGTCGTCGTCGGTGGCGATGCCTGTCGGGGTAGCGCGCGGTTGAACCGATTCGACGTTTGGTGGATTGATTAGATTCTCGGATCTCTACGGAAATCATCCACGCAAAGACGCGACGACTGACGACTGAGCGCGCGATTTCTTTTCCTAACGATGACGCAGACGACGATGATGAATTCATCAACTGGACGGGGACGATCCTCGGTCCGGCTGGGACGACGTTCGACATGCGCGTGCTCGAGTTGTCAATCGTGTGCGGCGAATCGTACCCGGAAAAACCGCCAGAGCTTCGGTTTCGCACTCGGGTCAACGCGCCGTTTGTCAAGAGCGACGGTCGGGTTGATCTCAAGGCGCTCGGCGTCGCGCAGGCGTGGAGGAGAAGCAATTCAATCGAGGATGTGATGAACGCGGTGTACCACGCGTTGATGCGGCCAGACGTGCGACGCGTCGCGCAACCGGCGGAAGGCAGTAGGTACTAAACCGAAGACTTAGAATGTAGACGACGAGAGAGAGATGTAAATGATGTATCGGCGAGACGCTTGCGCGAGGGGGAGGGGGTGGGTCTTCCTCCCTAGGCATACCAATGGTCCAAATCTAAAATTGTTTCAACAGCCTACGTTGCGCGTTCCGTCTAGCTCATATCCGCGGCGAGCGCGATGGCGTTAAAGTTTATCGAACCCGACGCCGCATCCATGTACTTTTTAATCACCGGCACCGCGTCTCGAAGCAACCCAGCCCCGGTCGTCGCTCCGTGATACACCGGTCCAGATTTCCTTCCATCCAACTCCCAAACGCCTCCGTCAACCTCTACGAGCGCGACAAAGTGCAAATCCACCTCTTCATCCCCCGTTGGCACCACAGATTGCCCTTCAACGCTCGCCCCGACGTGCGCCGTCTCCAACGCGTCATCTTCTTCGATCACTTTCGCCCTCGCGTCCGCATCCAACCCTTCACACCTCGCCCGCAGGGACTCAAAGTACCCGTCGCGCGTCGTCGCGTCGCGCGCGTTGAGCGCCGCGTGAATCACCCCCATCGTCCCGCACGCGTTCGATACCGTCTGTTTCGCGAACCACACGTTTTCAGCGCTCGGCGTCGACGCGTCTTCGACCCCTCGAACGGATTCCGTCGCGTCCGTGATCGGGAAGAGGAGTAAAACCGCGACGCACGGCTCGGGAACGAACCCGAGCAAATCTGGCTCGAAACCGTACACGTCGTGAAAAGCGTACGCGGCGGAGAGACCGAGGGCGCGGGCGAAGGCGTTCATCACCTCTGGGTTCGCCTCGAGCGGGAGCCATTTCTTTGGCATGACGGCGAGTGGTGTTTCGGTTCGCTCGCGTTCTCGCTCGGGAGTGCGCGCGAGTGAGCAAGTGAAGTTTTCCAGTCGCGTCGGTTATCCTACAGTTGATGTTGTTATTAACAAGCCTTCAAAATACTTGGACGGATTGTTTGAGATTGAGATTGACTGGAAAATAATGCTAGTTGAAAATGTTTTCCGTTGTACCCACGCGCTTGATCGTCGTCGTCGTCGGTGGTGCTGGGGATTTTCTTGGCTCGACTACGCCGCCGTAACCGTCGTCGTCGTGCGCTCAGAGGAACCCGCCGACGCCTTTTTGTCATAGGCGTCGTCGTCGTGTAGAGCCTCGCACGAATCGTTCATCTTTGACTTGGCGAAAACACCGTCGTCACCTTGTTGTTCAGGGGTGGACGGGGCAGTTCTCCCGGCGGTCTCAGCGTCGTCGATGCTCGCGCAAATTGGGCTGAGACCCATCGGGTCGTTGATCATCATGCTACCGATGCTTTCGAGGTTGCCGCCGAGCAAGTCTTGGCTCGGTTGACGCAGGAGCGCAGCCTCGGCGGGGGTGAGCGAAACGGTCGTTCGCTCCCAGCTGTGGTTTGACATGAACGCAAAGTCCGGCGTTCCCGCCGGCTGAGGCGCGTCCGTCTCCTTCTCCGTCTTGACCCAGTCGATGAGAGACTCGATGGAGGAGAGCTCGTCGAGCACGACGGTTCGCTCATCCGCGGAAATCAAAGGATCGCCGTCATCCTCCAGTTCTTCGCTCTTCACTCGCGATAGGTGATCGTTGAAGATGATGCGAGATTCTGTCGCCAGAGGCAAGACTTTCGACTTCATATCCTCGAGACTCTTTTTGAGGTCATTCATGGTTTTCTGCGCCTTTGGAGCGCCGTACACGGGTAGTTGCGCGGCGGCGGCCAAAGTTTGTTTCGTCTTTTTCGCCGACGGCACGCCGCCTTCTTCCTCTCTCGGGGATCTCTTGTGACCGTGCTTCTTTGGCGCTTCAAAGTGCCAGATGCGCGGCGACTCGGAGTTGTTCGCCTTGACGCCGCCACCATCCTTCTTGTACTTGCGCTTGGCAGACTTGGAGCGTCGTTCTTCGTACTTTTCGGTGGCTCGAGCGATGGCGCTCGCGTACGCCTGAGTCTTCTTCGCGTCGCGTAACACCATAAAAAAGTGATGGAACGGAAGCAAATCGTGGCGATGTACGCGTGCGTTGCTATTGTCGAAGAAGTTGACCTCTTGCACGTCCGATCCCGCCTCTTTGCTGTGCACCGAGCCCGGCCACCATCCGTGGCCTCGCACGCGACCCCACACGAGAGCGCCGACTGGAGGCCAGCTCGGCGGAAGAGTCTTCAGTATTTCAGCCGTCTTTCCGGGTTGGGGCAGCGCCATGCCGAGAGACTCATCCACCTTGGCCGTCAACGCCGGCCACTCTGCGGTCGAGGCTCCGGCATCAGCTTGGGCTGGCTCCTCGGGAGCGACGACGCGCGCCTGTTGGTCCGCCGCCAGCGTCAGAGCAATCTCCTCCTTATCGCCGTCATCGTAATCAATCGAGTACAAATCCGTTCGAGGATTGTACGCCGAGATGACACCGGCGAAGAACTGCTGCTCGTACGTCCAGTAGACGCGAACGCGTCGACCGACAGATGCCTTTCCAGCCGGCGCCTCGGTCCTTCCGCTCGTGGAAGCCGCCGCTTGCTCCGCCGCCTCGAGTCTTTTTCGCTCCTTTTTGCGATCTTCATTCACCTTGCTCGCGGACGGGATGGAATCCAAGTCAAAGATGGTTTTCGGTTTCACCGCTCGGCGAGATTTACGCAATCCCTCGGGTGTGTATTCAACCGCATCGGTCGATTCGACGGCGGGCGACGCTCCGAACTGAGACGCCGTAGTCAAACCGGCGGCGTCCACCTCGGCGCGTCTCGCGCTCGATCTCTTGCCCGAAAGCACGCCTCTTGCGGTCGCCGCGTGCGATACGCTTTCCGGCTCATCAATTCCCAGACCGCTCGCGATTCGTCGGCGCAACCACTGATTGTTATTGCTCGTCGTCGGTCTATCAAACATGTCCCAAAACATCGCTTGCAGTTCCCTCTGTCCCAGCTGCGCGAGCTCTCTTCGCATCGCCTCGGGCGCTTCCCAAGCTTCACTCGAAAATCTGTGTCTGACAACCTCTCTCATTCTCGTTTCATCCGGCGTAGCCACCCGCACCGGCGCCGTCATCGTCGCGACGACGTTTCCGCTCGACGTCCCGGCGACTCCGCCCTCCTCGCGACTCGCCCCTCTCCCGCTGTCCTCGCTCGAACACCCCGCGACATCCTCACCACCGCCTCCGATCGCCGCTTCCACGCCTCCGTCCCCGCGTATCCGGTGTTCCGCGACGAGATCCGGCGTTCCGTGTCGTCCCAACTCGTGCCCGTCCGCCCGAGATCCGGACGCTCCGCCCTTCGCCTCGCGCGCGGAATTCTTGGACGATTCCCTCCCGTACGTCACCGTCGCCGCCCCGACGTCGTCGTCACCGATCGCGCACGCCGGCGACATCCCTCGACGTTCCCGCGCCTCGCCTCGAAGCGCGATGGGCGTCGTCGCGCGGTGGGCGTCGGGTCACGACGCACGCGCTAGTACTAAATGCCCCTGCAACGCAGATCGATCGTCGGCACCGCGCGGGTGTCAATTATTTTTAATTGTCCCCGACCGCGCGCGTCGTCGTCGTCGTCGTCGTCGTCGTCGTCGTCCGCTCGTCGTCCCGAAGACCGCGAAGACCGCGAAGACCGCGTCGATCGATCCTCCCGGACGCGTCGCTCGGTGCCGCCTCGTCGACCGCGCGCGCCGAGCGCGAGGGCGGGCGAGAGCCGACGGAGTTTTTCCCGCGCAAAGGTTGGAAACGCGTGGGGCGCCGATGGGTGAGAGGGGTACACGACGAGTCGTGACTCGTGTTACTTTTGCGTACACACGCACCCAGGGTTTAGGTGCGTGACGTCACACGCGCGCGTGTCTTTTTTTTTACCGACTGTAAAAAATAAACCCTGGTTTTGTGTATACCGTAATAAAAAGACGCGTTATACTATATGCGTTACGAACCCGAACCCGAACCCGAACCCTCATCGGTGTGTCTTCGGAGACGAAATCTACGCGCGTTTCGTTTTTTTTCTTTGATTTCAATCGGTAATCGATAATCGACGGTTCGTGAATCAGTAATTCATACAGAGGGTACACACGCGCGCGCGCCGCGGGTGGGTGCCCAGGGTTCGGGCGCGCGTCGTCGTCGTCGTCGTCGTCCGAATCCGTCCGAATGTCCGAATGTCCGCGTTGTCGGAACGATTATGGATTTTGGTTGTGCGCGCCGTCGTCGTCGTCGTCGTCGCCCGTTACGCGACCGCGTCGCGTCGCCAGACGACGGGCGCGGGG
>Ga0181574_10003408_pt1 | contig 14105 bp, 7 predicted proteins | sample 101ome_24_FD_145600 | JGI IMG/M metagenome (GOLD analysis project Ga0181574, IMG submission 145600) | Coastal salt marsh microbial communities from the Groves Creek Marsh, Skidaway Island, Georgia - 101410AT metaG (spades assembly) | ecosystem: Environmental > Aquatic > Marine > Intertidal zone... | reverse complement strand
GAGGTGCGTCATCTCTTCCGACAGGTCCCACAGACCTTTTTTATCCACGTCGCGGATCACGGGGACGACCAATCCCGCGGGGGTATCAACCGCCATGCCGATGTGGCAATAATGCTTGTATACCAGCGTCTCTCCCCCTTGTGACAGCGAGGTTTTCAACTTCGGGTGCCGAGCCAGAGCAACCGCACAGGCCTTTAAAATAAAGGGCATAGGCGTCAGTTTGGTACCGCGCTTTTCTGCCTCCTGCTTCATCTCCGCGCGGAAATCCTCAAGGTCGGTGATATCAGCATCATCGAACTGGGTCACATGGGGTACGTTAAGCCACGAGCGCGTCATGTTGGTCGCAGTCACCTTATCGAGTCGCGAACGAGGGGTTTCCTCAATGGCGCCAAACTTACTGAAGTCGACCTCGGGAATACCCGGGATGGCTGCACCAGCACCTGCATCGCTCAATCCCGCTCCTGACTTCAGCGCCTGCTGTACGTAGTGATGCAGATCTTCTTTCAGGATACGACCACGAGGTCCGGAGCCTGTTACCTTCAGTAGATCAACGCCAAATTCTCTGGCGAGTTTGCGGACCGCGGGACCCGCGTAGGCAGCCGCACCATCGTCAACCGCGGCGGTATCAGTCTCTCTTGCCACAACAGGAGTTGAAGCAGAGGTTTCGGACATTGATCCAGACTCGCCGGGCTTTTGGGCTTCAATCGTTGGAGAGGCTCCTGCACCACTCTCAATAGCACTAGCCGCAGCGTCACTTGGCGCCGAAGATGATGCGTTGTCGCCGGCCGCCGTGATCGCCATGGTAACCAGCGCCGTGCCCTGGCGAACCGATTCGCCTGCAGAAACCAACAGCTCAGTAATCTTGCCCGCTGTGGGCGCGGGGACTTCCATCGATGCCTTATCGGACTCCAGAAGCACCAGGGAATCACCCTCGGCAACCTCCTGACCGGTCGTGACAAGCACTTCAACCAAATCAACATCCCCATCGGTTCCGATATCTGGAACCTCGACGGTCATCGACCCTGACGAAGCAACGCTTGCGGAAGAAACCTCTGCTGGTTTGAGGGCATCGCCACCCGCGGACACGCTGGCAGGGGCCTGCGCCTCATTGACCATGGCTTCATTGGCACCGGAATTTGCGGTGGGCGCGGCTTCCTCTGGTGCCGGCGTATCCGAGGCCACCTCGCCATCGGTTTCGATCTCGACGATTGCATCACCCTCAGACAGGGCATCGCCCACGGCAACTTTCAGGGCAACGATCTTGCCCTCGGCAGTTGCCGGTATCTCCATCGACGCCTTGTCAGACTCGAGAACAATAAGACTTTGTTCCAGCGTTATCGTGTCGCCAACAGCGACGAGGACTTCAACGACTTCAGCGCCCTCAGCACCACCAATATCGGGTACGGTCAAAGTAAGTGTTGCCATATAACGAGTCTCCGTCCCTATCAGGCTAAGCGCGGATTGGACTTATCAGCATCGATGCCCAACGCTTTCATTGCATCGACTACCTGCTGAGGTTTGATTTTCCCGTCGTCCGCTAGGGATTTAAGCGCCGCGAGAACGATGAAGTTCCGATTCACTTCAAAGTGCTCCCGGAGCTTGGCGCGGGTATCGCTACGCCCGAATCCATCGGTGCCCAGCACAGTAAAACGCCCCGGTATAAATTCCCGAAGTTGATCCGTATGAGCCTTCATGTAATCGGTCGCCGCAATAAAAGGACCGTCAGCGCCACTGAGTTTTCCAGTGATATAGGGAACCCGAGGGGTCTCTGTAGGGTGCAACATATTCCAGCGATGACAATCCTGGCCCTCGCGCGCCAGTTCGTTAACGCTGGTAACGCTCCATACATCCACCGCCACGCTGTAGTTTTGTTCCAGTATTTCAGCAGCCGCTTCGACCTCACGAAGGATCGCCCCGGCACCAAGCAGCTGCACTTTGAGTGAGTGCTTACTTGCGCTTTGAGAAAGCTTATAAAGTCCCTTTATGATCCCTTCCTCGACACCTTCGGGCATGTCGGGCTGATGATAATTCTCGTTCATCGTGGTGATGTAATAGAAGCAGTTCTCCCCTTCCTCATACATGCGGCGGATGCCATCCTGAACAATGATCGCAAGCTCATAGGCGTAGGTGGGATCGTAGCTCACACAGTTGGGCACAGTAGCGGCGAGTAAATGACTGTGTCCGTCCTGGTGCTGCAGTCCCTCCCCGTTCAGCGTGGTTCGACCCGAAGTGCCTCCGATTAAAAAACCCCGCGCCTGACTGTCCCCAGCTGCCCAAGCCAGATCGCCGATGCGCTGGAAGCCAAACATCGAATAGAAGATGAAAAAGGGAATCATCGGGTAGTCGGACACGCTGTAGGAGGTAGCCGCTGCCATCCACGCGGAGAACGCGCCTGCCTCGTTGATTCCCTCTTCCAGAATCTGGCCCTGCACGTCCTCTTTGTAAAACAGAATGCCCCCCGCATCGTGGGGGGTGTAGTTCTGACCGGCCGCCGAGTAGATGCCAAGCTGCCGGAACATACCTTCCATACCAAAGGTTCTGGCTTCATCCGGCACAATCGGCACCACCCTCTGCCCGATTTCCTTATCTTTAATAAGAGACGACAGGATGCGGACGAAGGCCATAGTTGTGGAGACTTCTCGCTTCCCGCTGGACTTCAGCTGTGACGCAAAGGTAGCGCGAGTCGGCGCTGGCAAGTGATAGGAAACCGCGCGGCGGCTCGGAATATGTCCTCCCAACTGCGCCCGACGCTCTCGCATATACGCCATTTCGGGGCTGTCTTCAGCGGGTCGGTAAAATGGCACGTCTTTGAGGGCACTGTCAGTGATAGGCACACCAAAACGATCCCGAAACGCCTTTAAACTCTTTAAATCAAGCTTTTTTAGCGAGTGGGTCTCGTTGCTGGCCTCCCCTGCTTCGCTGGTGCCATAGCCCTTTACCGTCATGGCAAGGATCGCAGTAGGACGCTGGGTTTCCTCGCAGGCCGCCGCGTAAGCGGCGTAGACTTTATAAGGATCATGGCCACCGCGGTTGAGATACATGATGTCCTCATCGCTCAGGTCTTTTACCAGTTCCAGGGTCTCGGGGTACTTACCAAAGAAGTGCTCTCGGGTGTAGGCGCCACCGTTGTATTTAAAGTTCTGCAGCTCCCCGTCGCAGACTTCATCCATACGCTTCTGGAGCAAACCGCTCTTGTCGCGCTCCAATAATGGGTCCCACTTGCGACCCCAGATCACCTTGATAACGTTCCAGCCTGCTCCCCGGAACACCCCTTCAAGCTCCTGAATGATTTTGCCATTACCCCTGACCGGGCCATCGAGACGCTGAAGATTGCAGTTGATAACGAAGTGCAGATTGCCGAGCCCTTCCCGTCCTGCCAGCGCAATGGCCCCAAGCGATTCGGGTTCATCGCATTCACCATCCCCCATAAAACACCAGATTTTGCGGTCCCGATGATCCACAAGACCCCTGTTTTGCTGGTATCTCATGACATGGGCCTGATAAATCGCCTGTATTGGACCGAGCCCCATCGACACCGTCGGGAACTGCCAGTAATTGGGCATCAACCAGGGGTGGGGATAAGAACTCAGGCCATTGCCGTCCACTTCCCGCCGAAAATTGGTCAGCTGTTCCTCGGTTATGTGACCCTCCAAGAAAGAGCGTGCATACATACCGGGAGCGCTGTGTCCCTGATAGAACACCAGATCCCCGGGATGACCATTCTCGGTGCCCCTGAAGAAGTGATTCATGCCAACGTCGTAGAGAGTCGCGCTTGATGAGAAGCTCGAGATATGGCCTCCGAGACCATCCTCGTTGTCATTCGCCCGCATCACCATCGCCATAGCGTTCCAGCGGACGAGAGAGCGAATCCGACGCTCCATAAACAAATCGCCCGGCATAGGCCGCTGCTGCTCGGGGGAAATTGTGTTTTTGAAAGGTGTGGTAATCGCTTGGGGGAGCGGCACTCCCGCGTTTTGGGCGTGTTGTGCCAATGAATTGACGATTTCGCCACCGGCCCGGATGCCGCCATGGCGCACCACTGCGTCAAGCGAGTCGAGCCATTCCTGACGCTCTTGAGCGTCAACAAGCATTTCTGTCATCAGATTACTTCCCCCAGTGATAGCGACGCCCTTTTAGCGCTTCGCCGTGGCACCCAATATGTCGTAGACGCCAATAAATTGCCGTTCAAAAGGTAATGAATTCCTTTTTAGAACCTATTTTTCTTGTAGACCGGAGGATAATTTAACTAATTTGACGTTTTTTTACTATTCAATTCCTTTTTAGAACTATAGTGATTGCAAAAAAATGCCCCTACTTATCCAAATAAACGAATCTGGTAGATTTACGCTGAGTGGAACAAAGCGCCCATCTAGGCGCTTTGAACAAGCGATGCAGGGCGCCTTTCAGGATCCTGTGCCGGCACCTTTTACCTTATTACCGTGCCTGAGCAGGCATCTGCTGGTGGAAAGCATCCACGTCTTCCACCACGACCGCGTCTGGCAGCGATGCAAAAGGTGAATCAGCAAACTTGGTGCCCTTGAGCTGAATCAAAAGCCGAGCGCTGTCTTCGTCAAGCATGGTGTCGCGATAGTAGGCTCGTGCTTCACTCAGCGTCACCGCCTGAACCGCGTCGATGAGGCGTAATCGAGTATCGAAACTGTAGCGCTCCCGCGTCCAGTCACTTACATAGGGCGACGCCTCCTCTGAGAGGTTTTTGGGTGGCTCGGTCAGCGTGGTCAACACGCCGGCCTTAATCCGATCAAAGTCCTCATCAGACAGAGCATCAAGATCAGCTGCAAACTCAGCGCGGTAGGCATCGAAGCGCGCGAGCATGTCCACTGGCGCTTTTACCGGCGTTTGAATATAGAGGCCCAGCATCGGATGCTCACCAAGCTCCGTTGCAAAACCGCCAGCCGCATACCCCAGCTGTTCTTCGGTTCGCAGCTGGTTGAACGCACGGCTCGACAAATGCGCACTCACCAGCTCACCACGGGCAAGGTTTTCGATTGTCGCCTCGGGTGCCGCAAACAAATACAGCATGCCCAGATCTTCTATGGGAAGCTCTTCCTGGTAGACGATCCGGGCCCCTTTTTGCGGTGCATACACCTTCGGTCTTTGATAGCCGCCGTTGTCCCCTGATGAGATTGTCGATTCCAACAACTTCCCAAGTTCCGCGGCATAGCTCGCGCTGTAATTACCAAACAGGTAAACCCGTACATACGCTTTGGAAAGTTCCTGATCGATGAACTGCTGCAGCGACTCGGTAGTTACCGAGCCTGCCGCAGCTATCAGACTATCTCGATTAAATTGACCGGATTGGGTGAGCCGCTGCACCGCGGGAAAAAGCTGCCTAACCGCAAAGCCGAATCGAGCATTCTCAAGGCTCCGTAAGTATCTATCCACCGCCTGCTCCAACTCGAGAGCGCTAGGCGTGATGCGCAGTGCCTCGGCGGCCCGCTTTAATAGCTCTGGCTGCTTGTCAGTGAAGCCCGACACCGTGAACCGAAGGCCAAACCCAGATGAGGCGCCAACATTCATACCGGCGACAGACGCCTCAGTGAACAAGGTTGTCTGGCTGAGGTTGTAGAGATCAGTCCATAAGGCATACATCACCTCTGCCGATGCATCTGAAGCCCGGGTATCGGTGTTCAGGTATACCTGCGTAAATCCTTTGGGCTGCTCAGGAAAGGTCTCGCTACCTTGCAACCAGATCTCCATGGTTTCAGTGGATACCAGCTTTTCGGGTGTCACCGGCCCATGAGCGACCTCAAAGGATTCCGGCAGTAGCGTATTGAGCGCGGGTTGGCGCAGTCCATATTCAGTAACCAGGGCCATCTGCTCATCAGCAGAGGCTAACTGAAGTGGCTCCACCGCGTAGCGCCCTGCATAAAAGTGCATGGTCTCTGTCACGGGCTCATCTTGCGAGACGTACCACGCATTCATTCGCTCAGGTATAAGCTGCGCAAGGACTGCGTTTACGGCATCGGCATCAAACCCATCAAACACAAACGGCGCATTGATGACATTCTCGATCGGGTAGTTCTGTAACGAAGCGGCGAGGGAAGAGACATAGGTGAAGTCGTTAATCTTCTCCAGAAAACGGAACTGATTGTCCAGCGACGTGCGCAGTTCCTCAGCATAGCGGTCATCCACCCCTTCTGCGCGCAGCATTTCGAGATAGCCCAAAAGCATGTGGGTGATCTCTTCACGATGGGCCATACCCGCTTCGGTAAGGTCGACTTGAATACTGAACGTGCCGTAGTTGCCCAATCCGTTTGGCGATGCAGTCGCCATGAGGCTGCTCGCCCAGCCTAACTCCTTAAGCTTGCTTGCCGGCGTATCCGGCATCTCTGACCCCAGGATGTAGGAGAGGTAACGATTGGGCTTCACACGAAACTGATCGTCATTGGCGTCGATGAAAAAATCCAGCTGCAGCATGCGCTGATCTTCAAGGGGCACATAACGCACCAACTTGCCCGCCGCCTGATCAAAGTTAAGCGGCCTGGTGACCGCGGGCTTTTTAATGTTTTTCACTGGGATATCACCGAAGTAGCGCCCCGCTAAGGTCTCCATTTCATCCAGTCCCTGATCACTGACCATGGCTACTTTCATGATATCGGCACCGTAATAGCGCTGATAAAAGTTAACGGTGGCCTCATGCAACGTTGATCCTTCTTTATCGGCGAGACTCTCGAGGTTGCCAATGAGGAAACGATTGGCGGGATGGTCGCCCATAAAACTGCGGCCGAGCTTAAACATGCCGAAATAATCCATCTCCCGGCGCATAGACCACTCGGCGTTTACCGCACTCTTCTCCTTTTCGATGTATTCAGGATCCAACAGGGGGGTCTTAAAAAAGTGTGAGAACCTGTCCAAAGCACCCGCGTAAGCACTGTTCTTAATCTCGAACATGTAGTTGGTGATATCGAGCCAGGTATAGGCGTTTCTGGAGCCACCGTTTTCGTTGATGTAGGTCATATAGCCGTCGATATCAGGATAGGCCTCTGTCCCCATAAAGAGCATGTGCTCAAGGAAATGCGCCATCCCCTGGTAGGCCATGGGATCGAACATCAGTCCAACTCCGACGCTGAGTGCGGCCGCAGATTTTTCCACCGCAGGATCTGACACTAGCAGCACTTCTATACCGTTTTCGAGGGTGACTGCGCGGTAAGCTCTCGTGTCATTAGGGCTTTGTATTATGCTCCCTTTTATCTCTGTGCCGTCACCAGGGCTTTCCGGGGCAGCCTTCTGGTCGCAGCCCCCAAGAAGAGTGAGCGACAGCGCGCCAGCGGCAAGCAAAAGTTTTCCAAACGAATTAATGCGTCGAGAGCTTACGTCCATGATGTTCTCCAAACTGTGAAATTAACGTGTGTGAGACCGCTATCTAAGCCTGATGTTCCCTGTGGGCTGAGGGCCAAGCGGTCACGACGGCACTGATTAGGGTCGCCAGAGGAATGGCAAAAAAGACGCCCCAAACGCCCCAAATGCCACCGAAGAAGAGCACCGCAACAATGATCGCTATGGGGTGCAGGTTAACTGCCTCACTGAATAACAGTGGGACAAGCACATTGCCGTCCAAGGCCTGAATAATGCCGTAGGAAAAAAACACCCAATAGAAGTCTTCGGTGAGACCCCACTGAAAGAACGCCACCACCAGTACGGGAATCGTAACCAGCGCGGCGCCAATATAAGGAATGATCACCGACAGACCTACTAGCAATCCGAGTAAGGCCGCATAGTTCAGCCCGAGAATTTTAAAGGTGGCGAAACTCACGACACCGACAATAATAATTTCGATGACCTTGCCCCGGGCGTAGTTGGCAAACTGACGGTTCATCTGCGCCCAGATATCGTTCAAGAGCGGTCTATGTTCTGGCAGAAATCCTGATCCCCAACGAATTATTTTTTCTCGGTCTTTCAGCAAGAAAAAGACCAGTAAGGGAATGAGAACCATGTAAACCATGAGCGCGAGCAATCCCGGAATGCTACTAAATCCCTTTGCGACCACGATCTGTCCGAACTGAGCCATCTCACTTTGAATCGCATTCATCACCTGATTGATTTGTTGCTGGCTTATGAGGGATGGGTAGTTTTCGGGTAACACCGAGAGCGCCTGCCGCCCCTGCTCAACCATGGCGGGTGCCTCCTTGGCGAGACTAATCAACTGTCGCCAGACAAGCGGCAAAAGCCCCAGCAACACGCCAAAGAAAGAACTGATGAACAGTGCCATGGCGACTGCAACACCCACCCGCGAAGACAGACCCCAGCGCTGTAACTGGTTCGCTATACCCTGCATCAAATAAGCCAGAATCACCGCGACAAATACCGGCGTCAAAATGTCGCCTACGGTGACTAAGATGATCAGCCCGGCAACCAACAGCAGAAGCAGGAGTATCGACTCCTCTTCGCTAAAATATTGGTGATACCACTTTTTAAAGACGTCCAGCATAGTCAGGCCTTGGTAATGATGTGGCGGTAAATGCCATCTTGAGATATTTCCGTTTCAACCTTGTGACCCCCTAGTCTCTGCAAGGACTGCAGGTCTCGCTCAGACCCCGGATCGGTCGCGAGTAACTCCAGAATCATGCCCGACTCCAGTTCGCGAAGACCGCGTTTCGCCATCAACAAGGGCATGGGGCACTGCTGGCCACGGGCGTCTATGTGTTTATCGGGTGAGGCTGAGGTCATTCGGTTATCACCAAAATCCATTTTGGATGGGGCCAAGTATACCGGCTTGACCAGCCTAACAGGACAGATCCTGAATATTTACCAAAGCCTCTCCCTATGGAGTCCTCACTCCGAGCCCAGTTGCGATAAAGTGCACCCATGCGAATGCCCTTACAGCCTGTGAAACAGTCGCTGCCCCATTTCGGTAGCTTTCTGCTGTGCCTCATCCTTTTGTTCCCGCCAATTGGCGGAGCAGTCACCGAGGACCTGAAAATACCCAATCTCGGAGAATCCAGCACCAGCCTTTTTTCTTCTGAATTCGAATATAACCTAGGCAGAGACTGGCTGAAGGCCTTTCGTCGCCAGGCGCCCACCGTCAATGACCCCCTGCTCTACAGTTATCTTGAATCGATGGTGTTTGATTTGGTCACTCACAGCGACCTGCAGGATCGGCGCCTCGAGTTAGTGATCGTCGACAACCCGAATATCAATGCGTTTGCCGTGCCCGGAGGAATCATTGGGGTGCATACCGGGCTCTTCCAATACGCCCAGACCGAAGATGAGTTCGCGACTGTTATCGCCCATGAAATTGCGCACCTCTCCCAGCGCCACTTCTCCCGGGGGGTGGAGATGGCACAAAGCCAATCCCCGCTCAACATCGCCGGTCTGCTTGCTGGCATCTTGCTCGCGGCAACAGCCGGGACCGACGCCGGACTGGCTGCGATGACCGCCACTCAAGCGGCGCTTCAGGATCAGCAGCTACGCTATAGCCGAGCCAATGAGGCCGAGGCAGATCGCATCGGATTGAAGCTCCTCTATGACGCGGGGATGGATCCCTATGCTGCGCCGGCGATGTTTGAGCGCATGTTAGCTACCACCCGCTACAGTAGCGCCAATCGACTACCCGAATTTCTCCGCACCCATCCGCTGTCCGAGAAGCGTATCGCTGACACCCGAACCCGTGCGATGCAATATCCCAAACGGATTCGACCGGTAAGCCTTCAATATCAACTGATGCGTGCCCGAGTTGCTGTGTCGCTCGCCGACACACCCGAGGAGGCAGTAACCATTTTCAAAAATCAAATGGAGGGAAACCCCAGATCAAAAGAAGCCGCCAGCTACGGCCTGACACTTGCGTTGACTCAGGCGGGACGACCCGACGAGGCTGCTCTTGTTCTTGACGGTATCTGGGCGGAAAACGAACAGCGTATCGAGTATGTACTTGCCGATGCCGATATTGATCTTGCGAGAGGCAAAGCAAGCAACGCGGCAAAAAAACTAGAAGCGCGTTTGCGGGTATCACCAGGTAATCATCCGCTGACCATGGCCTATGCCCACGCCCTGCAACAAGGGGGGCAATCCCACCTCGCAGAGGAAGTCTTGCTGGATCAATCCCGCCTGAAACCGAACGATCCGGGACTTTGGTATCTGTTAGCAGAAGTGCAGGGGCTGAGTGGCAATATCATCGGCCTGCATCAGTCGCGAGCCGAGTATTTTATTTTGGTAGGAAACCTTGATGCCGCGCAACGACAACTTAGCTACGCATTGCAGCTAGTGGGTGATGACTTCACCCGATCGGCGCAAATCAATGAGCGCCTGAGCCAAGTTATCGATATGCGGGCGGCGCTGGATAGAGGCTAGCCCAAAACAGAGGATTATCGGGAGGCGATAACTCCGTTGTTCAGTGACGCCGCAAATGTCAGCATGCGATCGAGAGGTTTCATGGCTGCCTGTCCCAGATCGGGATCGACGTGTATCTCATTGTCTGACCGGTCAAAGACCGACGCGAGTCGCTCCAAATCATTCATCGCCATCCAGGGGCAATTAGCACAACTTCGGCAGGTGGCCCCTTCCCCGGCAGTAGGCGCAATGATGAACTGTTTGTCTGGCGCTGCCTGCTGAAGCTTGAAGAAAATACCCTGATCAGTAGCAACGATAAACTGAGCATTTTTCATCTCCTGCGCCGCCTTGATAATCTGCGTCGTCGAGCCGACTCGATCGGCGAGTTCAATGACTGAAGCAGGAGACTCAGGATGCACCAACACCGCCGCGTCCGGATAAACCCGTTTTAAGTCGGCAATGCCGCGAGCCTTAAATTCTTCATGAACGATACAAGCACCATCCCACATCAGGACATCCGCGCCCGTTTCACGCCGAACATAGTCACCTAAATGACGGTCGGGTGCCCAAATGATTTTTTTGCCCTCATCCGCAAGATGCTCAGCAACATCAAGGGCAATACTCGACGTCACCACCCAATCAGCGCGGGCTTTAACCGCAGCGGACGTGTTGGCGTAAACCACCACCTCTCGGTCTGGGTGGGCGTCACAGAATTGGGAAAACTCCTCTATCGGGCAGCCAAGATCGAGGGAACAGGTGGCCTCGAGATCAGGCATCAACACACGCTTGTCCGGGGTCAGTATTTTGGCGGTTTCACCCATAAAACGGACGCCCGCAACAATCAGAGTGGTAGCGGGATGATCCCGACCAAATCGCGCCATCTCCAGGGAATCTGAAACACAGCCTCCGGTCGCTTCTGCAAGTGCCTGTATCTCCGGTGCTGTGTAGTAATGCGCCACAATCACCGCATTTTCAGTGACCAGCATCTCCCGAATACGCTGCTCCAGCACTGCGCTCTCCGCGCTGCTCAATTGAGTAGGAGCGGCACTATTCAGGTGTTGCTGAACTTGCTCACGTATTTTGACGAGCTTGTCTTCGGCGATGGACATAACCGGTATGGAGACAGTTACAGGGGCTGACGATACTAGCACAAACTCCATTAAACATTGCGACGGAGGGGTGTTGAGGCAAAGCGAAGGTGCTACCCTAACTCCATTCCAAGGATTCGGATACGAGCAACCATGACCGCATTGACGCCAGTAGAGTCGAGCGAACCACATATACTTGTCTGCGATGACGACCCGATGGTCCGCCTGCTCGCAAGAGAGTGCCTAGAGGAAGCGGGCATGCGAGTCACCGAGGCAGCTGATGGCGACGAGGCTATTTCCTGCTTCGAACTGGACCGGCCCGATCTTATCTTCCTCGACGTTGAAATGCCCAAGCGTAGTGGCTTTGAAGTGTGCTCCCACATACGGAGTTTGCCCGAGGGGCAAAATATCCCGATCCTTATCGCGACGGGCGCTGATGATCGAGAGTCTATTGATCAAGGCTTCCAATCGGGCGCCACACAATACAAAACCAAGCCGATCAACTGGTCATTGCTTTCACGCGATGTTCGTTACATGTTGCGTTCGGCAGAAAACCTTACAGCTCTCCAAGCAAGAGAGGCAGAGCTCAAGCACCTAGCCTATTTTGACCCGCTGACCGGTCTGCCTAATCGTTCCAGTTTTCTGACTTTTCTAGATCAGTGCACCAGCTCACCCGGTTCAGATGAAACCCCACTCGGACTGCTGATTCTCCACATTGACCACTTTAAACGAATCAATGATTCCCTCGGGCATGAGATAGGTGATCAAATCCTGATTACGATTGCTACTAGGCTACAAGAAGGCCTTGCTGCTGAAGCGCCCTCGTTATTCTCTCTCAGCGGGACACCAGTCAAAACACTCTCAACCGAGAGAACAATTGATTTGATGCGCACGGGTGGCGGAGAGTTCAGCGTCATTGTTAGGAATACTGATGCGGATCAACTGGAGATAATTGCTGCCTGGTCGTTGAGGGCATTGGATGATCCTCTCGTACTATCGCAATATCAGCTGCTTCTTTCCCCTAATATCGGCATTGCACTGATGGATCTAAAAAATGGGTCCGTTGACCAGATGATCAGAGAGGCCGGGCTTGCCCTTCAAGCCTCGCGGCGACTGGGTCGCTGCCATTTTCGTCGCTATGACGCTTCACTCGCGGACGACACCGCTGAGCGTCTCACCCTTGAAAAAGATCTGAACGACGCCTTGTCCGCGGACGATCAGCTATTCATGATGTATCAACCTCAAATTGATGCCGTTACTGGTCATATCGAAGGCGTTGAAGCCCTCGTGCGATGGCAACACCCAAGTCTTGGCATGATACCGCCGGATAAGTTTGTCGATGTCGCCGAGGGAAGCGGACAAATCATCGCACTGGGTAGCTGGATTATTCAGCGCATCAGCCAAGACGTGAATAACAACACCCGAGCCTTTCCGAAGAAGTGGACAATCGGCATTAACTTATCGCCGCTGCAGTTCACTCAATCGAATTTCGTAGAGACGCTCTCAGCCCTGCTCGGCGGACTTAATAATGACCGGTCAGTGGAACTGGAGCTCACTGAGGGCGTGATCATGTCCGACGCGGATGACAGCCTCTCCAAGATGAGCGCTCTCCGAGACAAAGGCTTCCGGTTGGCGATCGATGACTTCGGTACTGGCTATTCCTCACTCAGCTATTTACAAGATTTTCCTATCCACACGCTGAAGATTGACCGGGCGTTTGTGTCTAGAATCGGCTCAGAGCACGGAGACGGTATTGTCAAAGCCATTCTCAGACTGGGGCAAGCTCTCAAGCTAAAAGTGATCGCCGAAGGTGTGGAAACCGAAGAACAAGCAGCTTTCCTTCATCAAAACGCCTGCGACAGTTTTCAGGGCTACCTGTACTCCAAGCCGGTTACCATCGATGAGCTGGAGACACTACAGGATAAAACCTATCCAATATCAAGTGCGGCGACCAGGCCATAGAACAGCTGGCGTGAACACGACAACAACCAGCAAACTGGCAACTCTTTTTTTTCTCAGTATCGGGATCTTCGTTGCAACACACTCCAGCGCCACCAGCACAGCCATTCAGGTATTGTTACAAGGATCCGATCCAGAAAAGCTAAAGGCTGCGCTGCAAGCAGCCGGCGGGGCCCTTACCCATGATCTTCCGATCGTGAATGGCGTGGGCGGGGAGCTCGCACTAGACGCTTTGGACGATCTGCGAGACTCCCCAGGCGTCCAACGCGTGGTGGAGGACTTTAACCCTGGCAAACCACCAGCGACCCGTGACTGCGCGATCGCCGGCGACTTACAACTCTCTTTTGGTCCTCGGGACATTCAATGGCGTCTACACAACTTCTCGCCATCAACGGTCCAACTGACAGGATTAGATGGCAGCTGGCCCGATGCTTGGGGGAGCGCTGCTCTCAAACTGCGGACTCAGCCGGGCAAAGAACCAGTAACTATTTCAGAGGTCACAAAGAGTGGTGAAACAGTATCTGCAAACATTGAGTTGCCACCAGGTCCTTCAACATTAGCGCTGCATTTTTCTCATCCACTGGAATCGCCGCAGCAGGACGATATAAACCTGCTGGTTCGAAGTTCCATTTGTGATGCTGCACTACTTCCAGCCTATGAGCACTACGGCTCGGACTTTTACTATGGGAACTACGTGGGCGCTGACCTCCTTCACCAGTCAGGCATTCTGGGCGCAGGCGTCGGTGTTGCCATCATAGACTCTGGCCTCTG
>Ga0181574_10003404_pt1 | contig 14114 bp, 9 predicted proteins | sample 101ome_24_FD_145600 | JGI IMG/M metagenome (GOLD analysis project Ga0181574, IMG submission 145600) | Coastal salt marsh microbial communities from the Groves Creek Marsh, Skidaway Island, Georgia - 101410AT metaG (spades assembly) | ecosystem: Environmental > Aquatic > Marine > Intertidal zone... | reverse complement strand
GGCGTAAAAGGGATTCAGTCTGTGATGCGTGCGATTGGGATGTTACCCGCCAGAAGACCGGGAAAACGAAAAGTGACGAGGCACATAGCGGGTTCCAGTGTATGGGTACGTGCGCCTCAAAGCGGCATTTTGAATGCTCGCGCCGGACTGGGTGACCAAGTGCAGGCCGGGGACAAGTTGGGAGATGTTTCTGACACGTTTGGCGATCACGGTATTGATGTGGTATCTACGGTAAGTGGTATAGTCATTGGCTGTGTAACCATGCCATTAGTCAATGAAGGTGCGGCGCTATTTCATATTGCCCGGTTTGAAAATCCGGATGATGTTAGTGCATCAGTGGATGCCTTTCGCGAAGAAATGCTGGACCCGAATGAGATCGAAGAAGCCCAGATTTCGATGTAACCCGGTGGATTGTTGGTGATGCGGCTCTTGCATCTGGCTAAGGCGTTTATCGACGGGCCGTAAATGTCTCAGCGGGATGAGTTGTCAGTCAACAAATCGGTACTTTAAAATACAGACGATCGCACGCACACCATCCTTCCAGGTGATTTTTTTGCCATCTTCGTATGTGCGGCCGTAGTACGCGATGGGTACTTCGTAGATCACCCATTTTTGTTTCGCAACTTTTGCGGTAATTTCTGGCTCGAAACCAAAACGGTTTTCTTTGATGGTGATGCCTGATAGCACTTCTTTTTTAAAGACCTTGTAGCAAACCTCCATATCCGTGAGATTGAGGTTGGTCATCATATTGGACAACGTGGTGAGAAAACGGTTTCCTTGGTAATGCCAGTAATACACGACTCGGTGTGGGCCGCCACCCAGAAAGCGCGAGCCGAACACCACGTCGGCGTGTCCCTCGAGAATGGGCGCAAGTAGTCCAGGATATTCCTTGGGGTCGTACTCCAGATCTGCATCCTGTACAAGCACGACGTCTCCGGTAGCTTTTTCAAAACCCGTGCGCAAGGCTGCTCCCTTGCCCTGGTTTACATCGTGCATATAGACGGTAACGTCCTCGTGCTTTTCTTCAAGTTTGGGCAGCAAGTCGCGGGTACCGTCCGTCGAACCATCGTCAACCATAACAATTTCTCGCTCCAAGCCGGTGTCTACTGCACGTACGGAATCAAGCAGTTGTTCGAGGGTTTTTACTTCGTTGTAAACGGGAATGACGACAGATAGTTTCATAGATCACAAAGTCTTGCCCAAAAATGGGGCCTAATTCAAATATCTCTTGGGTAAAAAGCGTTCCAGCGGATTTGCCATGCCCAGCGTCCAACCGATGACTTGATTTGGGTCTTCTAATGCGGGCATGGGCACACGGGTGAGGTGGTAGAGCGTTTGAGCATCCATGGTATGAGTGTCTTCGATCTCCCGTTTATTGGCGCCCCCAAAATTTGATACCACGGAACGATATCCCGTTTCGATCAAGTACTTGCGGGCAGAATGCCAGACCAAATCGGTTTGTTGACCGTACGGAAAGGCGAAATCCATGACTTCGTGTCCAATGGTTTCTTCGAGCCATTGATCAGAGCATACCAGCTCCTCGTCCCATACCTTGCGCCAAAAATCGTTCAGGCGTCGATGAGTCGCCGAATGGCAACCAATCGTGATCAATGGGTCTTTGGCCAACTTTTGGAGTTGGCCCTGGGTGAGAGCCTTGGGTGCGAAGCCAACGGCTTCATCATGCGGCAATTGCGGCAAGCGTTTGCGCACGAAATCGGTTGTGATGTACATACAGGCCGGAATACCGAGTTCCCTGAGGATCGGTAAGCCGATTTCGAAGTTATCACGGTATCCATCATCAAAGGTGAGGACGAAGCGTATCTGGCGGTCTTCGTTAGGCGTGAGAGCTTCCTGGATAGAAACGAAGGTACCGATGTTTTTCAATGTTTCGAGATGGGCGCGAAACAGGCTTGGAGATATCGCCATTCCAGGCACGGGGTCGTCGCCGGGTGCTTTTTCAAAGCGATGATAGCACAGGCCGACAGTCAGGGACTTCCGCTCTGCGCGCCGAACGAATTTTTGGTGATTGGCCCGGTAAAAGGCCCTTTTCAAAGTGCTGCGCATGCTCTTGCTCCGGAGCGATTATGATATGAGATGCACGGGATTGCAACAAGGGACTGTTTAAGGTCTGGGTCAATTATTGGATATCTCAAGAGGAACGAAAAAGGCGAGCCTGTCGGCCCGCCTTCTCGCGTTCAGTCAATGGGTACGACTTATTGGTTCGCGATGGCGTACAATTTGGATTTGGTGGCGATGTAAAGAACGCCGTTTGCAGCGGTCGGAGTGGTGTATACGGACTGGTCCATGGTGACCTCGTTGATCAGTTCTTTTTCGCGTCCGTGCTTCACAATGCGAATGTCGCCGTCCTCGTCGCCGATGTAGACCTTACCATCAATGACCTTGGGTGAACCCCAGGTTGCCGCAGTGAGGTCGTCTTTCCAAACAATTTTACCCGTTTTGTCGTCGAGGCAGTAAAGATAGCCTTCCAGATCGGCAATGTACACGAGGCCGTCCTTGACCGCGGCGGTACTCATGGTACGGCCGAAATCCTTGTTCCCAATATGCCATTTGGCGGCCGTGGCGGTGATATCCCCTTTGCCGTTGGCATCGATTTTGAAGAAGTGGCCGATGCCGGATCCGTGTTCCGGGTCCTGACCCACACCCAGGTAAACGTGCCCATCGACGAACACCGGGGTCGAAATCAGGTTATTTCGGGTGCCGTATCCGCCGAGCTCCCATACGGAGTCCGTGGGGTTGAGGTCGAATTTCCAGACCAGTTTGCCATCACTTGGATTGATGGCGTAGAGTATGCCATCTCCACCGGGCATGAGCGTCATTTCCTGATCGCCCACTTTACCGTGCGTGGGGGAAGACCATTGGCCATGCAGAACGCGGCCCACTTCGTAGTATTCCCATACGAGTTCCCCGGTTTTTTTGTTGAAGGCCATGAATGCTGAGGCATCGGGTGAGGGTAGGTTGAGGTGCCCCTCGTCGACGCCGTTACCACTCACGATGAAAACCAGGTCGCCCTTTACGTACGGAGATGATGTTGCGAGATTGTGAGGAAAGATCGCGAGCTCTTCGATCATGTCGAATTTCCATACGATATCCGCCTTGTCGTCGCCCTTGTACTTCTCGTCTTGAAAACCATCATTTTCTCCGTCGAGGAAGCCTTCTGTATCTGCGCAGATCATCTCACAGCGGTTGTTGACAAAATACATACGGTCTCCCTCGATCCAGGGCGTGGAGCAAATACCTTGTAACGGCCAATCGTTCACCCGTCCTGCCGGCAGTTTGTCGAAAATAGCTTGCCAGAGGAATTTCCCGTCGGCCTCATTGAAAGCCATTATATTTCCTTTGTCGCCGGTAATGTTCGGATCCCGCGCCGCTTCATTGTTTGTGCCCACGAAGACCTTGCCTTTATGGACGGTCGGGTTGCCGTAAGATTGTGACCCAAGTTCGGCGGACCATTTAATGTTTTTACCGGTTTCGACATTCCAATCGGTGGGCATGTTGGTTTCGGCATCGTTGACCATGTTTCGCTCGGGCGTTCCGCCCCAACCACGCCAGTCGGCTCCGCCTGATTTCTTGGCTTTGCCCGGTGCAGTACCTGTGGGTTGCTTGGGTTTTTTAGGGGCAGCGTCCGGAGCCTTTTTAATGTTCTTTTTGTCGGCATTCGGAGCCTTTTTGCCCGCACTCTCAGCCTTCTTGGGCTTTTTGGGAGGTGCGTCCGGAGTCTTTTTCATCTCCTTTTTGCCCGCATCCGGAGCTTTTTTAGTCGGGTCAGGCTTTGCCTTTCCGCTATCGGCGGTTGATTTGCCGGTATCGGTTTTTTGGGTGACGGCCGGTTTTGCGGCGGAATTGGACGTCTTGGTCGCCTGATTGATGGATTCGCAGGAAACACCGAGCGTCGCTGCGCCGATGAGGTATATAATAAATGGAGATTTTTTCATGATGATGAACTTTCGTAGGTTATTTGTTCAAAGTGATTTCAACATTGTCGAATAGTACTTCTGTGCCGGGTGTGGAAGTGATCGCCCGGCTGTACGCATAAAGTCCCGGACTGCCGTCGGGATTTGGGCAGGGGTCTTCCATTTCAATCGACCAGGCGTCTGGCTCCGCATCGCCCCGTGGCCAGATTTTGCCCTTTATCTGCCCCACACCATTAACGATATCGACGCTGAGTTTCATGCTGTACCAGGTATCCGGTTGCCAATCCATTTCCACGTCTTTTTGCACGCGGGGTATGGCTGCCCAACTGGTGAGGCGAATGACCTTTTTGCGATCGATGTTTTTCGTTGTGTGGAAAAGGTAGCGCGCATTAATCAATCCCTGGTCGGGAACGAAGCGTCGGCGCTTGGAAAAACCATAGGTGTCTGCAGAGATGGTGTATCCGGTATCAACTGGGGGTAACACGTAGCAGCGTAGACGGGCGAAAGGCGGGGCCGGCATGGCCGCCAGTTTGCGTAACACTTTTTCACCTTCGTGCTCGGAGACAATCGCCTTTTTTGAAGAGGTGATGTATCCAGGTGGAGCCGCGTCGGCGGCAAGGGTGCTGAAATCTTCTTTATAGGGCAGGGAAGGGAATACTCGCATGCGAGCCGTTGAGGTCATACCGTTATAGGTGGCCGTGACCATGCCTGCCTGCATGGGGGAACCTTCGGCGGCATGATAAATACCGGCCTTGTCTGAATCGAGTGTCAGCCCTTTCAATTCGTAGCTTTCCGCAACCACCTCACCGAGTTTGGCGCCCTTTGCATTGTAGGTGTAGATGGTGAACTGCTGGCTCTCGCCGGCATAGATCCATGTTTCAGCGGGATTGATCTGAATATGAGCAATCTTGGTATCTGTTGCCTTCATTGCGGCAGGTAGTGGTGCGGTTTGGCTGCGGTATTCGGCGGGCTTCGCGGAGATGCAGTAAAGCGCGTGCATGGTGGGCAGCAGCACTTTGCCGTGGCCGATCGCGGGAGACGAAAAAATTTCGTCCGGGGAGCCGTCCGGTAATTCGAATTTTACGTTTGAAGTGGAGGTTACGCCATTGGCGTCCAGTCTGAGGATATGCCAGTGACCTGCCACGTCGCCAACGTAGAATTTGCCATCAGCGAATACGGGTGAACCTTTGCCTTCGGTGCCGTAGTTGTGCGACCACTTTTCTTTACCTGTATTGGCGTCGAGTGCGCGGAGGTTGGCAGAATTGTCTGCTACGTAAAGTACGCCATTATGAAAGACCGGGGAAGTATACCCAACGCGCAAACCGTCATTTCTCCAGATGATCTCCCCAGTGCGACCGTCCAGACAATACACACCACCCATTAAAGTGCTGTCCACGTTTTCTTCGGACTGCGAAGCGTAAACTTTTCCATTATCGTAAACGAGGGAAGAGTTGAGGCCACGTTTGCTGATCACTTTGGACCAGAGTCGCTTGCCAGTATGGGCTTGCATGGCGACCACCGCGCCGTCTGCGAGTCCCGCGAACATGATGCGTTGGCCGTCCTGGTCGACTACAATAGGCACAGCGTATGTGGTGTCGAGCGGCGTGCCACTGGGTTCGGAGATCCAGACGATGTTCCCGGTGAGCTTGTCGAAGCCAAAGAAGCGATGCAGTCCACGACCGTGCGGACCCCAGGAACTGGTGAGCGAAGAAAGAATGACCAGGTCACCTTCGATTACTGGCGTGTTGGTGCGTCCGCCGTATCCGGAGATGCGTCCGATGGATTCGGTCAGGGAATGTTCCCATACGATGTTGCCCTCGGGATCGAAGCAGAAAAACTTGCCTTGGATGCCGTGGACGTAGACGTTACCGGTCGCCGGGTCGGCAGCGAGGTTCGCCCAACCCATGCGGAGCTCCACGATGTCGGTGAGGAAGACGTTGAACTTGTGTGACCAGAGTTCTTCGCCGGTGCTGAGATTGAGGCACATCAGGCGTTCCTGCAGATGCGCACCTTCGCCGCTGCGGCCGAAGAGGTACGCCCGGTCACCCACGATCAGTGGCGCGGTACGCGCGCCGCTGTTGGGTACTTTCCAGAGCAGGTTTTTGCCGTCTGCGGACCAGTCGTCAGGCAGGCCCGTTTCATCTGAAACACCGCCTTGGGTCGCGCCGCGCCAGTGGGTCCAGTCACCGGCCAGAGTATCAGCGGTCATGCTGGTAAGAGCCAACAGGCCAAGGGTCAATACACAGGAAATTTTTCTCATCACACTCCGTCCGGTTTAAATTTAATGCATTGTTTACCGGGTTTTACACCGGGATTGGACTGTGAACTATGGATTTACTCCGAAAAATCAACTATTCATTGATTTCTCGAAGGCGGTGCGAATCGAGTCGGGAATAGGCACTTTTCCCAAGGGTTTGCCCGGAGTCACCTCGCAACACACGCTGGTGGTTTGTCCGGTGGCCATCAGCTCGCCGTCTAGCAGTACGTCACATTTGTAGGTCACCGAAGAATTTCCTATTTTTTCAATGGTCAGGTTCATGACAAACTGATCCTCAAATCGCAGCGGTTGGTGATATTCGAACGAACAGGCGATTCTCGGCCACGAAATGTGACGCCCATCGATCTCGGCATTGATGGACAAGCCCATCGAACGGAAAAATCTGTGCTCTGCCGCCTCCATGTATTTGAAGAATTCTGAAAAATGGACAATTCCCGCCATATCGGTATGTGCGTATTCGACGGTCATGGGCTGGGTGTAGTGGCTCATGGTGGGAGTGTAGGTGCTGGAGCGAGCAGATGCAAATCGGAACGCTGGTCTTCATTTGTTCTTAAATGAGTGTTGCCGTTCGAAAATACACCGTTATTGCTGAAGAAATTGCGATGTGGAAACGTGGGCCGTAAGCAGGTTGGTGCACAACTTCTTTTAGTTGCCTGGCCGAGCATGGCTCCTACTCCTTTTAATCTGGCTAAATCCGTCATAATCGGCACAGTTCGCGAGTATTTCATGGGTCCTATCTGGAGAAAAAATATGAATAAACATGTCCTGCTTACACTGATTTTCGGGTTGTCGATCCTTTCCGCGCAGGCGGAAAAACCCATCCGGGCTCTGCTTGTGACCGGCGGGTGTTGTCACGATTACGATCGACAGAAGTTGATCATTCCCAAGGGAGTGACTGCACGGGCCGATGTGAAATGGACCGTTATACAGCAGGGCGGGAAGACCACCAATACCAAGATTCCCCTGTATGAAGATTCGTGTTGGGCGGATGGATTTGACATCGTGGTCCACAATGAATGTTTTGCTGCGGTGAAAGACGGTGAGTGGGTCGATCGCGTGCTTAAGCCCCATCGCGAAGGTTTGCCAGCAGTGCTCGTACACTGCTCCATGCACAGTTACCGCACTGGCGACAATCGCTGGTTCGAATTCTGTGGTGTGCAGTCCCCGGGTCATGGGCCGCATTATCCCTTCACGCTCAAAAACGTGTGGAAAGATCACTTTGTGATGAAAGACTTTGGCGATGAGTGGACGGTACCTAAAGGTGAGTTGTATCACACCGTAAAAACGTTCGAGGGTGTCAACGTGCTCGCCCAGGGCATTCGGCAACCGAACGGCGAGCCGCAAACCTCGATCTGGGCACACGAGTACGGACCCAACAAAACCCGCGTTTTTGGCACCACCGTTGGCCACTATAATGAAACCATGGCCGAGCCGACCTATCTAGACATGCTCACCCGGGGCATCCTCTGGGCCACCAAGCGCGAAGTGGCGCTCAAACCGGTCAATGAAGAGACCCACGCGGCAATCAAAGCTTTGGCGACCGTTCCCCTCGTGGCTTCCGAGAAGATGCAAGCTCAGAAAGCGGTGGTCATCGACGGCAATCTGGCTGCGGGTAAAAAAGCGTCCGCGAAGAGCGAAGAAACCGGGAAGAAGAACTTTGCCCCCAAGGCAATCGACGGCAATCCCAACACCCGCTGGTGTGCGTCGGGCGGTCAGTCCGGGGAATGGTTCCAGGTCGACCTCGGTAAGCCGGCCAACATCCAGTCGCTGCGCATTCGTTGGGAGCAACCCAGCACGACGTACAAATACACGATCGATGCGTCGGCCGATGGGAAGGACTGGAAAACCATTGTCGACGAATCCAAGCCGAAGAAGGCCAATGGTCTTGCCGGTCATAATGTCAAAGCCCCCGGCACCCAGTATCTGCGCGTGAATTGCATGGGTAGCTCGGGCGGCTGGGCGAGCATTTGGGAGTTCGAAGTATTCGATAAGAAACTGCCCAAGATGCCGAAAGCCTCGCCCGCGGCCGCGGGCAATTCCACCGCGTCAGCTGCGGATGTGCAGTCTCCTCCCGGCTTCGAGGTCACTCTGTTCGGCAAGCCGCCGAGCGTGAATTACCCTGAATGTCTGACCGCCGCGCTTTCCGGTGAGGTTTTTGTTGGCGTCGACGAGCAGGGTTCGCTGGGCAAAGAAGCGGGGCGGGGCAAAGTCCTCCGTTGTGAAGACATCGATGGCGATGGCGTCGCGGACGACATTAAGACCTTCGCGGTGATGGATCACCCCCGCGGCCTGATCTACGATGACGGTAAACTCTGGGTATTGCATCCCCCGGAAATGACCCTCTATGAAGATACCGATGGCGATGGCGTGGCCGATAAAGAGCAGAAGCTCATCACCGGCATCAGTACCGACTACGTGAAAAAGCGCGGCGCCGACCACACCACCAACGGCATTCGCATGGGCATCGACGGCTGGATCTACATTGCGGTGGGTGATTTTGGTTTCTACAAGGCGGTGTCCGCGGACGGTACCGAGCTCAGCCGTCGTGGGGGCGGCATCGTTCGTGTTCGCCCGGATGGCAGCGAGATGGAGATTTACTGCTGGGGCCTGCGTAACATCCTCGACGTATCCATTGATCCCTACATGAACATTTTCACCCGCGACAACACCAACGACGGTGGTGGTTGGAACGTGCGACTGACCCACATCATGCAGGGTGCGGAGTATGGGTATCCTTCGCTTTACCTGAACTACACCGACGAGATTATGCCGCCGCTACACGATTACGGTGGAGGTTCCGGGTGTGGGGCGATGTACTTCCATGACGATCGCTGGCCGGAGGAATACAAAGACGCGCTCTATACCTGCGACTGGGGAACCAGCAAGGTGTATCGTCATGTGTTGCCGCAGCACGAAGCAACCTACAAAACGCACCAGGAAATTTTCCTGAGTGTTCCGCGGGTAACTGACATCGATGTCGATGGCAGTGGCCTGATGTATGTGAGCAGCTGGAAGGGTGGCAAGTTCAGCTATAGTGGACCTGATGTGGGCTTTGTCGCCCAGGTACGCCCGGCCAACTTCCTGCCAAAGCCTGCGCCAGATTTGAAAGAAGCAGATGATGAGACGCTGGTGAACCACCTTGCGACCTCACCCAGCGCGAAAGTTCGCCTGCATGCCCAGCGCGAAGTGCTGCGCCGGAACATTCAGCCCGGCGTGTTGTCAGGCCCACTATCTGATCCGGCGACGCCGTTGTATGGCAAGGTGGCTATTATTTATACCATCAAACAGAAGTTCGGTGCCAAGGCAAACCCGGTATTGGCGAAGCTGGCTGGGGATGCCACGTTGCGAGAGCACGTATTGCGGGCGTTGACGGACCGAAAAACCCAGCTTGAAGGCGTACCGCTGGAGCTGTTCGTGAACAGCCTCAAGGACGCGAATCCACGGGTGCGTGCCGCGGCCTTGATCGGCCTTGGACGCCTCGGTGATCTTTCTGCCGCTTCCCACGTACTGGCACTGACCGAGCGCACCGAAACTACGGACTATGAAAGTGGCAAGCCGGAGTACGCCCAGCCAGATCCTGGCCGTGTGTTGCCGCATCTTGCTGTGCGTACGTTGGAACGTCTTCAGGCGGTCGACACCTGCATCGCCGGACTCGACGGCGCTTACAAGGCCGGTGCGTTGTGGGCCTTGAAATACATGCACCAGCCTGCGGCGGTGGATCAGCTTATCGAGCGCCTCGGCAAAAAGAAGGATGCGGACACCTTCGGCGCCCTTGTACGTTTGTATCATCGTGAGGGCTCCTATGAATCGGGTTGGTGGGGTACGCGTCCGGATCGAACCGGCCCCTACTACGACCGCAAAACCTGGGAAGGCAGTGAGAAAATTGCTGAAGCGATTCGTACCCACATCACTTCGGCCGATGGGGAGACCCAACAGTTTGTAATAGGTGAACTTGGTAAGCAGAAAGTGAAGCTTAATGGCCTGCCCAAGATCGCAGCTGCGGGTAAAAAGGAAGATAAGCAGGCGCCGATCGCCATGCCCAAGGCCAGCAGTAAAGACGAAAACCTGATTGCTAACCTCGGTTACGAGGACGTGATGCTGCGGGCGATGAAAGCCAAGGGCAGTGCGAAGAAGGGGAAAGCACTCTATACATCCCAAAGCTGTATTGCATGTCACACCGATAAAGACGGCATGGCGCCGAAGGGCCCACACCTCGTGGATATCGGTAAACGCTATCCCCGCGATGAATTGATTGAGTCTCTCATCCGCCCCAATGCGAAAATTGCTCAAGGCTTCAATACCTTCGTCTACAAGATGAAAAACAATATGTATTTCACGGGCTTTACGGTCAGTGAAAGCGCGGATACGATTAAGATTCGTCAAATCACCGGAGTGGAGAACGAACTCAAGGTCAAAGACATCGCATCGCGGGAAGAAATACCTCAAAGCATGATGCCGGAAGGGTTATTGAATAACCTGACCCCCGAGCAGCTAGCGGACCTGCTGGCGTATCTAGAGTCGATATAGATGCTTTGGGGTACCTCCAGCCTTTTGATACAGGAGTAGCGGTGCGGTAATCGGCCTGCCCCGCTCGTCGTTTTGAGGTGGAGTGCAGATCGTGCGGTATTCCTCATCACCAGAAATCTTTTTGTATCGCCATTCGCACGGTCGTTCGCTCTAATACCGCGGTGAAGAAAAATATTATCCAAACTGACCATGCACCGGCAGCTATCGGTCCATATTCCCAGGCAGTACAAGCTGGCGATACCCTTTATGTCTCAGGACAAATCCCCATTGACCCCGCCACGGGAAATATCGTTGAGGGCGGCATCAGTGAGCAAACTGAACAGGTGATGAAAAATATTGGTGGCGTGCTGGAAGCCGCGGGGTATAGCTATGCGGACGTGGTAAAATCCACCTGTCTGCTTATCGACATGAGTGATTTTCCTGCCTTCAACGAGGTGTATGGTAATTATTATAGTGAAGAGCCGCCCGCCCGTGCGACCTTTGCCGTGAAGGGTTTGCCGCTTGGCGTGATGGTCGAAGTCGATGCTGTAGCGGTAAAACAGAGCGAATGAATTACTCGGAGCCAGTTCGGATCCGGGTAGCCCGTTTCTGGTCGGATGGGTTGTTAAATGGTCAGTGCCGGAAAGCACTGCTCCGGTTAACCATGTTTTTAATGCTGGCTCCGATCGTGTATGCGGAAGAAAATATTCAAGCGTTCATGTTGGCCTCTCAGTCAGAAAATAGGTTGCTCCCTGAAGATGGCTTGATTGAGAGAATTACTCATGAGCTGAGTATGGTTTATCGCACGGTACCTGCGGTGGCGAAGCTGCGTTTGTTTAGTCCGTGGACCCCGGGAAAAGTTATACTCGGCTTGGAGAAGGGCGGAAAAGTAAAGCTCGCAGCAGGTGAGCTGGAAGAGGTGTCGGCAGCGAATGAAAAATATGGGCCGGTGACAAAGAAACCCTTTCGCTCTCTTGAGGCGGTCACACTGACTTTCGCAAAACCGTATAATGCGGATGAGCTGGTCAAGGTGTACAGCCAGTTACCCGGGGTTAAGTATGCAGAGGCCGATCGAATGGTTGGTGACGGAGATCGGGTGGTGCGAGAAGTGAAAAGTAGAGAAATCGTACATTACACCTTCAGTAAAGGGTGGGGTGACTGCCCGTCGGGATGTATTCACAGGCATTTCTGGGAAATCCAGGTGGAGGATAAAAAAGTGACGTTGATCAAGGAGCACGGAGACCCTTTGCCCTGATGCTGTTGTCAAAGACCATACGTCTATTTCTGGGTAGCATCGGGCGAAAGGATGAGTACGAATACTACCTGAACAAATTTTATCATCACGAGGGGCCATACTTTGCACTCATATGTCCGGATGAATCCACCATTGAGCAGATGGACGACTTGCTCGTTTTTGACCTGCAAACGCTGCTCAAGCTGGATTTGAAAACCGCTTTGTTGATTTGTGGGCCCACTGCGAAGCAGATGCGTCAGTGCCTGCGCCAATGGGAGGAATTGTTTGCGTTTGAGGAGGATGAGCCGGATCGTATTCGTGTGCAATACCTGCCTGATCTTTCTCTCGAAGAGGCCCTGTTGCACCTGGTACCGAGTGAAAGCCAGCGCGTGCACCTTTTACGCGTTGGTGGTGGCTTTCACTATGCGGATGGAAAACCGGTGCAATATCATTACCTGAACAAAAGACCCGATCACCCATTGGATCAAGGTGATAAGGAGTTGCTCCATTTGGTTGAACCGTTGATGGAGCGCATACCTGCTGCACATGTTTCGGTGACTTCTCCCCTTGGTCTGATGGAAGAGCTTTTTACGGTAAAGGGTGCCGGGACCCTGTTTCGAAAAGGCAGTGAAATTGACCATTATTGCTCGGTTGATCAGGTGGACATGCCACGGCTTTTCGGATTGTTCGAAAACGGCTTTGGTAAAGCGTTGAAGAAGGAACATGACTTTGGCCAGGTTCGTCAGATTTATGTGGAACGAGATTACCGGGGAGCCGCTCTACTAGAGTGTCACGCTGCGGGCCTGTACCTGTCAAAATTTGTTGTAAGTCAACAGGCGCGTGGCGAAGGCCTCGCTCAGGAGTTGTGGGAACTCGCCTGTGAGAAGCAGGAGGCCATATTCTGGCGATCGCGGCATGATAATCCAATTAATCGTTGGTACGAAAAATATGCGGACGGCCTTCAACATGGACCGGACTGGAATATATTCTGGAAAGGCGTGGAGCCTAAGCATATCTCGGATATTATTGCTTATTGCCGCTCACGCCCGGCAGATTTTGAAGAGAATTGAATCTCTAACAGGGATCGCCTGATGAAGCGTTTCAATCAGGTCGTGGGAGTGCCGTGCAATCTCCGTAGATTATGCAGAGTACCTGCCGTTCCGATCACCTTTCATCCAGGCCCAAGCTGTCCGGATTACTTCATGGAGGTCTTTGTACTCAGCCTCCCATCCAAGAATTTCTTTGGCCTTTGCCGGCGCAGCAACCAATTCAGGTGGGTCGCCATCGCGACGGTCACCGTAAACTACAGGCACTTTTTTACCTGTAACGGCTTCCGCTACATCGATCACTTCCTTAACCGAATGGCCGACACCGGTACCGAGGTTACAAGCGAAAGAGGGCTTGTTTTGGCGTAGATAGTCGAGGGCCAGTACGTGGGCGCGGGCAAGATCCAGAATGTGGATGTAGTCACGTATGCAGGTGCCATCAGGAGTCGGGTAGTCGGTGCCAAAAACGGTGATATGCTCCCGACGTCCGTCCGCAGCATCGAGCACGAGGGGAATCAAATGTGTTTCGGGGTCATGATCTTCGCCAATTATGCCGTCCGAGCTCGCACCGGCCGCATTAAAGTAACGCAGTGCAACGTATCGTAGTTCGTAGGCATAGTCGTAATCTGCAAGCACCCGCTCCAGCATCAGCTTACTCATTCCATAGGGATTGATCGGATTTTGTACATGATTCTCGTCCATGGGTACGTAATCGGGATTACCGTACGTTGCGCATGTGCTGGAGAAAATGAATTTGTTACAACCGTGTTTACGCATCGCGTTCAGCAGGGTAATCGGGCGGGCGACGTTGTTGTCATAATATTTTGACGGGTCTGTGACCGATTCGCCAACGTAGGCGAATGCAGCAAAATGCATCACGGCGTCGATGTCATGCTCGGTGAATAATCTTTCGAGGGTGTCATCATCCCCGAGGTCACCTTCAACAAATACCACGGATTCATTCACGATGGCGTCGCGGTGCCCGTACACAAGGTTGTCCAAGACGATCACAGAGAGCCCTTGGTCCGCGAGCATGCGTACGGTGTGGGAGCCGATATAGCCGGCCCCACCAACCACAAGGATAGATTTCGGGGTACTTGTCATGATTGCGCTTTGCT
>Ga0181574_10003402_pt1 | contig 14119 bp, 5 predicted proteins | sample 101ome_24_FD_145600 | JGI IMG/M metagenome (GOLD analysis project Ga0181574, IMG submission 145600) | Coastal salt marsh microbial communities from the Groves Creek Marsh, Skidaway Island, Georgia - 101410AT metaG (spades assembly) | ecosystem: Environmental > Aquatic > Marine > Intertidal zone... | reverse complement strand
ATATCGGTGGCAGCCTGAACGGCATCGGCAAGGTCTCCTCGGACTTGTTCTCTCACTGATACAACAGCTAACGGTGCGTTTTCTGCTATCTCAGCGGCCAAATCAATAGCGGCTTCGCGAATATTGTCGCGGTCGGTGAAGACGTCGCCGAGCCCCCATTCCATCGCTGTTTCGCCGGTAATCCTTCGGCCCGTGAAAAAGAGCAAATTAGCTTTCTGATGGCCAATGATTCGGGCGAGGGTGTGGGTAAGACCAAATCCTGGTGTGAACCCCAATTTGACGAAGTTGGCGGTGAGTCTTGTATCTGGGCAAAGGACCCGGAAGTCGGCCATGACGGCGAGCCCGAACCCACCGCCCACTGCAGCCCCCTGTACGGCAGCGATGACAGGCGTTTTACTCCTGAACAAGCGGACGGCCTCTACATAAAGAGGATTTCGACCCTCTTCATTCCTCGAAATGGGGCCGTTTTGTCGCTCGCTGGACGCAAAATTGGCGCCAGCGCAGAAGTGTTTCCCTTCAGAGCACAATACGATGGCCCGCGCGTTGACTTCGGCATCAATATCAACAAAGGCGTCAGCAAGATCCCGGATCAAGTCCTGGTCAAAAAAGTTATTGGGCCCGCGCTTGATTTCGCAGATCGCGACGTGGTTATCGAGAAGAGTGACGGATACGTCTCCATATTGAGATTTCATCAAACGTGTTCCTTTTGTTGTAGTGAGGTTGGTCAGCCCGGACCGGCAACGATTGAATGCTAGAGCCACGAGCATGCCAAAAAAAAAGGGTGGAAGACCACCCTTTTTATCGTGCGGAGTGCGCCGTTACTCGAACGGACGAGGCGTGGGCTGAATGCCTTTTGGCCACTTGTCGAAGTTTTCTCTGACGGCTTCACCAATATCGGCGACACTGAAGGGTCCTTCGGTGTTGTCTTTTTGGCAAATCACTTGGGATTGCCAAGAAAGCAACTGGACGGTATTGCCAGACGCTAAGAAGGTTCGACCCGTGACATCCTTTGCATCATCAGAGCCTAGCCATACGACGAGCGGTGAGACTTTGTCGGGCGACAATAGCTCAGCCATGTTTTGACCTTGCGGAAAAATATCCTCTGTCAAACGAGACCATGCAGCAGGGGCCAGCACGTTGACGCGGATACCGTATTTCATGCCTTCCTGGAACAAGCAGCGTGCAAAGCCTGCAATTCCGGCTTTAGCTGCGCCGTAGTTAGTCTGACCAAAATTCCCTAACAAGCCAGATGTGGAGGAAGTCACAACAATGCTGCCACCTGATTCTTGATTCATCATCTGGTTGTAGGCCGCTCTAACGGTGAGATAAGTTCCTCTCAAATGAACGTCGAGCACAATGTCCCACATTTCATTCGTCATGTTCTTGAATGCTTTGTCACGGAGGATCCCAGCGTTAGCAATGAGGAAATCTAGTTTTCCAAAATGCTCCACTGCGGTTTGAACCATTTTGTTGGCATCTTCTTCTTTCGCAACGTTGCCGTAGTCAGCGACTGCCTGACCGCCCATGGCTTTGATCTTTTCAACGACTTGGTCTGCCATGCTGTTGCCACCGCCAGATCCGTCTCTTGCGCCTCCGAGATCGTTAACGATGACGGCGGCGCCCTCTTGAGCTAGCAATAGTGCGTGTGTCTCACCCAGACCGCCCCCAGCGCCAGTAACCAGCGCAACCTTTCCCTCTAGTAATCCCATGTTTTTCCTCCGGAATGCTCTAGCACGTCTTTATCAAACAGGGCGCAAGTTAAGCATATTGATGTAACCAAGACCAGTAAGGCCAAGGGGGCAGAGGTGCAGGCGAGCTCTCGATACGCAGTGCTCGCAGAGGAACGTGGGCGCTGCCATAGGTATCAACCTCAGGTATCAACCACAGGTGCCCGTAGGGCCTAATGATGACGCGCGACTGGGTGAAGCTTGCGTCCGAGGTTCACTTCCGCCTCGATAAGGGTTGGTTGAGCTTAGTCAAATAGATAGGTATGAAGGGCTTTACCCCAGGAGTGAAAACCAGCTTTGCGAGCAAATTCTCGATAGTCGCGCCACCGATCACCATAGTGCACCAAGATTAGCTTTTGCTTCAGTTCAGCGGGGAGGGTGGCCAGTTCTTCGATGCCGGTGTGGACGCCACCGGTAAAGAGTTGGCAATCATGAAAAATCGCACTCAACGAGTGCTTGCTATCGAACTCCTCAAGTAACTCCGGATCGAATTGGGTGTCACTTGTGAAAAGAACATGATCATCAAGTAGGACACCACAACTCCAGACCGAGTCCTGCCAAGATTCTGCAGAGTCCGGGAAGTGTCTGGTGCGAAACATCTTCACCGAAATGCTACCCACCTCGGTTTGGTAAACGTCCCGTGAATATCCCCTGATTTTTTTTGGTCGCTGCACTGTCCACAGGTCGGTAAATCTGAGACGCCGATCTTCCGACCACTCTGATCCTCCTTTGAGCGATTCGTTCCAGAGTTGGGATTCGTATTGTTTGGTGATGATCATGTTCGCCTTCCGACGGGCAACATATCGGTTGAATAACTGAACTTCCTCTAGACCCCCGATGTGGTCGGCATGACTGTGTGTGATCAGGAAGTGATCGATGTTGCTAACGCCGACTCCGTTATCGTGAAGCACTTTCGAAGACGTGGTCCCCATATCGATTAGGAAGTGATCCTTACCCTTCACAACCAGCAGGTTGGTCTGGTTGAGGGACTTTGCAAACGCAGAGCCGCAGCCTAAAAAAGTCAATGTAAGGCTGCCATCGTTACTGAGAAGGATGGGAGATATTCGGCCTCGACTAACTTTCAATCTGTTCTCTCCCTTTTGCTCCCAATGTGCCTACTCCCGGCAGCGGCAGGCGTGCTCGGCCTGTGAGAGTAAATTGACCATGAATTAATCATCGTTTTCAACCGGAAGCTCAGTGGTTGTATCGTCAATATCTGCTAATTGCGCCTCACTGATTGAATCCAGGAACGACAGCAGATCCTTCGCCGAAGGAGCAGGGTTTTCCTCCATGGGCAGGTGGCCCGTTTCCTCGTAGACGACGACAGAGGCCTGCGGGAACGCCTCGACCAAGGGTTGAATCAAGTTAGGTGGCGTCCAGGTGTCATCGCTGCCCCACTGGATCAGGACTGGCCCCGCGAAAGTGGGAGGCGGTGTTGCTTGACGGTTGCGACTGGCCATTCGCTTGAACAGCGCGGCTCTGCTGCCCTTGCGTAGGGACAAATCAATATAGCGCTGCACGATTCCGTCGGTCACCATTTCCTGATTCCCGTATGCCGATCTCGCGGCGCGCTCGGCAAGTAATGCGGGGTCAACGTAGCGTCCAATCAGGCTAGCGCCAGGCAAGCGGAGCATTGACAAAGGGCTGCTAGTTCGGCGACCGGGCCTGTTTTGCTCGCTCGCCGATGCGTCATTATCGACATCAGTGGTGTCAGCAACGTCCCTCGCTCTGACTTCTTTGGCGCTCTGATCTGCGGCCTCTGGCTCGGCCCCTCTTGATCGCCAAGGAACGACGCTACCGATCAGTACGAGCCCGATCAGTTGATCAGACGAATCCTCTGCGAAGGCCATGGCAATACCACCTCCCATCGAATGCCCTGCAAGGACGAAGCGTTCTATTGCGAGGTAGTCCGTGACGGCTCGAATTGTTGCAATGTCGCTGTCAGTACCATAGCGATCGGTGGCGGTTGCTCCGGTTAATCCATGCCCAGGCAGATCGAGCGAGATGACGCGGTAGCGGTTCGATAGCTTCTCGGCCCACGTTTCGAAGTTGTGGAGAGACCCATTCGCTCCATGAATTAAAACAACCGGAATCGCGTCGTTCGGGCCTTGGTCGCGGAAGTGGATGCGATCGTTCGCATCAGTTCGAAGGAATTGAGATTGCGCATTGGCGTATTGGGCATCGACGACTTCGGTGGGTAGATCTCTTTCAAAAAGGAGTAACCCTGCGAATGCAATGCTAATGGCTATGATTGAGCCAATCATCGGTGTGACGGTCCCATTATTGGGTGACTCGAGCGGATATCCATCGGATAGTCACTATTCAAACTCCCACTGGCTGCGGACGAAGGGGTTTGGAAAAATCAACGAGTCAGTTAGACTCGGGTCCCCCGAATATGAAGTCCAGTCTGCCACGATGATCGCCCATAACAAAAGCTTTCAACAAAGCGATGACGAACTGCGGGTTCAGCACTTGGTACTCGACGCGATCAACCGCACACAATCTGACGATTTCGATCGCTTCTTTGACTTGTTCACGCCCGAGGCGACCTGGATGCTTCCCTCGCAAGTCACTGATGTAGGCCTTAAAGAGGCGAAACAGTTCTATCGGTTTACGAGAAAGTTCCGCTTTGAGCAGCAAGTGAATATCGATGAGGTACGCGTTTTCGCGGAGGTAGCGTTTGCTCGCTTGACGTTTGATGGCTATCTCGTACCAAAAGCGGACCCCACTTCCGGATCAATACGATCCGTCAGCCGGCACTTGTGGATGATGCGTAAAGATGTTGCCGAAGGATGGCGTCTCGATCGGGTCATTTGGAATACGCCCAAACCAGCGGAACAGTCGAGACGAGGCTAGCCCAACTCGACTATCGATCCCCGATTCCCGACTTCCGGCTGTTAATTCCATCTATCTAAGCTAACGTTCCGCTATGGATCATCGATAGGAAGGCGAGCCTCAAAGCCAAGGCATTTCGATTCGTTGCCTATTGCATTGCATCCCCAAAGTGCCTCCCCTATGGTGCTGTTAGAAAAGTGGTGCTGTTAGAAAAGTGGTGCTGTTAGAAAAGTGGTGCTGTTAGAAAAGTGGTGGTTTTAGAAAAAGCGAGTAGCGGGGAGAACCATGAAATATGACTTTGCAGTGGGTCAGACCAATCCTGAGACCTTTCCAGTAGAGGCGTTTAAACAGGCTGCTTTAAGCGCGATCGAATCAGAGCACGACAGCTTCAATCAGTATCCTGGAGGTAAGGGGCACGCAGGGCTTCGTGCGCTGATGGCAAGAAGGGAAAGTGAGCGCGAAGGCGTGCAAGTTGACCCGGAAATGATGGCGCTTACGAACGGTTCTATGCAGGGGGTAACGCTGGTAGGTCAGGCGCTCATGGATGCGCCGGGGGATCAAGTGATCACCGAGCAATTCACATATAGCGGCACGATCAATGCGTATAAGGGCATCGGACTGCAAATGATTGGTATGCCTGTCGATGAAGAGGGGATGCGCATGGATGCGCTTGAAGCGCATTTAAGGTCGATGTCGCGGCGACCCAAATTTATCTACGCGCTCACCGCTTATCAAAACCCCACCGGTGTGAACCTTTCCCTAGAGCGACGTCATCGTTTAATCGAACTCGCTGCTGAATTTGAGATTCCAGTTGTCGAAGATAATTGCTATGGGGACGTTCATTTTGACGGAGACAAGCCGCCAGCGCTGTACGCGATTAGCGATGATCCGCAACACATCTACCTCTGTTCGCTCTCTAAAATCTTCGCGCCTGGCGTGAGGCTCGGTTACATCCTAGCGAGGCGTCCCTATTTTGAGCAAATTGTAAGCAAGCGATATGACGCCGGCAGTAACACCTTCGCCGCAGCGGTGATGGCGCGGTTTTATGAGCAAGACCTATGGCGGCATTGCGAAGAAGCGAATCTAGCACTGAAGAAAAAGCGTGACCTATTGGTGGCGGCATTAGGCGACTGCCTTGAGGATCAGTGTGTTTGGTCCCATCCCACAGGTGGATTGTTTTTGTGGCTCAGACTCCCAGAAGATACAGACCTTGATCGCCTGCGTGCAGAGGCTACCGAGCGCGGCTTTAATTATGCTGAAGGCAAGGACTTCAACGTCACTGGAGAGCGTGTCCCGTATATACGGCTTGCCTTTGGTCATGTTCCCGATGAATTGATTAGCGAGGGGATTCCCGTTTTGGCGGAAAGTATTACTCGAGCCCGCTCTAGTAATGCTTCTAGGGGGTTCACGACGCTGTTTGATCAGTAGCTTTCACCCAAAGGTTGACCGAGATGAATCGTTAATGCCAGAGCGAAAGGGCGTTGACGGTGCGACGCTAGGTATCTGAAGTCGCTCGGCAAATCCCTCATTTTGAATGGAATCTGAAGATATTCATCGTATACTCGAAAGACAATTCTGTGGTACAGGTGTGGCTTGAGTCTCAGATCGAAAGCGCAATTGTCATCGGAAAGTCCCCCGGCCGGCATTACGGCTGAAGGAGGAGTGGCGGGATACAATATCGCGCTGCCCGATGCAGCGTTTTTATTGCATGGCGAGCTGTCCCAAGCAGGTTTTGATTTAATCCTCGCGTTGCCCGACGGCCGGCAACATATTGTTCATGACTACTTTAGTTTTTCGCCTCAGCCAACACTCTTTGCTGATACCGGCGCAGCACTTTCTCCCTCACTAGTACGAAGTTTTTTACCAAGAGCTTTCGGTCAGGATGTCCTCTTTGCAGGACCCGCGAATTCGACTGGCGCGCTGGTTGAAATTGGACGCATCACGTTACTTGTGGGTCAAGTCACCGTAAGGCGGCTTGATGGCTCCGAGGCGCAGCTGGCGCGCGGTGATCCGCTCTTCAAGGGAGATGTGGTTATTACAGCGCCCGGCAGTTTTGTCAAAGCCGAATTGCTAGATGGCTCTCGCTTTCAGTTGGGCCAAAGCGCAGAAGCTGCATTTGATGATTTTGAATTTGATGAGGCTCAGGGAACTGGAGAATTTAAGGCCTCGGTTCGAATAGGGGGCTTTTACTACAAAAGCGGCAAAATCGGGGAGTTGGACGCAACACAAGCGACTGTTCACACCACGATTCGCACGCCAACCTCGATAGTTGGTGTGCGTGGTTCGGAATTAGAGGGCGTGGTTGACCCTACTGGCACCACAATCATTGTCCACCGCTCAGGTATCTTGGAGATTAGTGATATCAATGGTGACAATGCGGTTACCCTCTTAGAGCCTGGTAATACCGCGACCGTGGTCATCAACGAGACACCTTCGTTTTTCGACGAACCCCCAGCTCAAGCGCAAGCCGCCCTTGAAGAAGCGCTCCCCCCTTCTGATTCAGATGCTGAGGTGGATGATACGGATGCTGATGAGGAGGGTGAAGAGGCAGAGGATTCGGACAAATCTGGCGATGACACTACATCAGATGGTCAGGAGGCAGAGGAGTTACCCGAGAGCTCAGAGCAGGGGTTAGAAAGCGAGGATGCTGAGGAGATCGAAAATGCGGAAGGTGAATCGGTGGGGGCAGATTTGGAGCGATCTGACGCGGATGGACAGCTAAACATCTTTGATGTTATCGAATCAGAAATTAGTGCAGACACCAGAGAGCAAACCGATCTTCAAATCTTCGACACCGCCACTAATTATTCTGAAATGCTTGTCTTGGCACCGCCTGAAGAAGTTCAATCGCAAATTTTAGGTTTATCTGGCGATGATTTAATCAGCACGCTTTTAACGGTATCTTCGACTGAGGTTGCAACGCTTCAAATAGATGAGGTTCAAGTCGCTCCAACCCAGCCGTTAGAGGAGGCTCCTCCTCCTACCCAAACAGAACAACCCTTGCCGCCCGATAATCCTCCTGTAGCCGAGGACGACGTCATCACCTTGACGAGTTCACAATCCATCGATGTTACCGATCTAGTGCTCTCTAACGACAATGATCCCGACGAGGGGCAGAATTTGTCGATTGTTGATGTGAGCGGGGATCAAAGTGGGAGCTTGTTATTGATTGATGGCAGGTTGAACGTGAATCCTGATGAGGACTTAATCTTGGGGCTGACCGAGGGAGAAACAGTCACCGAGCTGTTTTCTTACACGGTCGCATCTGCTGACTTATCTGCGACAGGGACAGTGACTCTGGTCTATGAGGGTGTCAACGATAGCCCAGTGATCAGCGATTTTCTGACTAACATTGCTGAGCGCGAGGGAACAACCACTTTTCTACCAGAGGACTTGCTTGCGCCTAGTTTTGACCCGGACCGCAGTGACTTCCTTTCTATCGAAAACGTGGTTTATGAATCGGGCGATCGGGCTGGTCTTACGATTTCTGAGGATGGCTCCGTGACCGTAGATCCAGCCTCTTATGGGGCTCTTGCCGAGGGAGAGATAGAAGTACTGACGCTGCGCTTTGAGGTCGTCGAAAAAAACAGTAGCGGTGATGAGCTTAGCCGAACGACTGCCTCCGCATCGATTCGAGTGGTGGGAACGAACAACAACCCGGTTGTGAACGCGATCTCGGAGGCGGTGAGCGAAGATGATGGCGTAGTAGCGCTGGACTTACTGCAGGGAAGCTCTGATCTTGACGCATCTAATGTCCTGACGATTGATAATTTGGAATTGGTTTCGGGGGACGCAAAGGGAATATCAAATAACAGCGAGAATTCGTTGACCATTGACGCAGCGGCCTATCGAGGGCTGGCGGCCGGTGAGACTAGTGTCGTTGAGTACGCTTTTGATGTTGTTGAAAATAGTGCTTCGGGCGAAGAACTCAGTCGCGTTCGTTCCAGCGTGGTCATTACCATCGAAGGCGCGAACGACTCCCCAACCATCGTTCCTTTCTCTTTAGAGGTGTCTCAGGATGATGCTCCGATTGTTTTGGACTTAAGGGGCCAAAGCACCGATCCCGACGCGACCAATATGTTGGTGATAGAAAATGTTTCACTTGCGAGTGGTGACATTTCAGGCTTTTCGTTCAATGAAAATGGCGATGTTCAGCTCGATCCCAGCGCTTATCGAAGTTTGGGCTCCGGGGTCGAGACCACCGTTTCATTCAATTACGAGATCGTCGAGCTAAATGCTGATGGTATTGAAATCAGCCGAGCACAATTAGCGGCGACTGTGACTATTAAGGGTGAGAACGACGCTGCGTCGATCGCGCTTGTGTTGACAGATGCTCAGGTCACGCAGGGAACGGATTTTGACCAGATCGCCCGCGGTTTCATCGAAGTAAGCGATGTCGATACCAATCAGTCGGGGATTATTTCGCAAGAGGCAAATTTTGGTGAGGTGACGATTGTTGATGGTCAGTTCATTTACGTTGTCGATCCAACATTGAATCTCGCAGAGCAGTCGACGGACACTATTATTTTTACGTCAATTGATGGAACGACGGCAACGATCGACGTCACTATTTACACAGAGAACTCGCCAAGCGTTGTAAATGTAACGCTCGAATCTGATGAGTTATCTCTGCAGGCGGACTCCTCAATTATCCCTAGAGTTCTCGGGAATTACACGATTCAAGATGCGGAAGGTGGGATTCTGAGCGCTCCTGTTTTGCTTTACGGAAGCTTCGCCCAACTTGTTGACAATCAACCTGATGAGAATGGCATTACTTCTGCATCTTGGGCTTATGAGCTAAACACGGCTAGTGTAGCTGTTCTGGGTTTAGATGATGGTGAGACACTCACTGAAGTGCTGACGTTTCGAACGGATGATGCCCAGGACATTAACGGCGATGGAATTATTAAAGATGTAGAGAATCCTTTTGATGCGGATGAAATTTTCTCTAGAGAGCAAGATCTTATTGAGGGATTGCAACAATTCGAGATAGTCATCCAGGGGCAAAATGATGCGCCAGTAATCGGGTGGCCGACCCTCGTGACGGATCAAAACGATCCAATTAGTTTGGCGATCAATGATGGATTGCTCTCTTATGTCATTGATCCTGACAATGCCGACGGCTCGGTCTCTGACGTAGTTTTAGTTTCAAGTATTGCTGAGGGCAGTCTGGGGAATAGCTCGGTTGCAGTGGTGCCTGGGACATCGATATTAGGTCGTTACGGGACCTTGAGAGTCTCGGCCGAGGGCGCTCTCGAATATCTACCTGACCAACTAGCCCAGGCGGCCGCGCTCGAAAATGCGCTTTTTGTAAACGATGAGATATTTACAGTGTCGGTTAGTGATGGATCAGAGACCGTTCAAGCTGAGCTCGTGATTGAGATTAGAAATCCCCCGCCTCAATTGATTTCGATACCTCTCAACTACATCACTGTCTCTGGCGACCTCAATCTTTCGGTAAAGTTCCAGGACTTTGACGCGTTTAGTGTTCAAGTGATTGAGCGTCAAATCCTCGGAGGACTTCCATCTGGTTTGACTGCAACCTTGACAGCGGATGGGCAAACGTTCCTTGGATCTGATCTGAGTTCGGCGACTATTACCGTCATCAACGGTGAAGTCACTCTGTCGAGTACGAATAGAGATTGGGTGCTCGGAGTTACCGCGGATGATGGAGATAATCTGCCGGTACCCGAGCAGTTTATTCTTGCGATCCGGAGTCCAGAGGTTCTGTTTAGTAACCTTGAGGTTTACGAGTATTTTCCTGGCGAATCGGAATTGGTTGCTGGTTATGCCGCAAGCGGTGTGCTTGATGTGTCATTGTGGGAGCCAGAAGCGGGTGACCGTTTTGTCAGTCTCGCGTCAAGCTCAGCTTCCGTCAGCATCACGCTTTATGGTGCCGATGGTGTCAATGTCATTCTCGACAGTCCAAACACCGTTATCTTTCCAAACAATGTCGCTCAGGATGTGGTTACACTAACGGGTACCTTAATCGGCCTTCAAGTGCTTGGTGCTCAGCTCGGAGATGTGTTGATTGCCAATGCAGACATCGTCATTGGTTCAACTCCTGACCTGCCGAGTGGTAGCACCCTTGAAAACCCGTTTGAACTGAGGGTAGGGGCCACCTTCTCGGTAAACTCATCTGGGGACGGCACGCAAGCTGGGTTCACTGATGCCAGTGATGGGGTTGTGGGTGTCACCCAAGCCGCGCCAGTCAGTTTTGATGTGCTAGCTGTCCTTCCCGGCGGTCACCTCGAGGTCGTAACAGATGATCAGCCTGCGGCGCCCGTTCTGGTGAGCGGATCTCTGACGAACGATGGACGAATCTATTTGTCTGGCCAGGCGGCACTGGGGCCAGATCAACCGGTGCTTTTGCAGGTTTCGACTAACGCGAGTCAGTCAGGTCTTTTCACTCAATCGACATCTGGCGAGACGATCGTCGCGACTGGCGCAGGATTACAGGCAGATAGTTTCGACAACGAGGGAAGCCTTCGCTTAGTTGCTTCGCTTGATAGCGGAACAGATGTCAGTTCACTTGCGGATGATCAGTTTTCCGTCGCGACCGTTACGGTGAATGGCAACTTCTCGCAGCAAGGGCGCTTAATTTCCCAAGCGATCAATCCCTCGGCGGATCAAGCGGCGAGTTATGAAGCCCTTGCAGCGCCGAATCGAGTCGATGTCGATGGCTTTGTGCTTGGTTCGGAAGGGCGCATACAGGTTGATCATGACCTCAGTTTCATTAACGTGAATCAGACGGTGGATTGGCGGCAAGGCGATATCGCGATAGCGCCAAGCAGTGCGCTCACGGTATCGGGGGGCGAGGTGATCCTAGGTCAGGATTCGTCAGTTTCTGGCTATGGGCAATTGAACTTTGGTTCACAAGCGTCGGTATCGTCGGAAACGATATTAATTTCGATCGACGGTTCGCTGAACACGAATCAATTTCAAGGTGAGGTCAATTTTGATGGCGCGGTAACCCTGTCTTCACTGGTTGGATCAAGCCAATTGGCGACGCTAACGGTCAGTCGGGGAGACGAACTATCGTTCGCTGGGGATGATCAGGTCAATGTCCTCGTCACCAATCAGGGCGAAATCGAATTCTCGGGTCGAGGCAACCAGGTTTCTCAAACCTTAACCAATGCCTCAGGCGGGGTGTTTGAGCTTCGTCTTGATGCGACGCAAGCGCTCTCGAGTGTAGTAACCCCTGCTAGTGAGGTTTTCTTTGATGAAGTGATTAGCAATGAGGGGTTGCTCGTTTTCGAAACGAGTCAAATGTCCTCATCACCTAGTAACCCCAGCGCTTTGATCGATCCGCTAATGATGACTTTCGGTCAAAGTAGCGGTTCCAGCGCCGCTAATTCGGCCGAGCTTGTCAATGCAGGGCTTTGGATCATCCAAGAAGATTTCGGAGGAAGTGAGACAGGATTTTGGTTCGGCAACACAGACGTTGTGACGGTAACAGTTAATGCGGACGTGACGAATAGCGGAGTCATCGAATTAATCGATGGCCAAGTGATCGTGAATGGCAATGTATCCAATTCCGGTACGATCGAAGTTCAGGCGCCAAGAAGTGACGATGGGGCAGAGGTCGCACAAGGGGGATTCGACAATCCAAGAGGCGGACAACTATCGATTACAGGGGACTTAACGCTCAGTCCAACGAGCGTGCTCGCCTTGTCGGTAGGGGGATCGGCCAGCGAACTTTTTTTAATGGGGCTCTCTATTGATGGCCTCATTCAGACGGATGGCACAACGAATGCGGCGAAAGATTTAGGAGGGCTCGCGCTCGATTTCTTCCCTGCGACAGCGAGTGATCCCATCTCACCCACTGAATTGGTGAGCTCATCGTCAATGTATGAGCGCTTTGGGGGACAGAGCTCCTTCGAGTGGATTCTTAGCACCAACGTTGAATCCGGTAGCGAATGGTCGGCTGTTTCTTCGAACTTGCCAGCCGGATACGAATTGAGTCTGCGATCCGATGCTGGGACCACTGCTGGTACATCGACCACGAGTGTGGTTGTAAGCGATGGGTTTGAGATTAGGCTCGACGGCATTCAAACGGCCACGCCTACTACGACTGATGATGTGCTTGTGCTCGTGGATACCACTGTTGGCGAGGGAGAGGTCGTAAGCCTTCGCTCCTTCTCTTTGGAGGGACAGGCAAGTTCGGTGTCACTGACTCCGGTGACCCTGTCGGTTGCGTCAGGGGGCTCGCTGGTTACTACCCATCAGTCTGGCGTGTTTCATGGCCAGCAGCTAATCCTTGACGCTTCAGTGGGCTCGAGCGCGCTGTTGGATATAGGCGCTGATCTTGTCATTGCGGGTTCACTAATCCTCCTAGAGGGGTCCATGCTTCAAGGCGGTGGTTCTGTGCGATTGACGCCCTCAGGACAGATGAGTATCGATGCAGCGACGATCGATGTGGACGTCGCGAATGCAGGTGAATTGGTGTTGACCAGCACAACGGTTGCCAGCGCTGGATTCATTGACAACACAGGGTGGATCGTTTGGCTGCCCGGGGCGGCTGACGCGGCAGTGCATGTGGGGATTGATAATCATGGCGTAATTGAACTTCAGTCAACGTCCGGCGAGTCGAATCGGTACGTATTGTCAGATGAGAGCATCTCGGGTTCGGGGATACTAGGGATCACAGCTACACAGAGTTACTTCGATAACCCAACGCTATTAACCGAAGTTGAACTCGTGATTGACAACGGTGTGTTGGACGCTGCCGAGATGATACTCCAATTGTTTGGTCCCTTAAGTGGTACGACGGTTTCCACGTTGTCTGCTGGAGCAGGTGGTCCGAGCACTGCGAACCTCAGCGATCAGACGATTTTCAGAGCCGTTGAGATCGATGGATTTGGACAGGCTAACGGCGGCGTCGCGGTTTTACGACTCGAAGGTGACTGGGTATTCCAGCTGGACGGAATGGTTGAGCTTCAGTTTCCTGACGAAGGCGGGGCAGTGCCTGTGATCGATGCGAGCACGGCTGCAAGTGTTCAACTCGTCGCTTCCTCCACCGAGCCGGTGGAGTTCATCAATCAAGGAACGATGCTTGTCCACGATCTTCGAGTGGCGACGGACGTGGTGTTGGCAAATGTTGGCGATGAGGCGGGGATTAACGTCGATCAGGGTCGGCTGGCGTTGTCTGGCGCCAGTTTGATCGAGGGTGATTTTTACAATGTTGACTACGGGCAGGTGTTCTTGGAGGGAGAGGTTACGGTCTCGGGGCAACTAGTTACTGACTTCACCAGCGTGATTCATGTCGGAGCTAATGTTTCGATGCTGGACGCAGCAGGTTATGCAGGCACCATTAACCAGTCGAGTTCGCTCACGGCTCCCAGCGTAAGTGCCTCGATTACTTTTGCTCAAGACGTGCTGTTGCATGGTGAGCTGATGATATACGACCTTGCTGGCGATGCGGCTGTTACGCTGATAGTGGGTGACAGCACCGCGAGTGGGCAGCTCGAGAATGAGGGACACATCGTTGCCGGTGTCATGATGCCGCAGCAAACCGGTGGCGGTGCGAACGTCACGGTTATCGAGGCTCAGCTTGG
>Ga0181574_10003396_pt1 | contig 14154 bp, 9 predicted proteins | sample 101ome_24_FD_145600 | JGI IMG/M metagenome (GOLD analysis project Ga0181574, IMG submission 145600) | Coastal salt marsh microbial communities from the Groves Creek Marsh, Skidaway Island, Georgia - 101410AT metaG (spades assembly) | ecosystem: Environmental > Aquatic > Marine > Intertidal zone... | reverse complement strand
AGTTGACATAAGCACAACAACTTCATTTTCCTCTACTTTTGTGATAATGTCTATGGTCTCTACGAGAACATCCTGTTCTGCAGATTGTGGATATATCTGATTGTTGTAGAACCAGAACTCTCCATCGTTAAATATTGTTTTTGCAAATCCCTGACCAAACATTCCCCAATAATAGGAATCTGCAACAAATAGTGTTCGTGTAGTGTTTTTATTCTCTTCTTCAATATGGAATTGAGGATATCCCATTGGGTAGGTCGGTGTCTGGAAAATTATGTTGAGACCCTCACCAATGTCGTAATCTCCATTCTTGTTTTTACTACTCTCAGTCACCCCATCTAGAACGATTTCAGGCAGGTCTTTACCAGATATTTTCTCAATGTGATGGATCAAAGAGTCAGCCGCCAATATCTCACCGTACTTACTCCAGTGAATACCCCCTTTACCATAAAGGGGATAAACTGTTTTTCCCTTGTTTTGAAGAAACCATGCTTGGAAATCGAGATAGTTGACAGAGTCCCTTTTCATGAACTCCATGTAACTTTGATAATTCGTTCTTCCTTTCTCACGCAGCGAAGTGTCTGGGAAAAATTCTGGGAAGAAAGAACCTTTACCAGGAGCAAGCACTACCAGTAAGGTTTTGCCTTTTGCCCTTAGTGTATCCTGGATGACTTTCAGTTTTTTGGTTTTTTGGGAGATCAAACTGTCACCCACAAAGTCTAACCCATAATATGCCCGTATATAGTTCCATTCATACATGTACCAGTCCTTGCCGAGGATAACACCGTTTGCATTAACATCCTTGAAAAGGGAATACTTCACTTGATTGTGCAAGCGTACATAGCTTGGACGGAATCCAAACTGGTCATTCAGATACTTATCTAGCTGAACTTGATAGTGCCCGTACAACCACATAGAATCTGCAAACTCCGGAGCTTCACTTAAAACAACAGCACCCTTCAAAGCACGCACATTTGCAAAACCGGTAATATGTTGGATCATTGGAATAGAAATTCCCAGCAGGATGATCCCGAACAATATGCTTTTCGATATGTGTGTTTTTCGTTTCACTAGAATCTGAAATAGATGAAAGGATTAAAGCCTGATGCAGTAATATAGGCGACACATAAGTTGAGTAGCAGTGCTGAAATAGACAACAGTCTCAACGTGCGAAGAGTACCAAGATCTCCATCTGAATAAACCCACGCTTGTAACTTCTTACCGAATGGACTCAGCGTGAAGAAAGAGATCAATACCGCTAGTATTCCAGTGAAGACGAGCTCATTTGAAAGGCTAATATCCATACCGTCAACAAAGCTGAACATACGTTCTATGTAGGCAGAAGCATGTGTAATGTCTTCGATACTGAAAAGCGTCCATCCAATAACAGTGATAAAGAAGGTTATCACAACGCTCAACACCGGCCCCAGTTTATTTAATAGACTCTCCAGGAATAGTCTGTCCAGGATCAAGAATAGCCCATGATAAGCCCCCCAGATCACGAAATTCCAGGAGGCACCATGCCATAAGCCAGAAACTAAAAACACAAACCACAGATTGAAATACAGTCTCCCTCTTGACGATACACGATTTCCTCCTAAAGGAATGTACAAGTAGTTCTTCATCCAGGTTCCTAAAGTGATATGCCATCTTCTCCAGAATTCTGTGATACTTTTTGACGTGTACGGGTTGTCGAAATTCTCTGGGAAATGAAACCCCATAATGCGCCCGAGTCCAATTGCCATATCCGAGTAACCTGCAAAGTCAAAGTAGATCTGGAATGTATAAGCCAGCATTCCCAACCAGGCTGCCCACGAGCTTAGAGAGGAAACTTCTGTATTTATCATTTGCTGTGCAAAGTCACCTAGTACATTTGCGATTAGCACTTTCTTCCCTAAGCCAATAGAGAATCTGTAAAACCCAAATATGCGATCATCAATATGGTGTCTCCTTCCTGTAATCTGTCCTGCTATTTCATTGAAACGAACGATAGGTCCGGCGATCATTTGTGGGAAAGACATGATGTAAAGAAGGTAGTTATGCAAATGCTTCAGCGGTGCGTGAACTCGACGGTACACATCGATTGAATAGGTGAGGGTTTGGAATGTATAAAAAGAAATACCGATTGGAAGTGCCACTGATGTCCAGGCTACCTGTTCAAACCCCAGGGAACCCAATGCATTATTTACATTTTCAATGAAGAAGTTTGCATATTTGAAATAGGCCAGGAGCCCAAGGTTTAAAACCAGTGACGCGATTAGGTATTTGCGCCTCGTTGAGTTCTGCTCAGCACGATGGATTGCTTGAACAACGAAATAATCTAAAATGGTTGACCCAAGTAATATAAAAACGAAAGTGGGAGCTCCCCAGCTGTAGAATAAAATACTTGCAAAAAGGATGAACCAATTGCGCGTTGCTTTTGGAAGCGCACTGTAAATAATAATGAATACGGGAAGAAAGTATAGCAAGAAAGTTATACTACTGAAAACCATTATCCTGCCGGTCTATTAGTTATTCGAATTCGATTAGGACTGCACCCTTATCAACGACATCGTCGTTGGCAAAGCAGATGTTTTTTACCTTACCCACACCTTCGGCTTTCAGGATATTCTCCATTTTCATTGCTTCTAATGAAAGTATCTCATCACCAACATTAAGTTCTTGACCGATTTGAACAGCAATGTTAACAATACGACCGGGCATAGGGGCCTCAAGCTCCTTAAGCTGCTTGATCTTTGGTTTGTCCAATCCAAGTGATTTGATTAGTTCGTCCAATTCTCCTTTTTTCGAGATGGTGAATACGCGATGATTGATCTTTAATGTAAGTAAATTCCCTTCGGTATTATCATCAATGACTTCACCGTGAAATGTTTTTCCATGATGCTCTATCGAAAAGAATTTGTGGTCGTCCCATTTAACAACAGCACCATCTGTTATTGTGACATCTTTTCCATCAATGATCCAATCCTTTCTTACCATTTATCACGTATTTCGTACAAAAATAACAGAATACAGGTCTAAAATCGAAAAAATCATCTTGGATATAGGATAATTTATAAGATTTGTATCGCATTAAAACCAATAAAATGAGAAAAGCTTCATGGATATTCCTTTTGGCTATTGCAGTCAGTTGTGGAACCAAAAAAGAGAAAGAAGAAATAATAATTGTTGAGGAGGCAATAGAAGAATCGCATCATGGTCATGATCACGACGAATTTGATTACGATACCTACGATGAGGCGGAGTCAGAAACGCCGAAGAAAAGGCCGGTATACAGAGAGACCGAAACGATCCTAACTGACCTTATCCATACAAAGTTGGAGGTAAACTTTGATTGGGAAAAATCAAGAATGAACGGGGTTGCTTGGATTACGGCGAAACCTCATTTTTATGCATCTGATAGCTTGATCCTAGATGCAAAAGGTATGGATATTAACTCCGTTTCCATCGGAAATAAAGCATTGAGCTACACATATGAGAATGATTTTCTCAAGATCGATCTAGGAAAAACCTATACACGCGATGACAAGTATACTGTAATGATTGATTATGTTGCCAAACCTGAAGAGCGTACTACGAGCGGATCCGCGGCGATCACGTCCGACAAAGGGCTATACTTTATCAATCCTACAGGAGAAAGCAAAGGTAAAATGCCACAGATATGGACACAGGGAGAAACGGAAGCAAGTTCTGTTTGGTTCCCAACTATAGACTCTCCCAACGCGAAGACTACGCAAGAAATCTTCATGACAGTGAATGATAAATATGCGACACTCTCAAATGGTAAACTGGTCTCAAGCAAAAAACTTTCGAATGGAGATCGCATAGATCATTGGAAGCAGGAATTACCTCATGCGCCTTATTTATTTATGATGGCTGTTGGTGAGTTTAAAGTAGTGAAGGATTCGTACAAAAAACCGGATGGCAGCGCAATGGATGTGTTCTACTATGTTGAACCAGAGTGGGAGCCATATGCAAAAGATATTTTTGGTGAGACGCCAACCATGATCAAGCATTTCTCAGAATTGTTAGGGGTAGATTACCCGTGGGATAAGTACCACCAGGTAGTTGTACGTGATTACGTTTCTGGAGCTATGGAAAATACTGGAGCAGTAATTTTCGGAGACTTCGTGTACAAGAATGACAGAGAGCTATTAGACGCGAATGATCAATCAACGATTGCGCACGAGTTGTTCCACCACTGGTTTGGTGATCTTGTAACGTGTGAGTCATGGTCTAACTTGCCCTTGAACGAATCGTTCGCAAACTATTCACAGTATTTATGGGATGAATATCGATATGGGCTTGATGAAGCAGATCTCCATGCAGAAGAGGAGGCAGATGGGTATTTTCAGAGTGCTCAGATGCAAGGGTCTCATAACTTGATATGGTTTGATTACGATGATAAGGAGCAGATGTTTGATGGACACTCTTATAACAAAGGCGGACGGATTTTACATATGTTAAGAAATCATCTTGGAGACGATGCCTTCTTTGCAGGAGTGAAGAATTATTTGGAGAAAAACAAATTTAAGCCAGCAGAATTTCACCAATTAAGACTTGCCTTTGAGGAAGTGTCAGGACAGGATTTGAATTGGTTTTTCAATCAGTGGTTCCTTGGCGCAGGGCATCCAGTTATGAATTTTAAGCATGAAGTGGATACAGCAAATAATACAGTAACTGTCTCGGTAGAACAGGTTCAAGATCTCGAATTATCACCGATATACCGTATTCCCTTGGTCATGGCTATTTATGATGAAAATGGGAAGCATGAGTTCATGGTTACAGTAGACGAATTAGAGGAGAAATTTAGCTTTCCATTCACTGGTTCAGTGAAAGGGATTATCTACGATGATCAGTTCATGTTGCTAGGGGCGATCAATGAAGAGAAATCACTGGAACAATATGTATATCAGTATTATCATGGGGAGCGTTTTTATGCCAGAAGAGATGGGCTCATGAAGGGTTCTAAGCTTCGAACGGATGATGGACAAAAACTTGTGCTTGATGCATTGAGCGATGATTTCTGGCATATCCGCGAGCTTGCTGCGGGTCGTGTGAAAAAGCTGAAAGGTGATTTCGAAGATCAGGCAATTGCAAAGCTGAAGGATATTGTAAAGAACGATCCCAAATCAGATGTTCGTCAAGCTGCATTGAAGACATTGGCGAAAGAGCTGGATGATGAAGAGTTAAAACCGATCCTTGTAGACCGTATCGAAAATGACAGATCGTATTCGGTAGTTTCGTCTGCGTTATCTGCTTATGTTAAGCTAGATCCGGACAAAGCTGTTGCATTGGCACAAGGATTGGAGAAAGAGCGTTCATCTAAAATGATGTTTGGAATTTCTCAGATCTATGCTGGATTTGGAGACTCAACGAAGTATGATTTCTTTACAAATGCATTGAATGGAAATATTGTACAAGGTTTTGATAAGCTTGGATTGATGAGTTCATTCACGTATTACTTGACAAGAATGGAGTCGGAATACATGGGGAAAGCAATTGAAGTTTATGCGGACCTTGCGGAGAACGGTGGATTCTATATGAAGATGTTTGCTCCGCAGAACTTGAACTACTTATTGAAAGACTTAGAAACAAAAAAAGAAACAGAGCAAAGTCTTATGAGCGGTCACGAAGAGAATAATGATCACATTTTAATGCATGCGAGCAAAAAGAAGATCGCCATGATCGATGATTTGATCACACGCTACACTGAATTGGTACAGCAACTTGAGGAATAACCTGAGTAGACAATGGTTATAAGACGCCTGTTCATTTGAGCAGGCGTTTTTTTATGATAAAAATTTCATCAAAACATTTGCACATTCATAAATAGACCATATATTTGATTAAATAATCGTCAAACAAGGATTAAAAAATCAGCAAAATGAAACATCTAAAAGTAGGAGACCAGGCTCCTGATTTCAGTGTAAAAGACCAATCCGGGAATGAAATTAAACTTTCAGATTACGCAGGTAAGCGTGTTGTGATCTATTTCTATCCAAAAGATAATACACCAGGATGTACGGCACAGGCATGCAACATCCGTGATAATTATTCTGATCTTGAAAAAGAAGGAATTGTTATTCTAGGGGTGAGTGCAGACTCTGAAGCATCACATCAGAAATTCATTGATAAGTTCGACCTTCCGTTTGCGTTATTAGCAGATGTAGATAAAAAAATGCTGAATGATTACGGTGTTTGGGGAGAGAAGAAATTTATGGGAAGAGTGTATGACGGAATCCATCGAACAACCTTTATAATTGACGAGTCACATGTAATCGTTGGTATCATCGAAAAGCCGAAGACCAAGGATCACTCAAGAGAAATTTTAGAAGTTTATGCAAAATAATTTTTACAACGTAAATATCTTACGACATACTACCCAATCTTTGTGATATACATTAATTAAATACGATACGATATGGCAGGAAAAGAGATTAACAAAGAAAAGCTGAAAGCACTTCAGCTAACAATGGAAAAACTAGATAAAACGTACGGAAAAGGTACGGTAATGAAATTAGGAGATGAACCGGTTGAGCAGATTGAAGTAATCCCTACAGGGTCTTTAACACTTGACCTTGCCTTGGGGGTAAACGGCTTACCCAAAGGAAGGGTTGTAGAGATCTACGGGCCTGAATCTTCTGGAAAAACGACATTAGCTATTCATGCCATTGCAGAAGTTCAAAAGCAAGGGGGAATCGCAGCAATCGTTGATGCCGAGCATGCCTTTGATCAGTTTTATGCGAAGAAGTTGGGGGTAGATATTGACAATTTACTTATCTCTCAGCCAGATAATGGAGAGCAGGCATTGGAAATTGCGGATAATCTGATTCGATCAGGTGCGGTTGATTTACTTGTTGTAGATTCAGTGGCTGCGTTAACACCAAAAGCGGAGATTGAAGGTGAAATGGGTGATTCTCAAATGGGATTACAGGCACGTTTAATGTCTAAAGCATTAAGGAAGCTTACTGGATCCATCAATAAAGCAAACTGTTGTTGTATTTTCATTAACCAGTTGCGAGAGAAGATTGGTGTGATGTTCGGGAATCCTGAGACCACAACAGGAGGTAACGCGCTTAAGTTTTATTCATCAGTACGTATAGACATTCGTCGTTCTAGTCAGATCAAAGAGGGCGATGAGGTGATTGGAAACCGTGTTAAAGTGAAGATTGTTAAAAACAAAGTTGCCCCTCCTTTTAGGAGAGCTGAGTTTGATATTATGTATGGAGTTGGAATTTCTAAGTCTGGTGAGATTTTAGATATGGGGGTTGATTTGGGAATAGTCTCAAAGAGCGGCTCGTGGTTCTCATATGGGGAAACAAGACTTGGCCAAGGGCGCGATGCCGTAAAAAGTCTGATTGAAGACAATCCAGAATTGATGGAAGAGCTCGAAATGAAGATTAAGGAAGCTCTTACACCGTCAAATGAGGTTGAGATGACGGAGTAAGACTAATTGCATATCGTAGAGAGGCGGTGCTGAAAGGCACCGCTTTTTTTATTGTTTAATAATTCTGATAACTTGCTCTTGACCAGATTCAGCTGTAAGTTGAATGAAATAAAAACCATTTGCCTCATTTGTCAGATCGAGGGAGTAAATATTTCCAAAAATTTTATTCGAAAAAATGGTCTTACCAGCAATATCTTTTACATTAATCGCATCTAGCTGTTGGCTTCCGCTAATCATGAATATTCCATCCGATGGATTTGGATATACAAATGCGAAATCGTTCAATTCTTCACTGATTCCTGTGAATGTGCCATACAGGTTTACATTATCCAACCAAATGTGGTTTCCATAATGACCAATATTTGAGAATGCCAATTCTACACATGATTCACCATTCAGAAATCCGAGATCTAGAACCTCGTTTTGGAAAGTGATATTTGCATTTGCATTGTACCAATACCAAACTTCTGTTCCAGGTGACTCGAGTTGGCTACCCCCTTTCGCCCATATTAATTGCCAATTGGGCATATTTTCTGTACGATAAACTAAAGCGAGAGAATCAACATAACTTCCATTATCGTTGTAAGTATAATCGAAACTTATTCCAGCACTCAATGCATTGCTGAAGTCTAAAGCAGGCAATACTAAGAGGTGTTCTTCACCGGTAGCGTCTACCCAATAATTTGGATAACCTGCAACCTTATCGCTGTCATCCCCCTCGGGCCAGTCATGTTCCCAAGAGCTACCCTCTGAGTCAATCAACCTCCAACCCTGCGGTGGAAAATCAACGCTGTTGAAGTCTTCAAACACCTGGGGTGAGGTACCGAAAGAGTTTGTTACAGTCATAAAATCGGAGATCTCCAACGAGTCAATTCCACGATTGTCACTTACTACTAGTTTCACGTCGTAGGTCCCTGGTGTTGTATACACAACTTTTGGATTCATCTCATTTGATGTTGTAGGGTTACCCCCCTCAAAATACCAACTATATGTTGCTCCTGTTTTCAGCGTAGTACTGTGGTCAATGTAAAAAACGGTATCTGCCACACAATTTGTAAGAAGATTTAGATTTCTAACATCTGACGAGAACATTGCAACGGGAGTTACTGATTCGTAAAAATCACATTCATACACACCGCGCTGTGATGCCAGTCGAATCTTTTCTTCTCCATAATAAGGCTCAAGGAATACTGCTGAAGTACTAACGGGTAAATTTATACTGAACGGTTGCCATTCGCTCATCGATGCATTTTTATAAAACACACCATTTGTCGTCCCTATATATAACCCATCCTCTGTGCCGTATTGATGCACTATTGAGATCACATTTTCATTATCGATACTGGTGGAAGTAATATTTGCCCAGGATTGTCCACCATTAGTAGATTCAAAGACTTTGTTGCCAACATGGCCGCCGATTAAAATACACCATAACTTGTTTGGATCTTTATCATCGACCTCAATGTATTTTGGTTTGTTTCCATTGTTTCCACTCACAATGGACGGAACAGTTATATCTGTCCAGGAATTTCCCCCATCTCCACTTCTCTGTATTTTGAAAGTGGAGTTGTTTACTTTATGCGTTAAATAGATCGTATTTGGGTCTCCCCATGCTACTTTTATTTGAAGTATCTTACTTCCAGTGAAATCATGTATTTGTTCAAAAGAAGCCCCTCCATTTATAGTTTTGAAAAGAGTGGTTCCTACGGGTGAATAAAACTCATTGTAACATTGCGGATGAAATCCATAAGTCCCATACTCTCCAATCACATAGGATGTGTTACATTTTTTATCACTTTGAAAGCTCTTACCGGAAATCCGTTCACTACGCACTCTTGAGAACTCGAACGCTCCACTATCATGATATCCTGTAAGTGAATCACCGTAATTTACGAACCCGCGGTAATTATCGCCACCAAGCTCTGCCAGCCAACCATCTGAATTGGGATCTAAAAGGCCACCTTTGTAAATTTCGTTGTACTTTATAAGTGTACCGTTATGATAGGTCCCTCCGAGCATTACATCACCATTTTTAAATCCGGCACCAAACCCCCAAAAATCTGTCCCATGAATACCATGCATTCTGGGTTCTAAAGTGTCTCCTTGAGTGGAGGAATAATATAAACCACCATCAGAAGCCACCCACATGTCAATATCAGTGCCGTTCTCAAAGAATTTTACGTCATGCACATCCGCATGTGTGTACCGGTGTTTTATTCCGCCAACCCATGATACCCAGTGACCATTAATTGACCAATTGCTTCCCCCGTCTATGGATCGCCAAACATTAATACCTGCTGCGAACAATCTGTTCTCGTCAGTTGGCGAAACACCTAACGCGAGGTCATAATAAAATTGACCGCCTTCCTGTGCACCGTCTTCTGCCCAACATAAAATATTTGGGTTAGAGGTCGATGCAGCACCAACAGGCCCCGTTCCGCAACATTCAAAAGTGAACGATTCTCCCGCATCCATACTCTTATAAATTCCATATAGACCCCCGTCACCGTTAACATTTCCTGAAGCAAGTACATAAACCAAGTTAGGATCCGCGGGAGAAACAGCTATTTCACATCGTTTTTGTTCATCAGGAGAAATTGGTGCTGGCCAACCATTCAGCTTAGGCACCCATGTGTTTCCATTATCAAGTGATTTATAAAACAAAGTGCTATTGTTGTCGAGTTTTACGGAATAAAGAATATTAGGATTAGACGGATTAACTTCAATTTCCATATGCTCACCACCGTTCACGCTGATCCAGCTTAAACCACTATCAATGGATTTAAATAATCCCCCACTAGTTGCAGCAAGCAGTGTGTTATTTCCAATAAATTTCAAATCTCGCACGAAATAGTCATTTCCTTGAAAACTGGCATCACCCGTTAAATTCCAAGAGGAACCCCCATCCACAGACTTCCATATCTTGCCATTACGCTCGCCGAAAAAAACAATATTTTCATCGATAATATCGAGAGCAATTGAATACACTCCATTAACGTCAAGATCTTTTGTAACGAGCTCCCAGTTCATCCCTTTATCAATCGATTTCCATAGTCCAGCAGTCGCAGTTCCCGCGTATACAAGGTCCGCGTTCAGGGGAGATTGTTCAACCGTATATACATGCGCTGCACCTGGGCTTTGGACTTCAAAGATCATCGCTTGTTCATGATCGTAATCCCAGGGGCCTAATTCACTCCACGGAGATGTTGGGCCTTTAGCAGCAACTACTGGACTTTGTTTTTTAGGTTTTTGAATGAAGCCTTCATCGTTTATGTGGATCCAGTTATCTTTCAAAAGGCGTTTAAAGTACTGTGTATGTCGATTCTTTTTAAACTCATTGGATTCATAGTATGTATCATACATATCTCTTAGCTTGATGAGGTTTACGTTGTTTGAGTATTGATAATGAACCCAATCTGGATCTCCCTCATTCGCCTTGTATGAAGTTTCTTGAGCGAAAGTAATCATGCTACTCAAGAGTAAAATTGAAAGTAAAAATTTCATTACACCTATTTTAAAGGTTAAAGATAACTTATGTGCAAGGAATTAAAAAAATCATATTTTAGAGAACTGAAGTAATCCCGAGATTTTGCATGTTATCGTAATCATTAATGGCAAGAAGAAGCTTTCAACACTGAATAAGCGGATTCTTCATTTATTAGAGTCTTCAGTTGACGTATTGATCACAACTCACCGCACAAGAGCACCATTTGATGCGACCAATTATATTCAAGAAAACTTAAAGGATGATGATACTATTGTCTGTGTTGGAGGCGACGGTACCTGTAACGAAGTAATTAACGGTCTTATTTTAAGTAAAAAGCAGAATGTTCGATTGGCAATTCTTCCTGATGGGACGGGAAATGATTTTGTACGAAATACGATGCCGATATCCGATGAAATTATAGATCGAATTTTGAAGGGCCATGGAGAATTGATAGATATTGGAAAGGTCTCAAGTAAACATGGTACGAGCAGGTATTTCCTTAACATAGCTGGGTTTGGATTGGATGGTAAGGTTGTGGAAATTATGACCCGACAAAGAGAAAATGGCTTTGGAGGCGGTATGTCTTATTCCTCTGCCATAATAAGAGGTTTTTTCTCTTTCAGGAAACCAACCGTTGGTCTGATATCAGAGGATTTTGAGTACCAGGGAAAAACTTTACTCGTTGCATTTTGCAACGGTAACACATATGGAAATGGCCTGATCATATCTCCAGATTCAAAGCTCAATGATAACAAAATGGAAGTTTGCGTATTTGGCAACTTGACTATTTGGCACTACATCAAATACTTGGGCAGAATAAAAAAGGGGCTTAAGATCGATCACCCCGAAGTCTTTTATTACAGCGGCAATAAAGTCACAATTCGATCTGATGAAGAACTAGCAGGTCAGTTGGACGGTGAGTTCCAGGCCTTTCATGATGCGCAAGTAAGCATTCTTAACAAGAAGATATTTCTGATTAATGCAATTAAAGTGGGGTCAAGAGATTAGATTCCAAATGAAACCAAATCTTATCTGCACTTTTAACGGATAATCATTCTCTTCATGTGCGTCTCCAAAGAATTATTATTTGTTGTCATAACAAAATATACTCCTGTAGGCAGATCGATACTCACATTGTGAGTCTTGGTGTCGTTTATTTCCTGATTCAATACTGTTTTACCCAGTGAGTTTCGAATTACCAAAACGGTGTTCTCTACACTTTCGTTAAAATTTAAAGTGAATTTTCCATTGTTTGGGTTGGGATACAATTCGAAAGTTGTTTTGGTCTCTTCACAGTTCGTATATATTTCAGGAAAAATTTCCAATGCACCATTTTTATCGTACTGACTTAGACGATAATAGTTAGCCCCTCCATTTTCTATTGTCTCTAAGTAATCGGTCTTTTGACTTGTATTTCCCGCAGCCGCAACATTTTTGATATGTACCCAATTCTCTCCATCTCTCGAAGATTCGAGTGTAAAATGTGATGAATTATATTCGCTTGCTGTAGCCCAGCTCAAATCGATGGCTTCATTTTCTGCACATTCCGCCTCAAAGGAAAGTAGCTCCACAGGCAATTCCACAGGAGACAACTCATAAAGTTCAAAATTATCCATCCACCATTCTTCGCCAGCTCTATTTGCCCTAACAAATATATCTATTGCGATAGAACCAGCACCAGCGGGTATAACTAATTCAATATATGAATACCCGTCACCCGTATTGGTTCGATTTCCGCCACCTGAAGGTTGGAATTCAGTTAATGAACCATCTGCAACTTTAGAGGCAACAGCTGTTGAACTATAGTCCCAATAAGCATTGTTTCTTCCTTTAACTCGCAATTCAGAAGAATAGCTATTGCCATCTTGGCTTAGGCGTACGGTAATATAGTCTCCAACATCTAGCCCACGTGTGCTGGATGTTGATGTGAATCGTTGAGCGGCTAGACGCATTCTGAAAACATGATCTCTGGACGGATCAACGTTAACAGCAGGGAGGTCATAGTAGTTGTATTCGTAGTTGCTACCACCATATCCAAACAATACTGCGCTGGCCGGAGCCGAAACGCTCGTGTTAGTGTAGTAATTACTATATCCGGTGTTCCACCACCACCCGGAATTGGGCCACGAATAATTTTCGCCATGATCATAGTACAGCAATGTTTCGGATTGGGCGTGTGAGGCATATACCACACAACATAAGAGTGTAGAAATTAGGAATTTCATTTTAGTTCTTTTTAGCATTAATTTAATCAACAAGTAAGTGCGCAGGACGCGCACCTCTCCATGAACAACTTTAGTGCGAAAAAGATAAGGCACAGTAAATCAGTTATTTACATAAATCTCAAATAGCGACTTAATCCCAAAAAGGGAGCTAAATTCCCAAAAAGGGAATATTCCCAAAAAGAAATGTTGAGTGGGTGTTTCGAAAATTAATTCAGGAGATGCTTGATCTTCTCTCCGGTATCATTTAGATCATCAATGAGATATTTGGCAGATACCGTGGCACCAGTGATACCATCAATATTCCCTCCTAATTCAAATCCGGAAGTACTACCTACAAACTGTTGCAGCCATTTTGCCCTGCAGATTTCGTATCCATATTGCCCGCCATATTCTGCGATATCTACTTTTATGATGGAAAGGGAATTATCGTATATAACAATGTAGTCAAATGTTTCGTAGGACTCCACATTCGGGTTGGATGGAGCCGCGCATCCACCCACCTTACATCCAAATGCAGTTGTGTAACAAACATAACCAGCTGTTTTGTTATCAATGATTACTTCATGAAGCTGACCTATTTCTGCCTGCAGAGAATCAGGCACATCAATTTGTGAGAGGGAATACTCACTTCCTTTCCAGACTTTCGAAACAATTTTATTGACTTTTTTCTCTGGGTTGACAAAAGAGATTACAATCAAATAAATTGAAAGTAAGGTAAGTGTGTACAATAGTTTTTTAAACATAATTAGAACCAAAATCCGAATCCAACATTCAATACGTTAAAAGGCCTTGCATTGCCACCATTTTTCACCCACTGATAATCGGCCTTTACTATTGTACCCGGGGTCATTTGGTATCCAAGTCCAAGGGTGAGTTCCTCTCTATGATACGCCTCGTTTTTTATGATGTTCGCATCAACTTTATAATGTGTGTCGTAGTTTTCGTATCGCAAGAATGGAATTACTAGGGGATACGTATTATTTTTCCTTATTGAC
>Ga0181574_10003394_pt1 | contig 14161 bp, 14 predicted proteins | sample 101ome_24_FD_145600 | JGI IMG/M metagenome (GOLD analysis project Ga0181574, IMG submission 145600) | Coastal salt marsh microbial communities from the Groves Creek Marsh, Skidaway Island, Georgia - 101410AT metaG (spades assembly) | ecosystem: Environmental > Aquatic > Marine > Intertidal zone... | reverse complement strand
TTGCTCTTTTGGCTTCAAACCCGGTGCAAAAACCGGCCGTTTTACTTATTTGGCCGAATCAGCGCCTACCTAACACTCCTAAGCTTAAGCGCCATAGGCTGGACCATCTACCAAAAATTCTGGCTAGGGATTCCTATGGGCACTCGACCGCTATTTTTAGGTGGTCTCATTGGCCTTGTGATTAGCACCTTGTTTTTGACGATGGGATTTATTCTTGAAATCACCTCCACCATTCAACACAAAGTGTGTCAAGAAAAACCGTACTTTATCCGATCAATTGAATCCGGCGAGTCTGAAAAAACTAATTAGCGGCGATTTCAAGCCGGGCTATGGCTCGTTTTTTGGCGTTTTCAGCTCGAACCATGTTGATGGTCCCATTGGTGCTTTCCAGTCGCTCATTGGCGCGCTCAAGGGCCGCTTCTGCCCGACGGGCATCTGTGGTTTGACTGCCTTCAATATAATGCGTCGTAATCGTCACGCTGGTTGGGGTAATCTCTGCCAATCCGCCTGGAATAAAATACGTACCGGCTTCTGTTCCATCGACCACAAATTCACCGGGAATCAAGGCAACCAGTAACGGCGAATGATTGGCCAAGACACCAATTTCGCCCGTTGCGGTTGGCAACTTCACAAACTGAGGGCTGGCCGTTAAGGCTTCCCCCTCTGGAGTCACGATAGTCAACGCAAATTCGTCAGCCATTAGACGTCCATACTTTTGGCTTTTTCAATCACATCGTCAATGCCACCGGCCCACGCAAAGGCTTGCTCAGGCAAGTCATCGTATTGCCCCTCAACGATGCCTTTAAACGAGGCTACAGTGTCTTCTTTGCGAACGAATTTCCCTTTTAGGCCCGTGAACTGCTCACCCACGAAGAATGGCTGAGAAAACATCTTTTGAATTTTTCGAGCCCGAGACACGGTTACTTTGTCTTCTTCAGACAACTCATCAATCCCTAGAATTTTAATAATATCTTGCAATTCTTTGTATTTTTGCAAAATCTTTTTCACTTCTTCAGCAACCATGAAGTGCTCGTTCCCGATAATGTTGGGGTCTAAGATTGTCGAGGTTGATTCCAAGGGGTCAACCGCGGGGTAAATACCCGCAGAGGCAATGGATCGAGACAATACCGTTGTGGCATCCAAGTGCGAGAACGTTGTGGCTGGAGCCGGATCCGTTAAGTCGTCCGCTGGTACATAAATGGCTTGCACAGAGGTAATTGAACCGGTCTTCGTCGAGGTAATGCGGTCTTGCAACTCACCCACGTCCGTCCCTAGGGTTGGCTGGTAACCCACCGCTGAGGGCATCCGGCCCAATAGTGCCGATACTTCAGCACCCGCTTGAACAAATCGGAAGATGTTATCTACGAATAATAGAACGTCTTTGCCTTCTTCGTCTCTGAAATACTCCGCTTGAGTCAAGCCCGTAAGCCCAACACGAAATCGAGCACCGGGAGGCTCGTTCATCTGCCCATACACAAAGGCTGTTTTGTCCAATACGCCAGATTCTTTCATCTCCAACCAGAGGTCGTTGCCTTCCCGGGTTCGCTCACCCACTCCGGTAAATACGGAGTACCCCCCGTGCTCGGTCGCAATGTTTCGAATCAGCTCCATAATCAAAACGGTTTTGCCCACACCGGCACCCCCAAATAGGCCAATTTTACCCCCCTTAGGGTATGGGGCAAGCAGGTCAATAACTTTAATCCCCGTTTCAAACATCTCGGTGGACGTGCTTTGGTCGACCAAGGCAGGTGGTGTGTTAAAGATGGGCCGCTTGTGCTTAGCGTTGATCGGGTCTCCATAATCAATCGCATCGCCAACCACATTCATAATACGCCCCAAGGTTTCCGGGCCAACCGGAACCGTAATCGGAGATCCCGTTTGCGTGGCTTCCATGCCGCGAACCAATCCGTCTGTGCTGGACATCGATACCGCACGAACGACGTCATTCCCCAAATGTTGCATCGTTTCAAACACAATCGTTGTTCCGTCCGCTTTGGTTAGCTCAATCGCATCGCCTTGATTGGGCAAATTACCCCGTTCAAATTCAAAGTCCACAACGGGACCAATGACCTGTACAATCTGACCTTTTGTTGGTTTACTCATCTTCCTTTACTCCTTGCTTAATTACGCATCCACGAGGGCTTCAGCACCCGCTACAATTTCTGTTAATTCCGTAGTAATTGCCGATTGACGGGCTCGGTTATACGACAATTCCAGGTCTTTAATCATATCCCCCGCATTGGTTGTGGCTGATTCCATGGCATTCATTCGTGACGATTCTTCACCCGCACGGTTTTCAACCACCCACTGAAACAATTGTGTTGTTAAATACTGACGAACGAGCTGATCCAACACAGCCCCTTGGGATGGGACATAATCGTATTGGCCACTGGCAGCTGTGCTTGTTGTTTCTGTATTAATCGCAATGGGCAACAGGCTTTCTACCTGAACCTCAATGCGAATGGCCGAGTAAAATGCTTGGCGAACCACAAGTAGCTCACCAAATTCCCCCCGCTGATACCCCGCTAAAAAGTCTGAGACCTGATCTTGGATGCACTGAAACCCATCGGAATCTGCCGTCCAATTTAAAGTATGCGCATCAATCCGATGGGATTTAAACAATCCACGGGCTTTTTGGCCAACGGCAAAGACCGTATCTTTGTCCGTCTCAATTGTTGCCAACGCTTGCTTAAATACTGCTGAGTTAAATCCGCCACACAAGCCCCGGTCCCCGCCCAGTACAATAACATACCGAAGGGGTGACTGGTTGCGCTGAAATACGGCCGAGTCGTTGTCATGCGCTAAATCTGAACAAACCGTTTGAATCGACCGATTGATCGCATTGGCAAACGTTGAAAATGCGTTCATTTTGTCGTTCAGTTGCTTAAATTTAGCAGCCGCAACCATTTTCATGGCCCCCGTCATCTTTTGGGTTTTTTTGACGGAGGCTATTCGGTCTCGTAAATCGCGCTCAGTACTCATTTAATCTGCAAATAAAGACCGAACATCATTCGCAACAGACTCAAAGGCGGCTTTTGTTTCATCAGACAATACTTTTGTTGATTCAATGGCATCCAAAGCATCGCTATGATTCGTTGTTAGTCGTGCATGCAATTCTTTTTCAAATTCACGAATAACCGCCGTGCTAACGGCATCCATAAACCCTTGTGTGGCTACATAAATACTAGCGACCTGCAAGGCTGGACGCAATGGCGAGAATTGATCTTGCTTTAGCACCTCAATTAGGCGCTTGCCTCGCTCGAGCTGCTGCTTGGTTGCCTTATCCAAGTCTGAACCAAATTGAGCAAACGCAGCAATTTCCCAATACTGAGACAAATCCAGCCGCAAGCTTCCAGACACCGATTTCACAGCTTTAATTTGAGCGCTACCGCCCACCCGAGACACCGAAATGCCCGGATTTACAGCCGGCTTAATCCCCGCATTAAACAAATTGTTTTCTAGATAGATTTGTCCATCTGTAATTGAAATTACGTTAGTGGGAATATACGCCGATACATCCCCAGCTTGCGTTTCAATAATGGGCAACGCTGTCATAGACCCAGCGCCTTTTTCATCCGAATACTTCAAGGCACGCTCCAACAACCGAGAATGCAAGTAAAAGACATCCCCCGGATACGCTTCTCGACCCGGCGGCCGACGCAACAACAATGACAACTGACGATACGCCGTGGCGTGCTTAGACAAATCATCGTACACAATTAAAACCGGCTTACCGTTGTCCATAAAGTATTCCCCCATGGCACAACCCGAATACGGCGCAATGTATTGCAACGTGGCCGACTCCGATGCACTGGCTGACACAACAATGGTGTAGTCCATCGCCCCATGATCTTTCAAGGTTTGGACCACTTTGGATACCGTCGCCTGTTTTTGACCAATTGCTACATAAATACAAATAACATCGGTGTTTTTTTGGTTAATAATGGTATCCAACGCAATCGTTGTTTTGCCGGTTTTTCGGTCGCCGATAATCAACTCTCGCTGGCCACGCCCCACCGGAATCATCGTATCGATACATTTAATTCCCGTTTGCATGGGCTCACCCACTGGCTGCCGATCACACACCCCAGCAGCCACACGCTCAACATCGTATCGACCACTCGCCTGAATATCCCCCATGCCGTCAATGGCATTCCCCAGAGGATCCACAACACGCCCCAACAACGCATCCCCAACCGGCACGGACATAATCTTTCCAGTGCGCTCAACCTGATCCCCTTCCCGAACCGTATTGCCGGTTCCAAAAATAACGCACCCGACGTTATCTTGCTCCAGGTTAAACACCATACCCATGACGTCATTGGGAAACCGAATCAGCTCCCCCGCCATGACATTGTCCAAACCATGCACACGCGCAATACCGTCCCCGATTTGCAGAACACGCCCAATTTCTTTGGCCTCTACATTTACATCAAACGCTTTGATTTGCTCTTCCAATATTGCTGTAATTTCCTCTGTTTTTATGCCCATAACACCATCCTTTTTTATACAAACTCACGCTTCAATCGCTCTAAATTACTCGCCACAGACCCATCCAGCACCCAGTTTTTAATTGTAATTTTAAACCCGCCCAACAGATGCTTATCACAATTAAATACTGGGCGTATTGACGCTGTTTGCGCCTGTTTTTTAGCCAACGCAATCAACTTGTCTTTTTCAGCACCCCCAATCGGCGAAGCCGTGGTAATGGTCACTGTTTGTGTGGAAGATAGCTGATCAACTTTGGCTTGAATGCCATCTAAAATAGCTCCCGCTGATTGCAGCCGATTGTTTTGAATCAACAATTTAAAACACTGCTTAACCCGGGGACTGCCGGACTCTGGAAACACCCGGTCCAACATCCCAAGCTTGTCTGTTTTGTGCGTAGCTGGAGACTGAAAAAAATCCAAAACCCCCGGCGTGTCTTGCCACTTAAGCAAAACCTCTCGCACAGACTCAAGCAAACCAACGGCTTCCGAGTCCGAAATGCCAGCCGTTAATGCCGACAAATACCGATTGACAACAGCTTGAGACTGCTTCATTACTGCGACGCCTTCGCTAAGTACCGATTAACCACAGCACCATGCTGCGCATCGCTTAATGTTTCTTCGGTTAGCTTCTCAGCGATTGATACAGACAACTTCCCTGAAAAATCCATGATTTCTTTTTTAGCTTTAGCGATTTGCTGATCCACTTCTTTTTGAGATTCTTTCAACCGCCCATCAATATCTTGACGGGTTTTAGACAAAAGCGTTTCTCGCTCTTCTTGAATCGAACGCTCGGCCTGCTTGCGCATCTCACGCACTTCCAAACGAGCCTCTTTTAATGCAGCCTCTTGATTTTGAAGCAACTGCTCAGCAGACGCCTTGCTTTCCTTGGCATCTGCTAAAGCGCCCCGAATCTGGGCTTCTCGGCTATCTAGAAATGCAACCAGCGGCTTAAACAAAAACCGCTTGAGCAACAAAAAGAGAACCAAGAAGTTCACCATTTGCATAACGATTTCATACGGATTGATTGAAATCATGCGAAACCCCTGCGGTTAAACAACGAAAATTAAAATCAATGCGATAACCAAGGCATAAATACCAGTCGTTTCAGATACCGCTTGACCAATCAACATTGTTCGCGTGATCAAGTTTGCTTCATCCGGGCGTCGACCCAATGACTCACACGCTTTTCCAGCCGCAAATCCTTCGCCGATACCTGGGCCAATAGCGCCCAAACCCATAGCCAAGCCAGCTGCCAATAGTGCTATTGCTTTAATAATAATTTGTCCTTCATCCATTACTTAGTCCTCCTTGTATTGTCTACTCTTCACTTATCATACCAACGCTACACAACAAAAATCAACATCAACGATACAACCATTGCGTAAATGTCTGTTGTCTCTGTAACGGCTTGCCCAATCAGCATGGTGCGCGTTAATAGCGCCATATGCTTGGGGTTTTTAGCCACGGCTCGATTGGCATTGTATGCCACAAGCCCATCTCCGATGCCCGGACCAATAGCGCCAAAACCAATGGCGCACCCGGCACCCAGGAGCGCAAACGCTGCGGTCAGCGTTGGCTCCGGTGTAGACATGATTAAAATCAACGACACCGTCAACGAGAAAATGGTTGCCGTTTGAGTCACTGCCTGAGCAATCAGCATATGCAAGGACAACACATCGGTGTTTTTGGGGTTTTTTCCAATGCCTTCACAGGCAGCCCCACCCGGCAACCCCGCCCCAAGTCCGGACCCAATCGTGCCAAACCCAATCGCAATACCGGCTGCGATAAACGTCACCCCTTTAATCCAACTCACACTGGCATCGGGCGTTTGAAACAACAAGACCAGCGCAATCACCAATGCAAAAATAGCGGCTGTTTCTGTCACAGCCTGGCCAATCAGCATAGTACGAAGCAATGGGCCCGAGGCTTTTGGCTGACGCCCCAGCGCCTGCAACGCCTTCATGGCAATAAACCCTTCCCCAACCGCTGACCCAATGGCGCCTAGGCCAATGGCCAAACCCGCACCCAATACCGAACATAGTTTTACGATTAAATAGCTTGTCATGATTATTGCAATTGATTAATGTACGATACAGCCAACATAGAAAACACAAACGCCTGAATTAAGCCGGAAAATAAGCCGAAGAAAGCGAACAAACCAACGGGGACTAAAAAGTGGCGCAAGAGTTCGGACACAATAATAATGATAATCCCTCCCCCAAACACATTCCCAAACAATCGAAAAGAATGCGAAACCACGTTGGCCACCTGACCAATTAAATTTAGATAAAAAAATGGGTTTGCCCAAAAAAACAACACCTTCCAGCCTTTCATTGGGAACGGATCGTCAATAAAGCTGCGCACATAACCCAGCACCCCTTTGTTTTGAATCGCTGTTGCATGCGCAACCAAAAAAACCAAAAGGGCCATGCCCAAATCCGTGCTGAGCGAACGGGTTGGCTCTTTTAAATCCGGAAACGTCAATAGCGCTTTATACCAAACAGCATCGTACACAACATCGGGATTTATCCACGCATGAACAACCCCCATTAAAGTACCCACTGTTTTAATCACATTAGGAAAAATACCAATCCAATTGGAAACCAAAATAAAGACAAATATAGACAAAATTAAGGGGAGTAAGCGACGCCCTTCTTGCTTGCCTAAGGTGCTCACAACAATGTCGTCAAAAAACCCGATTACAAGCTCAAAAACACTCTGGCTTTTCCCCGGAACTACCGTGAGCCGACGCCCAACCTGCCAAGCAAATAGGCTTAAAACAACCATGATAAACCAGGTCGTTCCCAGCATAACCGGGTCGACGATGATTGTCTTCCCAAATATTGTTATTGCCCATTCACTTATTGCACCAATTTTGTCCATACTTATCCCTTTTTTATTTTATGAAGGATCATTGTACCAAACGTCGGGGTCTATCGACAAGCGCTGAATATACCGCCACGCATTGGATTGGGGCAATGCTGTTGGCCACGACTGTGCCAAACCGGTTTCAACAGGGACAAACCCCTGAACCCCAAGATCCTGAGTCATTTGATGCACGTTGTCTGGGTTGTCATCCACAAATGCCCAGTTGGCACCCAGGGAAAGCCCCAAAACAGTCTGGCAATACGCCTGTACAACCGTCGAAAACACCGGCAAGGGCTTGCCCATCCAGTGAATAGGGCCAACCTGCCGCTCAATTTGCTCTGAAAAATGACCAATAACCGGCACCCGTTGGGTATTGGCCTGAACATACCGGTCTGGATTAATACAAATAATTGGCACATCCGGACGCATCCGTTTGTGCTGAATAACTCCCGCATAGCCATCCGCTTGGTCCGATGTGCAGGCCAAGACAACCGCTTGCGCCTGGGCCACATCCAATACCCGTTCACCCCCCGCATCGTGCACATAGCAAAAGGCATCGTCTGAACCGACTAAAAACACCGGTTTTCCATCAACTAGACGCCGAGCGTCTGGATCCCAAGCCAAACCACGACCCGATGAAATAATGCATTTCGGATCGATCGGCATCCCCATTGCGTGCAAACGCGTAGAAATGGCGTCCGGGGATACGCTGGTGTTGTTGGTAACCACCACCACCGGCTTGCCGGCATCCAGCATTGCCTGAACACATGCAACGGACTCTGGAAACGCCCCCAGGTGGTTATACAACACCCCAAAGGCATCCACCAACAGCCCATCGTATGCACAAAAATTTATACCCGGCATTACAAGCTCCGGCGGGCTTTCACAATCAACACTGCAATTAAATACGCATTGTAACTAAATAGACCCAAGAGCGTTATCGGCATGCTCATCATCGGAGAGGCTGCGGCATACCCAATGGGAAGTGCGTAAACCGCCAACCGAGCCAAAAAATAGGCAAAAAATCGACCATAGTGCCGGTGCGCCACAACCGTTTCTTGAGCCCGAACAAAGACCCAAAAACCAACCGCTCCGCAGATACCCCCCGATGCCAACGACAGGGCCCACACCCATTGGCGAATGCCCAAACACACACACACACAAACCCCCAGCCCAATCAGAACTGGCCGAATCACCCGGTGGCGCAGCAACACCAAATTACTGGCCAAGGCGCATCACCTGTTTGTATAGCTGATAAAACCCCACCAACACACCGGCCAAAACACCGAAAATAATCCCCCAACCATGCGCATTGATCACACGCTCAACACCCCATCCCAACACGCCGCCGGCACCCACACAACCAATCATGGTCATCACCGATACCGATGCCGCCCGCATGAGCTGCTTCACAACAGCTTTAGGGTCTTCTGACATGACTCCCAAGAAACTGGTTTTTATTAAAAATCATAACGAATTAACTATAGCACACCTGCCCAGCATCCGAATATTTGCTAAACTAATAGACAAGTATGATTTTAGGTATTCAAACTGCACAAAAGCCCAACGGGTTGGCCCTTGTCGATACACATGGTGATCTTTTAGCCACGCTGTCTCACGACAACGGTCGCCGGTTTGGGGATACCGTAGTGGAGCAAGCCCACGCCCTGTGCGAACAGGTGGGTAAAACACTTAACGATATTGAAGCCATTGGGGTTGTTACCGGGCCCGGCGGGTATACGGCCGTTCGGGTGGGGGTTGCCCTTGCCAATAGCGTATCGCTGGTAACCGGATGCCCGGTATACGGCATAGACACACTCACCGCCATGGCTCACCCCTATTGCGCCATCCCAGGAACGGCGCTGGTTATGACGCCCACGCTTGGTACCCAGGTTGCTGTTCAACTCATGGGGTTTCACACCAACACAATCAACCCCCTCACACCCCTGGATGTCATCGATGCGGCCACACTGACAAACACATTGGCCAACGTGTCGGGCAATTTGTATATTATTGGGACCCTGCCCGAACCCATCGCAACGCTGGACAATTCGGCATTAATTCGGGTTCACACCCTGCCCGATGCCCGAATAGTCGCCCAATGGGCCGCGCAACAATTTAGGCAAGAGACCCCATCACACGCCTGGGTTTCAGCCTATTACGCCTATGCAGCCGTTGCAGCCCCCAGCCGATAGCCATCCGTGCAATTTTATGCCAAATTATGGCATACTATATAAAATATGAAGCAATCGAAAAACGATACTATTGTTGTATCCGGTGCTCGGATGCACAACCTTAAAAACATTGATTTAACGATCCCACGAGACAAACTGATTGTCTTTACCGGGCTGTCTGGATCTGGGAAGTCGTCCCTAGCGTTTGACACCATTTATGCCGAAGGCCAGCGCCGGTATGTCGAGTCCCTATCTGCGTATGCCCGGCAATTTCTCAACCAACTGGATAAGCCGGATGTGGACCGCATCGACGGATTATCCCCCGCTATATCCATTGACCAAAAAGCCCCCTCCCACAACCCCCGATCGACCGTTGGAACGGTCACTGAAATTTACGATTACCTGCGTGTCTTGATGAGCAGCATTGGGGTGCCCCACTGCCCCTCGTGCGGCGGGGAGGTCCGCTCCCAAAGCATTCAAGAAATGGTGGACCAAGTGATGGGCTCCGCTGATGAAGAACCCACCATCATGGTGCTTGCCCCCATTGTTCAAGACCGAAAAGGTACGTTTACCAAAGAATTGGATCAATGCCGTGCCAATGGATTTTTGCGGGTTCTTGTGGATGGGGATATCCTGCGTTTATCTGAAAAAATTCAGCTAAGCCGCAATCACAAGCACACCATTTCGATTGTGGTGGACCGATTTTCACTATCCAAAGCCAATGAGCCTCGGTTGTTTGAAGCCATTGAAACGGCGACCCAACAAACTAAGGGCATGGTTGAAATTATCTGGACAGATACCGATCGACGCCAGCTATTTAGCGAACAATTTGCCTGCCCCGACTGCCAAGTCAGTTTGCCCGAAATTAATACACGACTGTTCTCCTTCAACTCCCCCGTAGGCGCTTGTGGGCAATGCCGCGGCCTGGGCTATCACTTGGCCTTTGACCCCTTGTTGGTTATCCAAGACGAAACCTTGCCGTTGCGCCTGGCCACTCAACGGTGCCTGGATTTGGATTATACCGCCATTGGACGCGATGCAGATCAGCTCTGCCGACAATACGGGTTTGATTTATCGGTTCGGGTGTGCGATTTAACCCCAGAACAGTATCAGATTATTATGTATGGGGATCCGGATAATCGATCCGCCGCCTGGCATGGGATTATCCCGGCGTTGGACATGCGGTATGCCCGATTTCGTCGGGACCACATGCGACAATTTTTACATCAGTTTATGTCTGAACGCCCCTGCAATGCGTGTGGAGGCAGCCGCCTATGCCCCGAAGCGTTAGCGGTTACGGTATCGGGTCTATCATTGGCCACTATTACAGAAAAAAGCATTGATGATTTAATTGCCTTTTTTAATCAACTCACACTGACCGATACCGAAGCTCATATTGCCGATCAACTCCTAAAAGAAATTGTTGAGCGATTGTCGTTTTTACAGCGTGTTGGCGTGGGGTATTTAAATCTATCTCGAAAAGCCGGAACTCTATCCGGCGGCGAATACCAGCGGATTCGGTTGGCTACCCAAATTGGTGCGGGTTTAACCGGCGTGTTGTATGTGTTGGACGAGCCCAGCATTGGTTTGCACCAACGGGACAACCAACGCCTCATTGACGCCTTGTGTCGCCTGCGAGATTTGGGGAACACGCTGATTGTTGTGGAGCACGATGAAGATATGATTTTATCAGCGGATCATGTGGTCGATATTGGCCCGGGGGCCGGACGATACGGCGGAAATATTTTGTTTTCCGGACCCGTCAGCAAACTCAAACAATCCAAACAATCGGTTACCGCCGACTATTTATTTGGAAAAAACAAACTCAAGACACCCAAAACCCGCCGAAACTGGACAAAATCACTCGTACTAACCGGCGCCACCAACAACAACCTCCAAGACGTTTCGGTAGAATTCCCGCTGAATATTCTAACCTGTGTCACCGGGGTCTCCGGATCGGGAAAAAGCACCTTGATTCACAGCATTTTAAAGCCAGCACTCATTAAGCATACCAACCGCCAGTCCATTAAATCGCCGCTATTTAAATCCCTATCCGGGTTGGAGCATGTGGATAAAGTAATCACCATTGACCAAACCCCGATTGGCCGCACGCCACGCTCAAACCCAGCAACATATACCGGTGTTTTTACCCCCATTCGGGACCTCATGGCCCAAACCAAAGAAGCTAAAATTCGTGGCTACAAAGCCGGGCGATTTAGTTTTAACGTCAAAGGTGGCCGCTGCGAAGCGTGCCAGGGAGACGGCTCTGTTAAAATTGAAATGCACTTTTTGGCCGATGTCTATGTCACCTGCGATGTGTGCAATGGCAAACGCTACAACCGCGAAACCCTATTGGTTACGTTTGACAACCATACAATTGCTGATTTTTTGAGCATGACGGTGAATCAAGCCATGGAATCCTGCCTCAAAGACATCCCGGCTATTCACCAAAAACTCAGCACGTTGCAAGATGTTGGCTTGGGGTATATTCAACTGGGGCAAAGCGCCACAACACTGAGCGGCGGGGAAGCCCAACGGATTAAACTCGCCAAAGAACTCTCGCGCCCACAAACAGGCAACACGGTGTATTTGTTGGATGAACCCACCACGGGATTGCATTTTAAAGATATTCAAAATTTACTGGCTGTCTTGCAACGATTGGTCGATATGGGCAACACCGTTGTTGTCATTGAACACAATTTAGATGTGATTAAAACAGCAGATTATGTCATTGATCTCGGCCCGGATGGGGGAAATAATGGGGGGACTATTGTTGGGTTTGGAACACCGGAAAACCTAGCCAAAATCAAAGCATCGGTTACCGGACAGTATTTGGCGCCATTGTTGCAATGATTCGACGGTTTCGCTACGGGTGTTGGTGTGGGGTGTTCGGTCTTGTGTTGCAGTTATCCACCTGGGGATCTATACCCGAGTACCTAGGCCCCCACGACACCCATTACGCCATTCCAAATAATTGGGAATCAGTCACCGGGGATCAGCGAACCGTTATCCTGCTTCATAACGAACTTCCCGTAACGTTATCAATTACATCCCGAGTCTTTCCAGAAGGCATTACCGTCAATCGACTGCAAGATATGCATATGGTTGGGAATTATGATGGCTGGATCAGCATTGGCACCGAGCTGGGAACTTTATTTGATAACCAACGGGCCAATGCAACCGAATCGTTTAAAGCTATTTATGGCAAAACACATTTAAATGAAAACTTGAAACCTATTCGCGATTTTGTTATTGACTATTATTTTGTCAAAGATACTATCGGGTATATTGTGTCGATTCAAACCCCCCAGCACCACTGGCAGACGCTGAAGCCGGATATTCAGTTTTTTTTAAAACATTTTTGGATTGGCCCAGATCCCAAACAAATCCTGTCAGACACCACCCCGTATTTGTGGTCTATGAGCGGCAAAACATCGGGACACACACGCTACTTTCCCATTCATATAAACACACCCAACACCACAACCCCCAACTGGCAGATTGAGCGCCCCCGAGAAGGCTTAACATCCGCGCCCGTAATTGGAAATACATGGTATGCTTTTGCCCAAAGCGACCAGCTAATTGTTGGGGACCTTAAAACCGGTACCCCAAACTGGACAATGGTCGTTCCAGGCGGTATTGTGAGCCAACTGGCCATTCATAAAGATCTGTTATTTTTTGTCACAGGAGCCAATCCCAATCAGTTAATTGGGGTTGACCCGGACTCCCAACAAATTGTTGTGCGAGTCACACTCAATGAGCCCCTAGCCAGTCCAAATATTGTGATTCACAACAACCAATTATTGCTTCAATTATTTACACAGTTAATCGCCATTGACATACATACCGGTAAATTGCTGTGGGAACACCCAAACATCAGCAGCATGCCCCCAACAATGACTAAAGACGCCCTTGTATTAATGCCCAACAACCAAGCGGTTCACCAATTGGACAGCGACACCCGAGTACTCAAACACAGCTGGGACCTTGCGCCTCAAGAAAGCCCCATTGCACACGGTGAGCATTTATGGACGGCCCATTATACCGGAAACACACTGCATGTCACTGTATTAAACACCCAAACCGGCGAAGTTGATGCGCAACTGACACAAACAGCCAGTCAAATTCAAACGGTATGGCCCGCAGCTCTGTCCCAGCATCATTACGGGGTTTTGTTTAACGATGATACGGGCATGCATTATCTGTGGATTATTGATACCCGAACCCGAAAAACATCTGGGTTTGTTTTGATTGATACGCCAGTGCTGGGCACGCATATCATTGGAACCCCCGACACCTTCGAAATTGTATGTGGAACCGATCGTAGTAGTCATATTCGAGGCATTCATGTGAATACCAATACAGAAACACGTCGAGACCTACCCATTCGGCTTGAATCACCGTTGTACCACGTCATGTATGGACGATTTGGCTCACAGTTTATTTTGGGTCATAATAACCAGTTTTTACAGGCATTATCGTTGCCATAATTTAGATTGTGGTATACTAAGCAGGTGTGTTGAATCTTAGGATTATCAAGTATAAAAATATTTAAGGATTAACAACTATGTTCTCACGATTTACAGAAAAAGCGATTCAAGCCATTATGCTAGCCCAAGAAGAGGCTAA
>Ga0181574_10003389_pt1 | contig 14166 bp, 7 predicted proteins | sample 101ome_24_FD_145600 | JGI IMG/M metagenome (GOLD analysis project Ga0181574, IMG submission 145600) | Coastal salt marsh microbial communities from the Groves Creek Marsh, Skidaway Island, Georgia - 101410AT metaG (spades assembly) | ecosystem: Environmental > Aquatic > Marine > Intertidal zone... | reverse complement strand
TCCGGAAGCGAGAAACACTATTACGATCGAAAACGACGAAAACTCGTGGGGCCTTGAAGCAAGCCTTGAACTTGGACACAAGCTCGCATTGGTGTTGGACATACACCATCACTGGGTCAAAACAGGTGAGTATATTCTGCCAACCGACGATAGATTTTCTCGCGTAGTAGATTCTTGGCGTGGAGTACGTCCTGTGATACATTACTCAGTATCCCGTGAAGACTATCTTGTAGACTTTGATGTAAACAAAAAACCTACAATGGACATTTTGTTGCTAGAGGGTTACAAAAAACAAAAATTACGAGCCCATTCTGATTACATGTGGAACAATTCAGTGAATGATTGGGCACTAACGTTTTGGGACTTTGCAGATATTATGGTAGAAAGCAAAGCAAAAAATCTAGCAAGTGGAAAATTACATGAATACTACAAAGAAAATTTACAACTATTTTAAAGAAAGCTATCAAAATAGTAAGTTAGCTTTTTACTGTGAAGTCGGTGAAACAATTTTATTAGTTACGGGTAGTGCAATTCTAAGTTTTACAATATTGGATCCTGCTACTAAGATTTTTGTACCTTTGTATTTAATAGGAAGTATATTAGCAATGATAAGCACATACATAAGGCGTAGTAGTGCAATTCTTTTAGTGACTTGGTTTGCTTTAATGAATGCCTGGGCTTTTATTCAATTGTTTATTATGGCATAAATACTTTACAAAGGAGAACTTATGAAAACAGAAGCAGGAAAAGTCGTTAATTTAAATATAGATAAGATTACTGGAATTAGGGCTGATAGAAATGCTGGCCAAAGAACTTATGTTCCTGTTAAAGAAGAATATAAGTTTCCTACTCCTACAATAGCTAGGAAAGGTCAAAGACCAAATTTAACAAAAGACGGTTTACAAAAAAACTAAGGAGGGTTCAATGATTAAACAATGGATCAATGAACGTAAAAAAGAAAGAACTTCGTGGGATGGCGCAGTTCTTATTGTTCTTGGACTTCTAGTGTTGTTTCTATCTCCACTAGCTAAAATCGGTGCTGGTATCGCTATCGCCTACGGTGCATGGACAATTTGGAAAAAAGACTAAAGTTTACTAATATCTAAATCACTACTTGCGGGCATATCCCATATCTTTTTACGGGTTATGCCCATTTTTTGTGCAAATTTTTTGCTGTCGCACTCTTCACATACATGAAATACATTGTTGTTTATCCTATTAGGATCCATAGACCCTCTTGGTCTTTGAAATATCTTATCACAATTATCGCAACGTAACAATACCACAGTTTTGTTTCTAAAGTAACTGTGTTTTTTACCACTTTTACTACAGCGTTCATGCCTTGTTTTTTCTATATATTCTCTAATGAACATAATTATATTTACATTAAGATTATAAAATTAATGTATAAATACATAAGATAAGGGGAAAATATGTCCATTTGCACACTTACCGAAGCCGCAAAAAAACAAATAGAAACAATTTGTGAAGAAAATCAAGTATATGCTGTCACATTAAACCTAAAGGGTGGTGGATGTGCAGGATTTGAGTACGAATGGGGTACATACAAAACTCCGGAAGAATTATTAGATGACGACGAAATTATCAAAACTGATAACGGATACACGTTTGTTATTGGTAGTGCAAGTATGATGTTTCTTTTCGGAACTGTAATAGATTACAAAAAAGACATAATAGGGTCAATGTTTGACATACAAAATCCTAACGCCAAAAGCAGTTGCGGGTGTGGCGTTAGCGTAAATTTTGATATGGACAAACTCAGTATGCCTGCATAACGGAGCAATAAAAAATGGCAAAACAAGATATTAATATTGGTGTTGAGGGTAACGACGGTACTGGTGATAGTATACGTGAATCCTTTAAAAAAGTAAACGAAAACTTTACAGAACTTTATGCTGTATTTGGTGTTGGTGGACAAATTAACTTTACAACACTCAGTGATACACCAGATACGCTTACTCCAAACACAGTACCATTAGTCAATTCATCAGGTACACAATTAGGTTTAGCTGAATTAGGCTCCAACAGCGATTTACCTGTGACAGATGATTTGTATAGCACAGTCGACACAATTACTTTTAGATACAATGTAGCAGGAAAACTTGTCATAAGTTCATCTTTCACACAGGTTTCAGATGATACTTCACCAACAATCGGTGGTCCAGTAAACGCCGCTAATTTTGGTGTGGCAAACGTAGCCATTAGTTCAGAAGCCGCAGATGCAATCAACACAGCACATAACTTAACTGGCGATGCACAAGTAACAGTTGATGATTTGGTTATAAGCAAAGGATATGCTGATCAAAGATATATTACTTCTGGCTTGCCTTTGCGTATTGAAGAAGAACCTGCAGGCAAGTTGCACTACACATGGACTATTAATAGATATGTTGATAACACTATCGAAATTTTAAATCATTATACGGCAGATCAAGTATTACAAACAACAGGGCATGGACTAGATAGCGGAGCAAACGGATCTGCAATTAAGTTTAATGCAGAAGATACTGATCCTACAGGACTAGTTAGCAACACGGTATACTATATTAGAGTCGTAAATGCTAATAGATTAATGCTTTTCTCTGAAGCTAACAAAGCATTTGCAACTTCAGACAGTGACACTGATGCTAATGACAACAAAATTAATGTAGCAGGCACAATCGATGCTGATGATACTCACACTATTACAGAAGCGGCTTTGGATAATAATTTATCTGGAAATTACTTAGATGACGTAGGTATGCCAAGACAGAGTATAACACGTAGACAAGGTGATACTATGACTGGGCCTTTATATCTATCTGATCATCCTGGAGAATTAGCAGGTCAAGGTGCACCAAACGGAATTGAAGACCTACAAGCGGCAAGTAAATTTTATGTAGACAATACTGCATATAGTTCCCCAGAAGTATTACACGTAAGCACCAACGGTGATGACACTATGGCAGGAGTGCCTCCAGGGAGAGAAGGTACTTCTTTTACATATGCATTTAGAACAATTAATGCAGCCGCAAGAAGAGCCGACGTTTTAGTCAGATCTTCTTCAGCAATGCCTGGTACTTATATGCAAACACTCACACATACATCTGGACAGAATGAATCAAGAGTTATGAATGCAGATGTTGATGTCCCTGTATTTGCACAGGCTAGAAATTTAACCGAGCAAAATAGAAAATTTGTTATTGCAGAGGTGACAGGATTTTTAGCATATACCTATCCAAATTTTACCTACAATATAGATCTATGTGAAAGAGACGTAGGCTTACTTGTAGACGCACTTGCTATTGATATTAATAGAGGACAAAGTGCCAACTTTTTAACTAGACAAGCGGCTGAAAAATATTATTCTTCTGTAAGTGGCAGAATTGCAATTACATCACAACTTACAGAAACACTTGCAAGTATAAACTTTGCCCAAGAACTGCACAGTGCTTTACTGCAAAACAACATGTACCAAGCACAGACAATTGATGATATTACAAGAGCAACTCCAGGTAGAGTTACAACAACAGGTAACCATGGCTGGAGTGATAGAAACATTGTATTGTTTAGAAACATAGGTGGTATGACTGAAATAGAGGGTAAAAAACTCTATATCAAAAAAATATCAGATGATACATTTGAACTTTATGAAGATACTGCTTTTGAGATACCGTTTGACACTAGTGCATTTACAGGTTATACATCAGGAGGACAAGTTGGTTTAAGATTCCAATTAGAAGAGGATCAATTCTTTGATGATGGTATTGTTCCTATGAACAGTGCCACACAAACTTCTCCTGTAAGAATTACAACAACACAGAGTCATGCTGTGTCAGATGGCGACAGTATAACAATTTCAACCGTTAATGGAATGACCGACCTAAACGGCAATACTTACACTGCAAGAAGAATAGATGCTACAACTTTAGATTTATATACAGGTCTCCCTAGTGCAAAAGACATTAGCGGAATGACAAATGCAAATCCTGTTGTAGTAACGACTACTACAAGTCATGGACTAAGCAATGGTACAAAGATAGCAATCACAGACGTAAGTGGATTTGCTGATGCTCCTAATCCACATCCAGTAAATAGCAAGTCTTTTTATGTAAACAATGCCACTAGTAATACTTTTGAACTTTACACAGACGCAGGACTAACCACTACACTCGATGGTACAACATTTGATGCATACACAAGCGGAGGTGCTGTAACTGTAAATCCTTTAGATGGTACTGGTTTCCCAGCATACACAAGTGCAGGTCAAATAAGCAAAGAAACAGATGCAGCCAGCAATGCTCAATCAGGTATAAATGCAAACTGGAATACTATTAAAACAATTATACAAAATGGGATTGATGCAGGAGATGATATAGCATACGGTAGTACATATAAAATTGTTGTAACCAACGGAGCGGCAAATTACACTGACCAAACTAATCCTGCAAATTCAGATGCACTGCCTGGAAAAGTTATCAGAGGAAAAAGATCAGAGGCTATTGGTAGGATTGTCAAAGTTACAAATGACGTAAGTTCAGAATCAGGTACTGATCCTGTAACAGGTGCAACAGAACCTAATCCAACAGTATTTCAAGTACACTTGTTATCAGCAAAAGACTTTGAAGCTGAAGAACCTTTAGAATATGGTAACTTTAATAAAGAAAAGCAAGTTACTATCAGAGTTGAAACTGGAATCTATGAAGAAGATTATCCAATTAAATTAGGTGCAAACGTTTCACTTAAAGGCGATGAATTTAGAAGAGTTATAATCAAACCCAAAACAGAAACCGATTCAAAACAACCTAGAGTTTCACAAAGTAAATGGGCTCAACAATATTTCTATAGAGATAACGAGTTTGATGGACTTACACTTGCAAGAGGTGGTACTCCGTTTATTAACCAAGAAGGGAATGAACAGGGTAAATTTGGTTACCATTACTTATACGATCCAAACAAGCCTATCAACACAGGTGCTGTGATTACTAACGCAGGAAGTTTTACTACTGCTGCGGCAATTATAAAAGAAAACAAAGACTACATTATCCAAGAAACAATAAAATATATCAGTGATAGGTTTCCTGCTCTTGTTTACAGCGAAGCAAAGTGTAGAAGAGATACAGGATTGATCATTGACGGTATTGTTCATGATTTAATAAACGGCGGTGAAGAAAAAACTCTAGAGAATCAAGGATCATATCATGAATTAGGATACACAGATTTCCTTACACAACTAGGCGATTCCACACAGGAAATAGCAACAGAATCAGCTATTGGTAATATTTCAACTCTGTGTGCAAGTTTACTTGCAGGAACAGCACCTACATTTACTGTTGCTACAGCTACATTTACACCTGTCTCAGGAACAACATACGATCCGGTTACAGGAATATTGATAGCAGAAATAGGATCACACACGTTAACCACAAATGATTATGTAGAAATACAGCCTAACAGTTTAACATTTACATGTGCTTCAGATGGAAACACAACTCCATATAGCTATCCAAGAGCAAGCGGTACTGGCGTCAACGCTGGTGTTGCTGATCCTGCGTATCAAACAAAGTTACAAATCCAAGCTGTCACAGCAACAACAATCACATTAGATGTTGGTACATCTAGTGAAACATCAGCACATACTTTTGTAAGTGCAACAAGTGGAGCTATCCAATTAAATGAATATACAGCAGGTAGTGCAGAAGTATTAGCAGTTGAACAACCAGATATCACTTTAGGATCCGGTGAAGCAGGCACAGTGTCTTTGGTTGGACAATTTATAGATAAAATTAATTTTGTATTTAATATCGAATACAATCCTCCATTACGTAACGACCAATTAGATATTTTCTTAATGGGTGATCAAACTATTGTAAGAAATGTTACATGTAGAGGACACGGAGGATTCATGTGTGTACTTGATCCTGAAGGACAAGTTCTTATTAAATCTCCTTACATACAAACAGCATCTAGTTTTAGTAAAAGTATCAATAAGAAAACTTTTGCAGGAGGAATGTATGTTGACGCTTATGTTGGTAACTTGCCTACAAGAATTTTAAGTAAAACAAACAACTTTGAAATTACTGTGCAGAGTGCGCCAGGTGAAGGATTGAGACTTAGAGAACCGCAACTTCCTTGTCCGTTTTATGTTGACGGAAGACGTATGCAGGTTAATGCTATTGCAGGATACGACAGTGCCCAAGGTACAGCAACATTATTTTTAGATGCAAACTCAAATGGTGGTGCAGGTTATGATGAGACTGGTTTTGACAACCCTGTTGTGGCGAGAGATATTTTCCTACAGACAGCTGGTAACAGATCTATTCTTGCTAACGACTTTACACAGATTAATGACTTAGGATACGGTTTAGTTGCCAACAATGCGGCATTTTCAGAACAGGTATCTACGTTTACATACTATTGTCATACAGCTATGTATGCAAACAACGGTTCAGAGATTAGAGGATTAAACTGTTCTAATGGCTATGGTAATTTTGGTTTAGTAGCAGAAGGAGCAGATCCTAACGAAGTTCCAGATCAAATTACACTTAAAAACAACCAGACACAATCTGCCAAAGCAATCACTGATGCTCCGGCTGGATTTTCTAATGCATTTGATGATCCTAGTTTATATGTTTACGACTTGGCTAGGCCTCCTACAACAAGCAGTTTAATTACTATTGATCATCCAACAGCTGGCACACTTAATTATGTGGTGAGTAGCATAACAAACTTATCAGATGTTGATGGTGATGGTACGCAAGGCGAAACAGGTGATGCACTTGCGACAGGTGCAAGAACAGTAGACTCATTAACGGTTTCTATCAATACTCTTGGAACAGTGGCTGCTACCTATACTGATATTGCAACCACAGCAACTAAGACTAATACAATTACTGGTGCTACAGTAGCAAATCCTGTTGTGGTAACAATGACTGGTCATAATTTACGTGACGGTGACAAAGTATCTATTGCTAGTGTTGTTGGTATGACAGAACTTAATGGAAACACCTATTATGTTAAAAAAGTTGATGCTAATGATGTACAACTTTACAGTGATTCATTATTAAGAAATACAGTAGATGGAACAGGTTTTACTGCTTACACAAGTGGTGGTACTGGTACCACAGCAACTGGTTCTGGTTTGACCATGAACGTCACTATTGATCACGCAAGTGCACCAGGTACAGCAGTATTGGCAATCAATAGACCAGGTACGCTGTATCATGCTGATTCAGCTATAACAATATTAGGAACAGTTTTAGGAGGCACAAGTCCTACAAATGATCTTACTTTCAACTTGTCTGCAATATTTGGTTCTGAACCAGGTGTAAAAAGTAACAGAATTTACAAACTGGATCTTGTTGCTGACAATGTGAAAGCAGATGATTTCTTTGGCACATTAAGAGAGAATGTTGCTGACGGATTAATTATAGAATACAAAGATAATTTCAATCACATATTATCACAAGCAAATGATCCTTCTAAATTAGAAACGAGACCTAGTACAGCTATCAACTTTGATGAAAGTGACAATGTAACTTATAGAAGTACATCTTTCAGCCAAGCTGACAGCTTTAGTCAATCATTGTTGTCAGATGAAGTTCTTACTACATTTGAAATAGGATTTGATTTTGTTGATATGCAGGTTGCAACTTCGTACTTATCAGGTGGTTTTGGTAGTGCGGCTGGAGATACAAGACTAGCTATCCAAACTCTAGATGCAGGTGGCACAAGCAACTTTACAGATGCGTTACGTATAGCAAGAGACGGTACTGCTCAAACAGTGAGAACTCCGCCTGCTAGTTTAAATTATCCTAATGCATATTCATTAGTTTCAAGAAACATTAGGTACATTCAGGAAGAAACTATTGCTTGGATTAATGCACAGATCTCCGGCGGCTTAGGTATATGGAGTGGCTTTACTTATAGCGAAGAAAAATGTAGAAGAGATTTAGGTTATATAGTTTTTGGTGTTGCTAAAGACTTGTTGTTCGACGGTAATGCGAGTACAGTGACAAATGCAAAAAGATATTATGCAGGTGCTGTTGGCGGACAAGAAGCACAAACTGTGGCCGCAATAGATCAAGCAAAATTAATTTTAACAGATGTCATTAACCAAAGTGCATACTCCTCTATTAACACTGTTGGTGTAGAACAAGACCTGTCAGGAAGTGCAGCAGAAGGTGGATCTGCAACAGATGGTGGTGCTTTAATGGATATTGTTGCAGATGCTATCGAAGTTGGATTAACTACTGTGCCTACTGCAACTGGTTACGCAGGTGGTATGTTATTCTTATGGAATGGTAAGACACATCAAGTAAGAGATTATGATGCTGTATCTATTATTACTACAACAGGAAATATAACAGTAAATGCAGGAGAAACAATTACACAGGCAACAAGCGGTGCTACAGGTGTGGTGCTTAGAAATGTATCTGCAAGTAATAGTGTAGAAATTACAGATGTGACAGGTGTGTTTGACACAACAAATACTCTAAGTGGTTCTACATCAGGTGCATTAGGTGCTAATAGTGTGCCAACAGAGATAGGCTTGAATACATATGGTGTGATTGACTTCATTGATTATGAAACAGAGAACATTAATAGAAGTTATCAAACTGTTGGTTTAAACAGTGCAGTACCGGCCTCAGATAGACAAATACAAGCTGCATTGCAAAGAGCTTCAACTGGTGAAATCACAGTTGCTATTTCACTATTGAGAGCAACAGGACACGACTTTACACAGATTGGAACAGGTGGATTTAATGATTCAAACTATCCAAGTGTTATTTTAGGTGATCCTGTAAACAGTCTTGCAACCAATTACACAGATGCTGATACAGCTCAATCTGCACAAATTTGGGAAAGACGAAAAGGTAGAGTATTCTTCGTAACCACAGACCAAGATGGATTCTTCCGCGTTGGTAAATTCTTTAGTGTGGATCAGTCAACTGGTGATATTACTTTTGCAGGTGAGATTGGACTGTCAAACGCTAACAGCTTAGGATTCAAAAAAGGTGTTACTATTAACGAATTTAGTGCTGATGACAGTTTTGCAGACGACAGTGCTTCGGCAGTGCCAACAGAAAAAGCAACAGCAAGTTATATTAACAGAGTTTTAGGTTACAACGTAAGAACCAACACACAAATTGATAATATCACAGGTAACAGAATAGGCCCAGGTTTCCTACCGTTGAATCCAGGTTCAACAGATATGGAAGGTGACCTAAACATGGGATCAAATAAGATCCAAAACTTAGGCCTACCCGCAAGTGGTACCGATGCTACCAATAAAAATTATGTAGATGACAACGTTGAATCTTACAATGCAATTAAATTGATGAGAGATTTCAATGAATTTAGTCCTGCAGAAAATGAATTTATTGTAGCAAGTGGCAATAAAATTATTTACACAGAAAACGAAACCCTAGGAACATTTGCCTTTGGTGATGTCATAACAGGATCAGTATCCGGAGCAACAGGTACTATCAAAGGATATGAAGCAGTTACAGATGAACAACTAGGTTCGGTAAGGAAAATTACTTTTGAACCTGGCGTAGGCAGTGCAGATTTTGTTTCAACTGATGTAGTTACAGCAACAGGAAAGTCAGCAAATATCAAGACAACAACTGCTAACCCAAATGTTGGTGTGGGATATTCTGAATATGTTAATGCAGCACAAGCCGCAAGCGGTAATGATGTTGAACTAACAGTCACATCAACTGATGGAGCTAGAACCTACAGCTTAAATTACAAGCCTGATACACTTGTAAACGCAGATGTAAGCAGTTCTGCTGCTATCGCTCAAAGTAAATTAAACATGCAGACTGCTGGTACAAGAGCAAATGCTACAGGTATTTCACAAGCTGATTTAGGACTGGCTACATTTAAAGATACTGAATTTACAGAAACAAGTGGTTTTGTAGAACTGCAAACCAGTTCGAGTACTTCAACAGGTATAGACCCATCCAAGTTACAACATGTAGGAACTGATACTGTGTTAGGTAGAAGTGCTGCAGGTGATGGTGCTGTAAGTGCGATAAGTTTTGATACTGTTTTGAACGAAGGTGGCGCTTTAAGAGATAGCGAATTTGGAGCGTTTGGAAATAGTGGCGATGAAGTTCTTATTAGAACTGCCGCTAATACATATAGCACTACTGAAGTTACTACAAGTAATGAAGCTAACAGAATAGTTAAAACACAAAGTGATGGTTCGATACGTATAAACAGTTTGAGACTAGGTGGTACTAACACATACGAAGTTATGAGTTTAAGCAGTACAACACTGCAATTAAAAACACCTGGACAAGCTACAATACTTGAAGCAGCAGGAACAAGCACAGGTTCACTTGTAGTTGACTTGAAAGGTAATTTAGATGTTGGCGAGACTGGAATTACAACTGCAAGTAATTTCCAATCAGCAGCATCAACATATGCAAGTGAAGGATTTTTAGCAACAGATTGGATTTACACAAAATTTATAGAAGCTAACGATGAAAGAGATGCTAATAGTACAGGTATAAGTTTAGGAGCTAACACAGGATTTGGTGATGCCGCAGCTGATACAATCCTACTTATTACAGGCGGTGCTGTAAGGTTAAAAACAAATGATACAGCTACAGAAATAACAGGTAATTTAGTTCCAGAAGCAAACAATACAAGAAACTTAGGCGGAAGCAGTCTTAAATGGAATACTGTTTATGCATCAACATTTAGTGGTACAGCTACGTCAGCTCAATATGCTGACTTGGCAGAAAACTACGTAGCAGATCAAGCATACGAAGTAGGAACGGTTCTGGTATTGGGTGGTGAACAAGAATTAACAACCACCATGTACAAAGGTGACAGAGCAGTTGCTGGTGTTGTTTCAGAAAATCCAGCACACTTGATGAACAGCGATTTAATAGGAGACACAGTTGTTGCTCTAGCATTGCAAGGTAGAGTTCCTTGTAAGGTACTAGGCAAAGTAAACAAAGGTGATTTAATTGTTACAAGTGCAATACCAGGATACGGTATAGTTGACAACAATCCAGTTGTAGGCACAGTGATAGGTAAAGCAATAGGAATAAAAGAAGATGATGGTAAAGGCATTGTCGAAGTGCTAGTAGGGAGAGTGTAATGGCTAAACAATTAGTAAACGTTGGTACTAGTGTTAACAAAGGCGATGGTGATCCGTTACGTACTGCCTTTCAAAAAATAAATGATAACTTTAATGAATTATATGCTTCAACCAGTTTAGATTTAGATAGCATAGGTTCTAACATGATTCCGACAAGCGATGGAGGATTTGCATTAGGATCAGCTACTAAACAATGGAGTGATTTATACGTAAGAGATTTCATTTACATTGGCGGAACTAGATTACAGTCAGATGCACAAGGTAACATCACAGTAGATGGTGGTAGTTTACAGATTAAAGATGTACAAGGTGATATTTTTGCAGACGACAGTACAAAGGTATTTGATAGTTCTACACAAACATTTACAGGAAAGTTTGAAGGTGAACTGATAGGCTCAGTAGCCGCAGATGATTCAACTGTTTTAATTGACGGAGTTGCAGGTACAATAAATGCAGGTGCATTGACAGGAGCTTTACCAGCAATAGACGGTAGTGCATTAACTGGTATAAGTGCCAGCAGTGTTGCATTTTCAAATGTAACAGGTACACCAACTACTATTTCAGGTTATGGCATTACAGATGCTTACACAAAAACAGAAGTAGACAATGCTATTACAAGTTCAGTATTACCAAGTGGTTCAGCACAATCAATAGATGTTGTAGCACAAGACTCAACTGTATTGGTAGACAGTGTAAATGGAACATTAAACGCTACAACACTAACAGGTGCTTTACCAGCAATAGATGGTAGTGCATTAACAGGCGTAGTTACAGCAGGTAGTGACTTTGAAGGCAACTTGTCAGGTTCAGTGTTTGCAGATGACAGCACTATTTTGATAGATGGCACAACTGGACAGATTGTTGGTCCAGTAACTACTTCAACGTTAACTTTGAATAGTGAAAACATTACACTAGGAAATGGTTCAACGGCAGGAACAGAAGCTGTTAGTATAGGTAAAGGAACAAATGCTGGTAACTATGCTGTCGCTATAGGTAACAACGCTGGTAATACAACTCAGGATCAAGGTGCAGTAGCTATAGGTAGTGAAGCAGGTGAAACTAATCAAGGGCCTAGAGCAATCGCCATAGGTAACTATGCCGGCGAAACTGATCAAGATTACAACGCTGTGGCAATTGGTTATGAAGCAGGTGAGACTACACAAGGTGGTAAAGCAATAGCAATAGGTTGGACCGCTGGACAAACAAACCAAGCACAGGGCAACGTAGCAATAGGTTCAGGTGCAGGTAACACTGATCAAGGATCAGTTGCTGTGGCAATAGGTGAATTCGCAGGTGGAATAAATCAATCCGCAAGTGCTGTGGCTATAGGACAAAATGCTGGCTCAACAGGACAAGGTGAGTGGTCAGTGGCTATTGGTAGGTCAGCAGGAAAAGTTAACCAAGCTGATAACAGTATAGTTATTAATGCCAGTGGCGGTGACTTAAACAATACAACACCAAATAGTTTTGTAGTTAAACCAATCAGAAATGCCCAAGGTGTTACCACTTTGATGTATAATGAAACAACAGGTGAAGTAACCCACTCAACAAGTGCTGATTTATTATCTGGATCATCGCAATCAATAGATATTGTTGCCGCTGACTCTACACTATTAGTAGATAGTTCAAACGGCACACTAAACTCATCAGCACTTACTAAACCAATTAAATTAAACGATGAAGAGAAAGCGATATTCGGTACTGGTGATGACTTACAGATTTGGCACACACCAGGGGCTGGTGGTGCCAGTATTATACAAAATGCCACAGGTCAACTACAAGTAAGAGGCGATACTGTTAGATTCTTAAATGCCGCAACAACCGAAGACTTTGCTTACTTTAATAATAACGGTAGTGTCGATTTATACTATGACGGTACTAAAAAGTTTGCTACATCAGCAGGTGGCATACAAATAGAACAAGGCGTTGAAGAAAAGTTTGCCACACTCACAGGATCAACAGGAGTTGTAGCACACGATTGCGATAATGGACATGTATTTTATCACACAGGTGCGTCAGGTGATATCACAGCAAACTTTACAAATCTAGGACTTACAGCAGAATATGGAACAAACCTTACGGTTATTATCAACCAAGGTGCTACACCTTATGAAGTTACCGCTGTCCAAATAGGTGGAGCGGCACAAACAATAAACTGGCAAGGTGGCTCGGCTCCTACAGGAAACGCCAACGGAATAGATTCATTCTCATTTACGATATTAAATGATGGTGGCTCTTATGTTGTGCTTGGACAGATGGTAGACTTCACATAATGGCTTTTATTGGTTCAGTAACAGGTAGTTTTAAAGCAGGACGTAGAGCAAGTGCTTTTGGTACTGCTTGGACACCTGCAAACGATATCACTGCCGCTATTTGGTTTGATGCTAGTGACACTGGCAGTTATACAACCAGTGGAGGCAATGTCACCGCAGTCACAGACAAAGCAGGCAACGCAACGGTGACCGTAAACGGCACACCAACCCATGCAAACACACTAAACGGCAAGAGTGTTTGGACTTTCTCGGCAAGTAACAACGAAGACTTTACCACTGATGAAGTTTTTCAAGCCAACAGTGGCAATCACTGGGCTATTGGGGTAATGCAGTGGAACTCACGCAATGACCCACAGGATTCGTTCTGGAGTACAGAAAACAACACGGTAGGAGCGTTCTTCAAAAGAGACTATGCCATCAGTGCTGGTGCCAGCAACTTTGATGGCGAGTTGGATCTAGACGCATTGAGTGTAAACAGGATATCCAGCACTATAGGAGCCAAACAAGACTTTGACTCAGGTATTCCCCAAAACACTTGGGTTATCATTGGTGCCATATTCAACGGGTCAGGCAACCAGATTGCTGTAAGGGTAAACGGAACCAATGCTTTTACTCCTGTGAATGACTATGACAACGGTCTAAACAATGATATGGATTTGCGTATTTTCCGCAATAGATCCAACGAGAGAATGAGTGGTCAAATGGCAGAGTTTTTTACGGTAGCAGACGTTCCTGGCACAGGTGGCACAGATATAACAGATTTTGAAAAAGCAG
>Ga0181574_10003384_pt1 | contig 14174 bp, 10 predicted proteins | sample 101ome_24_FD_145600 | JGI IMG/M metagenome (GOLD analysis project Ga0181574, IMG submission 145600) | Coastal salt marsh microbial communities from the Groves Creek Marsh, Skidaway Island, Georgia - 101410AT metaG (spades assembly) | ecosystem: Environmental > Aquatic > Marine > Intertidal zone... | reverse complement strand
CTAATTTTGAACTTTAATGTGCCCGATACCAGTGACTTCGAGGAATTGAACGACGATTGGGACTTTATTTCGGTCAGCGCGACAAAAATTGAACTCATTGACATCAGTGGTGGTAATGGCGTTACGGATTATTTGACCTTTGAGCGTTTATAAGCTGAAGAACCCCCTTTGATTTTTTATCGAACGAAAAACCCGACTTTTCGCCGGGTTTTTCGTGTTTTTAATGCTAACCATTTAGCGATACTCGGGCTTTGAAAGTGTGTCCGCAATGATTATCTTTGGAACTTCCTTTTTTAAAGACTATGTTCGACAGTTTAAGCGAAAAATTAGATAAAGCATTACATAACCTCAAGGGTCATGGAAGCATTACGGAGGTCAATGTAGCTGAGACACTGAAAGAGGTAAGACGTGCCTTACTCGATGCGGATGTCAATTTTAAAATTGCTAAAGAATTTACCAATACCGTAAAGCAAAAGGCTCTGGGTCAAAATGTGTTGACCACTCTTCAGCCTGGACAACTCATGGTGAAGTTGGTTAAAGATGAGCTTACTGAGCTCATGGGGGGTACCACAGAGGGGATCAGTCTTCAGGGCCAGCCTACGGTAATTCTGATGTCAGGACTTCAAGGTAGCGGTAAAACCACATTCTCGGGTAAGCTCGCTCAATTTTTAAAAACTAAAAAAAGCAAACAACCGCTACTGGTGGCCTGCGACGTTTACCGTCCAGCGGCCATTGATCAATTGCACGTGGTGGGGGATCAAATTGGGGTGCCCGTATTTAGTGCCCCCGAAGAAAAGAATCCCGTTAAAATCGCCCAAGCCGCTATCGCTCATGCCAAAGCCAATGGGCAGAATACCGTAATTGTCGATACTGCTGGTCGTTTGGCGGTGGATGACGTCACGTTGAATGAAATTGCGCAAATTCATCAGGCCATCAAACCCAATGAAACGCTGTTTGTGGTGGACGCAATGACGGGTCAGGACGCCGTTAACACCGCAAAGGCATTTAATGACCGACTGAATTTTGATGGGGTGATACTGACAAAACTCGACGGAGATACCCGTGGGGGTGCTGCCTTGTCCATAAGATCTGTTGTGGACAAGCCCATCAAATTTATCGGAACTGGCGAGAAAATGGATGCCATCGATGTCTTTCACCCCGACCGCATGGCGGATCGTATTCTGGGGATGGGGGATGTGGTCTCTTTAGTCGAACGCGCTCAGGAGCAATTTGATGAGCAAGAAGCCCGAAAAATTCAAAAGAAAATTGCCAAAAATCAATTTGGTTTTGACGATTTCCTCAACCAAATCCAACAGGTCAAAAAAATGGGTAGCATGAAGGACCTTATGGGGATGATTCCTGGGATGGGCAAAGCACTCAAAGGAGTCGACATCGATGATGATGCCTTTAAGCACATAGAAGCCATGATTCAGAGTATGACGCCAAAAGAACGCAGCAACCCAAAGATTTTAAACGGGAGTCGCAAAAAGCGAATCGCCCGCGGAAGCGGTACGGACATTCAAGAGGTGAACAAATTGATCAAACAGTTTGACCAGATGAGTAAGATGATGAAGATGATGCAGGGTGGCGGCGGAAAAAAAATGATGCAAATGATGGGGCAAATGCCCCGATAATACGAGTTCATGACAATACTTGACGGAAAAAAAATCAGCAACGACATTAAAGATGAAATCACCACTACTGTGGCCCAGATGAAGGCCAAGGGTGAAAAAACACCGCATTTAGCGGCAGTGATCGTCGGCGAAGATGGCGCTAGTCTAACCTATGTCGGGAGTAAAGTCAGAGCTTGTGCCCGGGTCGGATTTGAATCTACCTTGATTCAATTACCCGACGACATTACTCAAAATGATTTGCTAAACAAAATCCAAGAATTGAATCAAGACGCCGAAATTGATGGCTTTATCGTTCAGTTACCTTTACCTAAACACATCGACACTCAAGCCATTCTCTTGGCAGTGGATCCAAAAAAGGATGTGGATGGATTTCATCCCGAGAATTTTGGCAAATTGGCTTTGGATATGGAAACATTCATTCCAGCGACCCCTTTTGGCATTATGGAACTGCTCAAGCGATACGATATCGAGACCTCGGGCAAGCATACGGTTGTGATCGGCAGGAGTCACATTGTGGGTCGCCCAATGAGCATACTCATGAGCCGAAAAGGTCAGCCTGGGGACAGTACAGTAACCCTAACCCATAGCCGAACTAAGGATTTAGCGCACTATACGCGTGAGGCAGATATTGTCATTTCTGCGCTAGGTGTTCCTAATTTTCTAACGGTAGACATGGTCAAGAAAGGGGTTGTCATCATTGATGTTGGCATCACTCGAGTTCCTGATACAAATGCTGCTAAAGGATACGTCATCACCGGTGACGTGGACTTCGCTGAGGTCAGTGAGAAGGCGTCCTATATTACTCCTGTGCCTGGTGGTGTGGGTCCTATGACCATTGCCATGTTGCTGCAGAATACGTTACTGGCCAGACAGCGATCTTAATTTAGTCCTGAATCAGAAATTAAATAAAATCATTTCAGTATCTTGGTTTCTGACACAGACCCATGGATTCAAGATTTTTTACGCCAAATAATGACTTTACTTTATTGGGAACCCAGCATTGGTTGGCCATCTTGTTTTTTACAGCTGTCGGTTATGGGCTCATTCGATGGGGACGCGTAAGTAGTCCAAAAATGCAACACCGAATCGGTCTTGTTCTCTCTTGTGTTATTTCGTTGAGCATCCTGAGTTATACCGCCATTAAGGTGTTTGTGGGGCCATTTGACGTACAGAAGGACCTGCCGCTCCACCTGTGTAATTTCTTAGCCCTCACCTTACCGATTTTTGCATTTATGAGAAAATACTGGATGTATGAAATTCTCGTGTTTTGGGTTTTAGCGGGAACCGCTCAGGGCGTCCTCACACCAGATTTAGATGAGGGCTTTCCTCATTATCGATTTTTCAAATATTGGGTGGAACATGCTGGACTGGTTGTGTACATGATCTATGCCTCGGTTATTTACGGCATGCGGCCCAAGTTCAAAAGTATTTTCAAGGCTTTCGGTGCGATTCAAATTTATCTGGTATTCATTATAGCGGTCAATGCGCTAGTGGGGTCAAATTATTTGTTTTTGATGCGCAAACCCGAGCATCCCTCATTACTCGATTTATTGGGGGATTGGCCCTACTACATTTTGGTAGAGGAACTTTTAATTTTCCCTTTCTTCATTGTGATATTTTACGGTTTCAAAGCTGCCGATTATCTCAGCGATCGATACCGAGGTAAACAAGTGGCCTGAAATAGGGTTCAGGACGTTACCAGGAGTAGATAAAATACTTGATCTTGGCCTCACCAGGGATTTGAGCCAGTTCAATTTTACTGGCAAAGTCGTATCGAATATTTTCAGGCAGTTCTGTTTTATCTATCGTGATGTACCACGGTGCGTCCTTAAAACTTATCACAACAGAATTGATCGCATTATCAATCCCTTCAACTTGGTAAAGGTCTTTAATTTGACCAAAAGTACTGCTTGGTCCGATACCACTTTGTGTGGTGAATTGAGGATCAACTATTCGGACGTAAGCAATCTTGGAGGTTGGATCATCGCCATCATCGGGAGCCACAACGAGTTTGAGTTTTCCTTGGGAATTAAAAATTTCAACATCTCCAATTAGAGCGTCGCCTTTGCCCTTAGCTGCGACCAATGAATCTGACGGAAAAAGGACAACCAATTCATCTAGTGTGGTACCTGAAATAATGGGGCCTACCCCATTTTTTGTGATGGTCCAAGTGGTGTTTTGACAGGCAAAGATGAGTGTCAAAGCCAATAGAGGTATAATGCGATTCATGGGTGTGTTGTGATGAAATTTAACTGGAACAAAAATAATCATGTTCCCGATATAGACCAGGCCAAAAGGACTTATTTAGCCCGTGGGTCGACGAATTAATTTTATCTTTGCGGCATGAATGAAGCCGATATAAATATAGAGCATGCGGTGGCTCAAGGCACTTATCTTCCTCTTATGGAAGCGTTTTACACCCTTCAGGGTGAGGGTTATCACAAAGGAACTGCAGCTTATTTCATTCGGGTAGGAGGATGTGATGTGGGCTGCCATTGGTGCGACGTCAAAGAAAGCTGGAACCCCAAAATCCACCCACCAACCGACATAGCCCAGATCATTCATAAGGCAAAAAGTCACGCCGAGACCATTGTGGTCACTGGCGGAGAGCCTTTAATGTGGCCTATGGATCCTTTGACTGATGGATTGAAGGCGGCAGGTCTTCAGACCCACATTGAAACTTCTGGAGCCTATAAGTTAACGGGAACTTGGGACTGGATTTGTCTTTCACCCAAAAAGAATAAACGTCCTCTAGAGTCCATTTATCACAAGGCTGATGAACTCAAAGTCATCATCCATAACAATCACGATTTTATCTTTGCCGAAGAGCAAGCTGCCTTGGTTGGACCAAACTGTAAGCTGTATTTACAGCCAGAATGGAGTCAGCGCGATAAAATGATGCCGCTAATGGTGGACTATGTCATGAAAAATACCCGCTGGATTCTCTCGTTACAGACCCACAAATACCTCAACATTCCATAATTCCTCCTGCTGTTTTTAGAGAGGGTTATTGTGTCGATTTTTTTCTTTTTTGACCCCAGATTTTTTTAAGGTTTTCTGGGTTGGTTTTTTTCACAAAATTTGTTGATAACTTCGGAGGTTCGATTCCTTGTTATGCATTGAAATCACTGGGGATTTGGTTATATTTGTTAATACATTTTTCCCAGCGAAAAAAACAACCTAAAACTTATGAGTGAAGAAGTCAACAAGACCAATTATGGGGCCGATAATATTCAGGCTCTAGAAGGCATGGAACACGTGCGAATGCGACCATCGATGTACATCGGTGATGTGGGCGTGCGGGGATTACATCATTTGGTTTATGAAGTAGTCGACAACTCTATCGATGAAGCCTTAGCTGGCCATTGCGACACCATAGATGTGGTGATCAATCAGGACAATTCAATCTCGGTTAAAGACAACGGTCGTGGTATACCGGTTGACCTCCATAAAAAAGAGGGGGTCTCTGCACTGGAAGTGGTCATGACTAAAATTGGTGCTGGAGGTAAATTTGATAAGGATTCGTACAAGGTTTCAGGAGGACTACACGGTGTCGGGGTCAGTTGTGTTAATGCGCTTTCTGCCTCCTTGAAGGCTACAGTTTTTCGCGATGGTAAAATATGGGAACAGGAATACGAGCGAGGAAAAGCCCTGTACCCCGTAAAATCAGTTGGTGATACCGCTGAAAGAGGAACCTTAGTGACGTTTTTGCCCGACGACGAAATTTTTACCCAAACCAGAGAATACAACTACGATACCTTAGCCAGTCGACTTCGTGAATTGGCGTTTTTGAATAACGGCATTACCATCTACTTAACCGACATGCGTCGCCAAGAGGAAGACGGGAGCCACCCAAAGGAAAAATTCCACAGTGAAGAGGGGCTTAAGGAGTTCATTAAATTTTTAGATGGTAACCGAGAGCCATTGATTGCAGAAGTCATTTCGATGGAAGGTGAAAAGAATGACATCCCGGTTGAAGTGGCGATGATTTACAACACCTCGTTTAACGAAAATTTACACTCCTACGTCAACAACATTAATACCCACGAGGGAGGGACCCATTTATCCGGTTTTAGACGAGGGCTAACCACAACCTTGAAAAAATATGCCGATGCTTCTGGGCTGTTGGACAAGCTAAAATTTGAAATTTCGGGTGATGATTTTCGCGAAGGATTAACCGCGATTGTTTCGGTCAAAGTCGCTGAACCACAATTTGAAGGCCAGACAAAAACTAAACTCGGTAATCGCGAGGTTACTTCTGCGGTGAGCCAGGCGGTTTCTGAAATGCTTGAAAACTATTTAGAAGAGCACCCGAACGATGCCAAAACCATTGTTCAAAAGGTAATTTTGGCTGCTCAAGCAAGGCATGCGGCGCGAAAAGCACGTGAAATGGTGCAGCGCAAAACCGTAATGGGTGGCGCTGGTCTGCCAGGAAAGCTTTCGGACTGTTCCGAACAGGATCCTGAAAAATGCGAGGTGTTTTTAGTCGAGGGAGATTCTGCAGGAGGAACAGCCAAGCAAGGACGGGATCGAAATTTTCAAGCCATCTTGCCATTGCGTGGTAAAATCTTGAATGTCGAAAAGGCCATGCAGCACAAAGTGTTCGAAAACGAGGAGATCAAAAATATATTTACCGCATTAGGGGTCACCATCGGTACCGAAGAAGATGCTAAAGAACTCAATCTGGAAAAACTGCGCTACCACAAAATCGTGATCATGTGTGATGCGGATGTTGATGGTAGTCATATTTCCACTTTAATTTTGACCTTTTTCTTCCGATACATGCGCGCGCTGATTGAAGGGGGGCATGTGTACATCGCGACACCACCGCTATATTTGGTCAAAAAAGGAGCGAAAAAAGCCTATGCATGGGACGATAAGGAACGGGATGCGCTGAGTAAAGAATGGGGTGGTGGTGTTTCTGTTCAACGATATAAGGGGCTTGGAGAAATGAATGCGGAACAACTATGGGATACAACCATGAATCCGGAATTTAGAACGCTTCGTCAGGTTTGCATTGACAATGGTACCGAGGCTGATCGTATTTTTTCCATGCTTATGGGCGATGAAGTGCCGCCTCGTCGCGACTTCATTGAGCGCAATGCAGTTTACGCCAACATTGACGCCTAAACGATTCGAGTTAGATGGATTCAAAGCCCACGTAAACAGTCTGAGATTTGGACTTGGCCTGTGACTCAATTTGGCGATTTTTAAATTATTTGCCTCATACACCATTCAGGAATACAACACCTTTTCTACTGGCTTGTCGGTGAGTATTCGTTAATTAGTTTTATGCCTTAGGTTTACACGATTTACTTACTGTCAGTCTGAATAGGTTAAGTGCATATTAATTGATATTTTTGCCCCGCGGAAACGCAGCAATTGAACAACCCAATTATTCACAAAAAGTCACAATAAACATGAAAATTACTGTTGTAGGGGCAGGTGCAGTAGGCGCGAGCTGTGCAGAATATATCGCCATAAAAAATTTCGCCAGTGAAGTGGTTTTGTTAGACATTAAAGAAGGCTTTGCAGAGGGCAAGGCTATGGATTTAATGCAAACAGCTACACTCAATGGATTTGATACAAAAATTACTGGAGTAACCAACGATTATTCGGCTACTAAGGGAAGCGATATTTGTGTCATTACCTCGGGAATTCCCAGAAAACCGGGAATGACTCGTGAAGAGCTTATTGGTATTAATGCGGGAATTGTAAAGAATGTCGCTGGAGCCTTGATCGAAGAGTCTCCTGAAACCATTTTGGTTGTGGTAAGTAACCCCATGGATACCATGACATATTTGGCCCATAAAGTGACGGGCTTGCCTAAAAACCGAATCATCGGTATGGGTGGCGCTCTAGACAGTGCGCGCTTCAAATATCGATTGGCTGAAGCACTGGACGCTCCATCAAGTGATATTGATGGGATGGTTATCGGTGGGCATAGCGATACGGGAATGATTCCTCTGACTCGTTTGGCCACAAGAAGCAGTGTTCCTGTGAGTGAATTTCTTTCTGGCGAGCGCTTGGATCAGGTACGCGAGGCCACCAAAGTGGGTGGGGCGACTTTGACCAAATTGTTAGGAACCTCCGCTTGGTATGCTCCAGGAGCTGCCGTTTCGAGTCTCGTTCAGAGTATTGCCTGTGACCAAAAGAAAATGATGCCATGCTCGGCTTTACTCGAGGGTGAATACGGACTCACTGACCTTTGTATTGGGGTTCCAGTGATTCTCGGCCGAAATGGGATAGAGCGAATCGTCGCGCTGGACCTCAATGAGGATGAGCAGACGCATCTTAAGAATAGTGCTGAGGGCGTAAGAAAAACCAATGCGTTATTGGGGTGATTTAAGACCATCATAAGCTGATGTCAAGGCCGCAATTAGCGGCCTTTTTTGGCGTTTTTTCGGGCCAAAATAATTGCCATTTCCTTTTTGAAAAACTATATTTGCACGTTTTTAAATACTCTAAACCAAGATAGAATGCAAAATAAAGGACTCATAACCGTCTTTGCGATACTTTTCGGATTGGTCAGTTTATACCAATTGTCGTTTACCTTCGTCGCAAATCAAGTTGAAGATGCGGCACAGGCTGCGGCGAATTCTCGTTTTGATGCGACACAGTCTCAGGAGCGACAGGCGGCTGCTTTGCGCTACATTGATTCTGTGGGGTCAGAACCTCAATTTTTTGGCATCGATTATAACACAGCCAAAGACAAAGTTTTAAACAAAGGATTAGACCTTAAAGGGGGTATCAATGTAATCCTTCAGGTTTCTGTTAAAGACATCCTGGCTGGACTAGCTAACAATACAAAAGACCCTGCATTCAACCAGGCTCTGGCCGATGCAGGCGAACTTCAAAAGTCCTCTCAAAGTACTTTCTTGGAATCCTTTTTCGAAGCTTTTGAGGCCTTGCCCGGGGAAAATAATTTAGCCTCACCAGACATATTCTTCAACAAAGGTTTAGAGGACCAAATCCTCAGTGGCATGTCTAACGATGAGGTGAAATCGGTCATCACCCGCAAGGTAGATGAATCCATTGCTTCGGCATTTGAGGTATTGCGCAAGCGTATTGATAAATTTGGTGTAACCCAGCCCAACCTTCAACGATTGGGGAACTCTGGTCGAATTTTGGTTGAATTACCAGGCGCCAAAGATGTAGAACGCGTTAAAAAACTATTACAAAGTACCGCTCAATTGGAATTTTGGGAGGTAGTAAAAGAAGAGAACATTACCACCTTTTTAATCGATGCAGATGCCAAATTGAAAGAATTGCTCGCGGCCCGTTCACCGGAGCAGGAGACTGCTGAGGAAACAGCCGCAGAAGAAGATGACGATCTTGCCGATCTGTTAGGGGGAGAGGAAGTCAATCAGGCGGATGACCCTATGCTCGATCGTCCATTATTGAATCGTATTTTACCCGTTCGTGCGAGTAATCCAGGACTGGCATCATTTTCGCTTAAAGATACAGCCCTGATTAATGGCTATTTGCGCGAGCCACAGGTCCGCGCCTTACTCAGTGGAGAGCAGCGCTACTACAATTTTATTTGGAGCATCCCTGAATACAATGAATCCGTTGGTGAGGAGATTACAAGTTTGTACGCCATTAAGGGCAATAGAGAAGACACTCCAGAACTCAGTGGTGGTGTAATTGTCGATGCACAACAGTCCTACACCCAAGCTGGTCGGGTGGCGGTCACCATGCAAATGAATGGAGTAGGAGCCAAGATTTGGGAGGACATGACGGAATATGCTTACAACAATCAGTCTCAAATCGCTGTGGTATTGGATGATGTAGTTTATTCAGCCCCTGGGGTGAGCTCTGGAAAGATCTCTGGTGGTCGTAGCGAAATTACCGGGGACTTTACCATTCCTGAGGCTCAGGATTTGGCCAACGTATTAAGAGCCGGTAAACTGCCTGCCTCTGCAGACATCATTCAGGCTGAAGTTGTCGGTCCAACTCTGGGTAAAGAAGCCATTGATAGCGGTATTCTCTCCTTTATCATTGCCTTGTCCATTGTGTTGTTCTGGATGATGCTGTATTACGGCAAAGCAGGGGCTTTCGCCAACGTAGCCCTTGTGGTGAACATTCTATTCATTTTTGGAGTATTGGCCGGATTGGGTGCCGTACTGACTCTACCAGGAATCGCCGGTATTGTATTGACCATCGGAATGTCAGTGGATGCGAACGTACTTATTTTTGAGCGTATTCGAGAGGAGTTATTCCGCGGCAAATCACAGCGTGATGCCATTAGCGATGGTTTTAGTAACGCTTTGTCTTCAATTCTGGATGCCAACATTACGACAGGGCTAACAGGTTTGATTCTTTTGGTATTTGGAACAGGACCCATTCAAGGTTTTGCCACTACTTTGCTGATTGGTATTTGTACTTCATTATTCACAGCCATTTTTGTAACCCGACTCTTTATTGATCGATTTACACACAACGGGAAATCATTGACGTGTTCGACCTCGATTACTAAAAATCTATTCCGCAATGTGGCCATTAAGTTTTTGGCTAAGAGAAAAATGGCCTACGCACTTTCTGGTGTGTTGCTTCTGGTGAGTATCGGGTCATTGTTCACCAATGGTCTGAATCAAGGGATCGACTTTGTCGGTGGACGTACCTATACCGTGCGTTTTGACCGCGATGTGAATGCCTTGGAGGTTCAAAATGACTTGATTGCCGTTTTTGAAAGTGCTGAAGCCAAAACTTACGGCGGTAACAACCAATTAAAAATCTCGACTAAATACAAGGTCGAGGAAACCGGTGCTGAGGTCGATGTTGAGATTGAACAAATGTTGTTTGAGGCTTTAGTCAGCTATCTGCCAGAAGGCATGGATTATGACAGTTTTGTGGCTGATGATGAAAATAAAATGGCAGGTCGCATGGAGTACTACAAGGTTTCACCGACCATTGCGGATGACATCAAGTCTTCTTCATTCCTAGCAGTATTGGGCTCATTGGTCGTGGTCTTTCTTTATATTTTATTGCGATTCAGAAGATGGCAATTCAGTTTGGGTGCTGTTGCAGCAGTATTTCACGATGTGATTATTGTTCTTGGGGTCTTTTCTTTGACCTATCAGTTCATGCCATTCAATATGGAAATCGATCAGTCTTTTATCGCTGCGATTTTGACGGTGATTGGTTACTCATTAAATGACACCGTAGTTGTATTCGACCGCATACGTGAGTTCTTTAATGAGCATAGCAGTTGGCGCATGAATAAAATCATAGACGGTGCATTGAACAGTACTTTGAGCCGTACTTTGAATACTTCATTAACAACACTGATCGTATTGTTGACCATTTTCCTATTGGGGGCAGAGTCCATCCGAGGATTGATTTTCGCTTTGATTGTTGGAATCCTGGTCGGTACTTATTCGTCTCTGTTCATCGCTACACCTGTGTTTTTTGATACTGTCAAGAAGCGCGGTATTGACCTCAGCGACAAGCAAGAGGACGATGAAGAATAATCGTACATTTGGCCTGAACAACGTTTAATGCTCCGGTCAATGCTTAGAGATTGAACTATAAAATCCCGTAAACGCGGGATTTTTTTTGTTTAAAATCGAATAATGGAGCTCGGGATTAGCCTTTTACAAGCGGGAGAATTTGGCTTTGTCACCGGACTGTAGATTCCAACTTTTCGCGAGGCCTGCATTGACTTCGAGGACATACTGCGCAGGGCGATTAGAGGGTAATGGTCTTGCGTCAAATGGTTTGGTTTCGTTGTAGATTTGGACGATGTTGAGTCCCTTGTCTAAATAAATGATGTCTAAAGGGAACTGCGTGTTTTTCATATAAAAACTAAGCGGAGCTTCTTGCTCAAAGATAAAGAGCATGGCCTGATGATCCTCCATTGAGTTACGATACATGAGCCCGGTTTGGGTCTCGTATTCAGATTCGGCAATTTCGATATCCAGAGACGCAATTAAGGTATCAACCTCTAGTCTCAGTAGGTTTAATTCACCTTCTTTGGTGAACGATATGGTACGTGTAAGGACTTTTTCTTTCTTATGGTTCATGCAGCTGCCAAAGCCGAAAATCACGGCGGCGGCGCCAATTAACCAAAGGTATTTAGGCTTCATGAGCTCTGGATTTTATTGGCTCTAAACAACAAAACAATACCCGCGATGATAAAAGGGATGCTCAACCACTGGCCGGTGCTGAGCAAATCACCCAGTGACGACTCAAATCCACCCTGACTCTTTTTATAAAATTCAACGACGAATCGAACGGACCACAAAAGGATTAAGAATAAGCCAAAAATATAGCCTTGTTTGAGGCGTTTATCCGTGTGCCAATAAATCCAATACAAAATTAAAAACACGAATACATAACCAAAAGACTCGTACAGCTGAGCTGGATGACGGGCGAAGTCTTCACCATTATTGGCAAAGATCACCCCGAAGTCTGAACCTGTAGGATGACCCACAATTTCTGAATTCATAAAATTGCCAATGCGCACCAACACCGCACCTGAAGACACCGGAATGACGATTCGATCAAAAAGCCAGAGTAGGGATTCTTTCAATACATTTTTTTGATACAAATACATAGCGATAATGATACCAATGGCCGCTCCATGAGAAGCCAGACCTCGAAACCCAGTGAAGGCGAATCCCCCTTTGAATTTGAAAGGCAGGAATACGGAGAAAAAATCTTGATGAAATAACTCAGGCTGGTAAAAAATAACATGACCCAGTCGTGCGCCAATGAGAATGGCCAGGACCATATACATGAACAAACTGTCCAATTTTTCTAAAGCAACCCCTTCGCGAATGAAGATTTTCTTCATTAAATACCATCCAAGCGAAAAGGCCAAAACGAACATGAGCGAATAGTACTGTATGGTGTAAAAACCCAGATCAATACCTTCGGAGGGTGCCCAATAAATGCTTAAAAATGTGGTCATGGTTTATGTTTAGGGTAAAGATAGAAAAAAGGTGGTCAATGGTTGTGGCCTCAGGTCAATAATGACTCGTGCCTTACGATCATTGTTAGTCGGTTCATCCAACTTTTCAATCGACGATAAATTGGCCTTATGGCACCGGATCATGACCCGAGTCTCCCCATGGATGGCATCTGGCAATGCGCTTAATGGCTAAAAATCCCCCTCGGAAAGCGCCGTGTTTTTTTAGCGCCTCGATGCTGTAATGAGAACAAGTGGGCTGAAAGCGGCAAGTCGATGGCAACAGTGGTGAAATGAAATTTTGATATATTTTAATGAGCAGGATAAGGGGTTGGGTAAGAAGAAACACTTAAATTCTGTTTGGTTAGTCTAAACTAAAACTTGTTCCGTCTTTACCGTCTTTGAGTTGAATCCCCGCCTCTGCCAATCGGTCTCTGATGGCATCACTGGTCGCAAAATCTTTCTGCGATCGGGCTTGATTGCGTAAATCGATCAAAATATTCACCGCAGATTCTAAATGATTACCGCTGTTTTGACCGTTCAGGGATTCCTCGGGCATTCCCAAAACCTCATATACAAAAGCCTTCATGGTGGTCTGCAGTCGGTTCAAATCGGCCTCAGTGATTTGGGTATTTCCCGCGCTCAAGGCGTTAATCCATTTTGTTGCTTCAAATAACTGTGCGATTAAGATGGGGCTATTAAAATCATCATTCATGGCCGCATAGCAGGCATCGACCCATGCATCGATGTCGTAATCGGAATTTGAACCAGCAGTGATTTCATCGAGTTTCGTCATGGCTTCCATCAATCTTAGGTAACCCTTTTCACTGGCCAAAATGGCCTGATCGGAAAAGTCCAAAACGCTGCGATAGTGGGCCTGATACATAAAAAATTTCGCCACCGCAGGTCGAACGGCTTGACTCATTAGAGGATTATCCCCTGAAAACAATTCTCGTGGTAAAATGTTGTTGCCAGTAGATTTGGCCATTTTTTTACCATTTAGCGTGAGCATGTTGGCGTGCATCCAATAGCGCACAGGTGTGACTTTATTGCACGCCTCGGCTTGAGCGATTTCACATTCGTGATGAGGGAATTTCAAATCCATACCGCCGCCGTGAATGTCAAAAGTCTCGCCGAGATATTTGGTACTCATGGCAGTACACTCCAAGTGCCAGCCTGGAAAACCATCACCCCATGGCGAGGGCCATCGCATGATGTGTTGGGGTTCTGCTTTTTTCCAAAGAGCAAAATCTTGGGGGTTTTTCTTTTCACTTTGAGCAGTCAATTCCCGAGTGTTGGCAATCATGTCTTCGAGCTTTCTGCCACTGAGTTTGCCATAGGTCTGCTCTTTATTGAATTTGAGCACATCGAAATACACGGAGCCGTTTTTTTCGTAGGCATAACCAGATGCTAAGATACTTTCGATAATCTGAATTTGCTCAATGATATGTCCGGTAGCAGTTGGCTCGATATCGGGGGGTAGGGCACCAAAGGCACTCATAATTTCATGAAAGTCTACCGTGTATCGCTGGACGACTTCCATGGGTTCAATGGCTTCCAGTCGAGCTTTTTTAGCAATTCGATCCTCTCCAGCATCCGCGTCGTTTTCTAAATGTCCGGCATCGGTA
>Ga0181574_10003373_pt1 | contig 14192 bp, 9 predicted proteins | sample 101ome_24_FD_145600 | JGI IMG/M metagenome (GOLD analysis project Ga0181574, IMG submission 145600) | Coastal salt marsh microbial communities from the Groves Creek Marsh, Skidaway Island, Georgia - 101410AT metaG (spades assembly) | ecosystem: Environmental > Aquatic > Marine > Intertidal zone... | reverse complement strand
ATGCGGGTGGTTTATTATTAAATCTGTTTGATGATTTGGACGCCGTCGTGGAGGCGTTTCCGGGTGGTGGTCCCCCGGATGGGGAGAAGTTGGCGTTGGTTTTCGGCAACGAAGCGGATGGTCTTTCCAAAAGCGACTTGGAGAGATGCGACGCCGTGTGTTCGATACCGATGGGACGGCTCGTGGAGAGTCTTTCCGTGACGCACGCCGGGGTGATCGCGTTGAGTAGGTATTACGAGCGACGAAGCGCGTCGGGGTTGGCGACGGAGAAGAGAAAGTGATGCAACGGCGCGCGTGTAATTTTACAATTTGAGAGCGCGGCGCGAAAGCGCGCGCAGACTTTACGACTCGACTACGTTTTCCTTTTCATCGCGCGTCGACTCGGGTTTCTCGCTCTCGCGAAGTCGTTTGAAGAAATCAGAGACGTGTCGAACGCTCTGGTCGACGCTATCGAACGCTCGGATGTTTTGTCGAATCCATTTTGAAATGTTCTCCGTCATGTAGGGACCGCCTTCGCGGAAACGCGCGTCGACGAGAAAGAGCGCCGCGTAATCCTTGGGATGTCGGATGCATCTTCCGAGCGCTTGGTTGTACGCGCGATACGCTTGGGCGCGATACCAACTTCCACCGGATAACATACCCCGGCTCTTACACCAGGGCGCGTCGTTGTAGTCTCTCTTCGCTTTGACTCTAACATCCTTGACGTTTGGAAACGGAATGCCGACGCAAAACACCGCGCGCGCGGCGTCATCCTTAAAATCAATCCCTTCTGACACTTTCCCGCGGAAAACGGCGAGCATGAGCGATCCCTTCCCGCGGTCGTTTCCTCGTTTAAACTCTTCCAATGTTTCGTTGAACCCGCGCGTGCCGCGGTTTTCGACGCAAATGTACTTTTTATCTGAAAGTTTGGCAAACAAACCGTCGACGTGCCACTCGCGCAGCAGTCGTTCAATCAAGCTGTACTTTGGCAGAAACACGAGCATGCCTCCGGGGATGACGTTGGCGTAGGTGAGGAGATATCTCCCGAGATTCTCGGCGAATTTTCTCCCTTGTACGTCGCCCTCGGTCGCCTTGTACGTGATCTCGCCGATCGCCCCGCTCAGTTCGACGTGAATGTGCGATCGCGGCACGACGTGCGGCGCCTCGATTTTAATCGGAAACGGGGCGCCGAGTTCGAGCTCAAAAGTATCCATGGGAGACAGCGTCCCGGACGTCAATACGATGGATCTCGCCTGCGCGGCAACGTCGCGGAACGCCATCGATGGCTGCATGCAAAGGACAACCAGACCAAAACACTCCTCGCCGTCGATGTTCACGTTGGTGCCAAAGACGACGTTGTACGCCTGCGGAAACTCGGTCGCCGCGCTGAAAACACTCGCCATATTCATCGCCGCCGTGATGTGTTTGATGACGTCACCGGGAAATTCAGCCTTTAAGCGAGCGAACTCTGGTTCCATCGTCATGATGTATCGCGGATCGACGTGGCCTTCGAACATGTCGTTCATGAAATCTCGCACTCCGCCGCTGGGAATCGTAAACTCTCTGCGCATGTTGTTCAGCAGCGCGCGTTCCAAAAAAGCCTCTGCGCGTCTGTAAAAATCGAGGGTATCTCTCAGCAGGCTGAACTGCCGTGATTTTGTGTCGTAATGCGCGTACTTGTCCAGCGTTTCCACCGCATCTTTGAGCGAATCTAGCTTGATTTCAGCCGTCGCGCCCGTTCTGCACACGTCTTCAATGTTGTGTCCTTCGTCTATGATAATCGCCGCTCCTCTAAGATCTATTTGCATGGCGCGACGAATGTTAAAATCAAAGAGATAATTGTACGGCGCAAAGATGACGTCGGCGCTTTCGTATATTTCTCGTAAAGCGAAAAACGCGCACCCTTCCTGCGCGTTTGCAATGTTTTGGAAATCTTCCATGTCCCACGTGCGTCCGTTTTCCGCGTACTGCTCCAGATTCTTGCTCACGAACGAGTGCCTGTTGTAATGGCCACAGCTTGTTTTCTTCGTTCGACGGCTCATATCGTTCCCTATGAGCTCTTGACACTCTGCGTCGTTTTTCTCGATTGCACAGAGCCGTTGACGTGACGAGAGCACGCTGAAACGCGGCGCGTACCCAGTGCGCTTGAGCTCTCTCAACATTTGCTCGAGTTGCGAGTGCGTGCGCGAACAGATGAAAATCTTTGGAGTCGTACCTACCCCACCCTCATTCGCCGGAAGAAATCGATCATCGCTCGAGCGCCAACCCTCTCCGGTTTCGATCGCGACATCTTTTTTACCAGCTTTCACAGCCGTCAAGTACTTCTGCCTCGCGACTTCGTACTTTCTTCGCTCGAGCACGAGCTTGGTCGCCGCCGAATGCGTCCGCCGACGCTCCTCCTCTTGCCACGCCAACGCCCCACACAACAACGCCAACGTCTTACCAGTGCCCGTCGGAGATTCAATCATCGCGTTCTCTTGGTTATTCAACGCCCGAATCATGCTCGACATCGCCATCATTTGCGCCGGATGCGGTTTTATATCCGCCGGAAACTTCACCGACACCCCACCGATCGATCTCGTCGTAAACTCTCGCTCATCCTTTTCAAACTTCAAATCAATCCATTTTCTCTTCCCTCGTCGCCCGCTTCCTCGCATCTTATTCGTCTCTAAATCGTCGTCGTCCTCGTCGTCGCCGAGCGTCTCGTCGTCGTCATCCGCTTCGCTCTTCTTGGACGTGAAATACGTCTTGATCGAACGTTCCGGTTCGTATCGTCGTCCCCTACCCACGGACGGAGACGCATCGCTGGTTCCATCGCGCGCGCGACGCGCGTCCGACGGTGCGTCGTCGGCGTCGTCGGCGTCGTCGGCGACGCGGATCGAATCATCACCGGCGTCTCTGCGTTTCAAACGAGACGCGTCGACGGGCGAGATTTCGTCGTCGTTCACGGCATCGCGCGCGTCGTTCGCGCCGACCGGCGACGCGTCGTCCATCGCGCGTCGACGGCGCGCGCGGGGGCGGATGCGAATCCGCGATCCGCGACGCGCGTCGGTGTGTGATGATGATTGCTTTCGATGCCTCAGCGACAGCTGCGTTTCAAAAGTGTCAAAATTGAAGAAATTTCATCCGGGCGCGCGCGTTGGTTGCGAACGACGACGACGACGAGGTGCGTTTGAAAAAGAAGTGTCAAAATTGAAGAAATTTCGTCACGACGATTCATCGATGACGACGACGAGTTTACCGACGACGCGACGCCCGCGAAGGGCGTTGAAACCTTTGTCGACGCCGGCTTGAGTGAACGGAAGCGCTTCGGCGACGGTCGGGATGACTCGGCCGGCGACGTATTCAGCGGCGAGGTGTCTGAGCTGACGCTCGCAGCCGCGAAAGTAAATCCAACTGAGACAATTCGAACGCGTGAAGGGTGGATTGATGCCGGTGAAACGCTTGATGTGCGCCCAGGCCCACGTCGTCGGTTTCCCGCCGAATGTGACGTACCGCGCGCCGGGGGCCATGAGATCCGCGGCGAGGATGCGCTCGGGGTATCGACACTCGAAATCTGCCGGGAGATTTGAGGTGACGCAATCGAGGACGAGATTGAATCGCCGACCGCCGAGGGCATCGACAAGCGCGCGCTCGAGTGGGGCGTTTGGGTCGTCGTACGGAACGGCGACGACGCCCGGCGCGAGCGATTTTACAAACGCACAATTTTTGGACGAACACACGGCAAAGACTTCGCCGCCCTCGGACGTACAAATCTGCGTTGCGATGTGCCCCACGCCCCCGGACGCACCGATGACGAGCACGGGCGAAGGACACCCCGAACGAACGACGTGAATGCGATCGAGCGTTTGACACACCGTCACGCCGACGAGCCCGATCGCCGCGGCGTCGCGATGCGGCATATCCGGCGGTTTCGCGCACATTTGATCCACGGGAACCTCAACAAACTGCGCCAACGCCCCCGCGCACGGCGGCGCGCACCCAAAAACCTCATCTCCGGGCGTGAACCCGGCGTCCGGATCGCACGCGACGACTTGGCCAGAAAAATCAAACCCAACCCCACGCCCCTCAACCGCGCGAAGGATCGCCCCGCGCGTCCACGGCGGACACTTATCCTCATACAACGCCTTGGCGTCCACCGGATTCAACCCGGCGACGCGCACGCGCACGATCGCCATCGGTCGGCGACTCTTTACAGATTTCTTCTTCTTCATCGCGCCGTCACAAAAAATCCTCAAGCCATCCTTCGCGTCGTCATCGTCTCGCAGCGCGTTCTCCAATCGCTTCGACGCGTCGCACTCCCGCAGCGTCACCCCGCTCTCCGTCCGTCGCGCGTAACGCGCTCGCGCGTACCGCATGCTCCGTCGCGCGTCGTCGAGTGTCGAACGTCGACCGTCATCGGGTGAGATGAATCGTCACACGGACCCGTACACATGATAGGTCCCAGTTGTAAAAGTCTCATTTTTTTCAAATTTCGATTCGTTCCCGTCCGTCGCGTCGCTGACGACGCGCACACGCGGACGCGCGACGGCGACGGCGACGGCGACGGCGCACCCGCCGAAGGCGATGGTGGATGTCCCCGTCGTCGGAGACGCGCCGGGGGACGGTCGGGCGACGGCGGATGAGAACGCGATGCGAAGTGTGCCCGCGTTGAAACCAAAGTGCGTTGTTGGAAAACGATTGATTGATTGATGATGATGACGACGACGACGACGACGACGCGGCGCGATGAGGATTGGTTGAAGAGTGATGAAGATTGTTGAAGACGCGTTCGTCGCCGGGGATGGTTTAGAGAGAGAGACTGACGCGCGTCGTGTCGTTTCGTGACTGCGATTGCTTCGCGCGAACGACAGGTCGGACCGAGCGAGAGAGGTGAAGTGCCCGCGAGTCATCGTCGAGGCGTCGAGAACGACGTCGGATGGACAAAAAACGACGGCGAGACGGTACGTGCGGTTGCGAACGCTCGGTAGAGGTGGGTTTGCGATGGTGTTTGCGGTGCAGGAAACGGCGGGTGGGGCGGAGTACGCGTGCAAGGTGGTGAGTAAGACGACGTTGGTGAAGGCGCGAGCGCAGTCAAAGATGCTCACGGAGATTAATATTCATCGAGCGGTGTCGTGCGGACACGTGGTGCGGTTCGTGAGGTGCTTTGAAGACGAAGCGAACGTGTACATCTTAATGGAGTTGTGTTCGAATAGGACGCTGGCGGATGTGGTGAAGAAGAGAGGGGCGATGCGGGAAGAGGAAGCGGCGTGTTACTTGCGGGAGGTGCTCGCCGCGACGGCGCACTTGCACGCGATGCGCGTCATTCATAGAGATTTAAAACTCGGCAATTTGTTTTTGACAGCCGAGGGGCTGGCGGAAGTCGAAAAGGACGGTCCTGGAACGGACCCGTCGCTCGGACGAGACGCGCAGTCGTGTAGAATTAAGATAGGTGACTTTGGATTGGCATGTTCGTTGGAAAACGATTCGCAGCGACGCAAGACGGTGTGCGGGACGCCGAATTACATCGCCCCAGAGGTTCTCATGGGTAAGCAGGGCGTTGGACACTCTTACGAAGTGGACACGTGGTCGATGGGGGTGATTTTGTACACTCTCGTCTATGGAACGCCTCCGTTTCAGACAAAGGATGTCAAGTTGACATACAAGCGCATTCGAGCCAACGAGTACGAGTTTCCCGCAGAACCCGCTGTCTCTGAATCGACGAAACAATTGATTCGAGCGGCGCTCAGCGCGGATCCCGCACGTCGTCCGAGTCTGCTGGAGATGTCTAGGCACGAGTTGTTACAAAAGGGCGCGGAAGGTTGGGCGCTGAGCGACGAGAAACCAAAGCCGTACGTCGAGCGTCGTCGCGAGTCGTTCATGTCGCCGTCTTCCAAGAAATCGCGTCCATCGCGCACGGAAGAAAACACTACATCAAGGTTCGCATCACCGTCCGCGACTAGTTTGCGCTCGCCGTTGCAGAGTTTGGATCAGAACAACATGCATCGGCAAAGCACCTCTGGGTGGTTTGCGCCAGAGCCGACGCCTCGATTGCTCGACGCGTCGCAAATGGATGCTGTAGACGAGGATAGTTTTTCGCGGCGAAGAAGTTCGCAGCACTTGACGGGTGAGGATGACTACGATCCAGAGATGGGTCAACGTTCGCTCAGGAAAAAGTTGGACGACATGCAGCTCAATCTGGATGACGCCGATTCATCGGCAGCGATGAAGAAGGCGTTTCCGCCGCTTTGGGTAGCCAAGTGGGTCGATTACAGCTCAAAATACGGCGTCGGTTACATGCTGAGCGACGGAACGGTGGGCATCTACTTCAACGACGCCACCAAGATGGTGTACACTGGGAAATCAGACAATTCAATCATCTTGTACCGAGGCTCTGAGGCTTCGCCGCTCAATCGAAACGTCGAACCAGTCGCAGTGGATCCGAAAAACTTTGACAAAACGAACAAGGATATCGTTAAAAAGGTCAAACTAGCTGCACATTTCCATCATTACATCACCACCGGCAGTGGAAACCCGACGGTATTCAAATCTCACGGTGGTTTGGATTCGGTTGAGACGCCGTCGTCGAAACGTCGCGAACTCGAACCCATCGGTTCGCGTTTCGTCAAATCCTGTTTAAAATCGAGCAAGGGTATCTTTTGGCGGCTTTCAAACCGTACGGTTCAGTTTAACTTTTTCGACGAGAGCGAAATGTTCCTCTCACCGACGCACCAGCTCATTGTCTTCAACGACGCGAGCGCGGGTGGCAAACAAACCGTCTGCAGTTTGGACGACATACCGAGAGACAACGAGGGATTGCTCCGCGCCCTACGCCACGTCAAGGATGTTTTACACCGAGTCCAGGCGGGGAAAGCGTGATTTTATTTTTTAAAACGTTCGTTCGTTCGTTCGTTCGTACGTTTGTTCTTTCTCGTTTCCAATCACACACCGTACGCTGTAACGCTAAAACGTGCACATAGCTTCTACTCTAAAACTTTCCCGACAACCCCGCACCCACCCCCGAGCGCGCGTCTCGCGTCGTCGTCCATCCTACCATCGCGCTTCTTCACCCTTTCCTCTTCGACGCCATGGATAACCGCGCGTTTCTCGCCTCGTCCTTTGCGTACGAGTTATCCCGCGCTTCCGCGACCGCCTGTTCCCTCGCGCGAACCTCCTTGAACGCGAACGGAACGGCGGCGATGACGAGACCGGCGACTACGCCCGCGAAGACGCGCGCTTGCGATGCCGCCGGTTGGACGCCAGACATTGTTCGCGAGCGAGCGAGTGCGCGCGCGCGATTGTGACAGTTTTCTCAACGCGTTTGGCCTCGACACAAGTCGCCGCGACAGGTACGCGCACGCGCGCGCGAACGGCCACGTCGTCGACGACGACGATGGATTTGATGCGTTTCGCGCGCGCGCGAGACGCGACCGGGGCGTCGAGCGCGAAGAAGGCGACGACGCGCGAGGTGGTGAAGACGCGCGCTGGGCGCAGGCAGAGAACGCCAGTATGTACGAAACGACGCCGAGGCATCGTCGCGGCGTCGCTCATCGCGCCGACGGATGTCGTCGGGGTGTGGTCAGCCGTGTTCGCCGCCTCCGCGGTCGGGTTATGGGCGGAGAAGAAGCCGTGGGGCGCGAACCTCGGAGGCGCGCCGCTCGTTTCGACGTTGTGCGCTTTAGCGGCGGCCAACGCGGGCGTCATGCCGGTGAGCTCTCCGACGTACGACGCCATCAATGGGGTGTTGTTACCGCTCGCGGTGCCGATGTTGCTCTTCACTGCGGACGTTCGGAGGGTGTTGCGAGGGTCGGCGGCGTTGTTGCCGTGTTTCGTCGTCGGCGCCGTGGGAACGACGCTCGGAACGTTGGTCGCGTATGTCGCGGTGCCGATGGGTGTTTTAGGCGGTGAGGCATGGAAAATGGCGAGCGCGTTGATGGCTCGACACATCGGAGGGGCGGTGAATTTTGTCGCCGTGGCGAACGCGTTGGACATGTCTCCGAACATTATGGCGGCGGGCTTGGCGGCGGATAATTTGATGAACGCGTTGTACTTTGCGGGCTTGTTCGCCCTCGCTAAAGGTCTCATGCCGAACAAATCGAGCAGTGGCAAAGATGACGACGAGGGCAGAAACTTGGATGATTCTGCGGTCGAAGGTGAGGGCGCCGGGGAGCCGTTTAGCGTGTTGAACGCGTCTTACGCGCTCACAGTTACGGCGGCTATCGGTTTCGTAGCGAAAAATATTTCGCGCGCCTTTGGACTCTCGGGTATGGACATTCCCATCATCACTTTGCTCACCGTGGCGCTCGCAACGGCGATACCGAAGCGCTTGAACAAGCTCGCCGGCTCGGGAGAGTCCTTGGCGACGCTCGTGATGCAAGCTTTTTTTGTCGCCGTCGGCGCGTCGGGATCCATTTCCCAAATGCTCACGACGGCGCCTTCTCTCTTCTTCTTCTCCTGCCTCCAGGTGGCCATTCACCTCGTATTTTTGCTCGTAGTCGCCAAGGTACTCAGGCTCGACAAGGCACTCGCATTGCTCGCCTCCAACGCCTGCGTCGGAGGTCCGACGACCGCAGCCGCCATGGCGGCTTCCAAAAATTGGAAATCGTACCTCGTGCCGGCGATGCTCGTCGGCGTCCTCGGTTACACCGTCGCCACCTTTCTCGGCATCGCATTCGGCTACTCCGTGCTAGCTAAATTGTAATCTACTACTTATAAACCTAGCAGACCATGCGTGTTTCTCTCGCTGCGTCGTTGCCAGTCCATCATCTTTTACGTCGCGTTCGGCGCAGCTTCGATGCCAGGGCCCCCTCTGCGACACACACTGGAACTGCACACACCAGCGCGACACCATCGTCATGTTCGCCGCGTCCAATACCGCGCACGCGCGCGTCGTCGTCAACGCTTCGTCGACGCGCGTTACGTCGCGCGCTCGCGTCTCCAGCGTCCGCCCGAACGCGCGCGCGCTCGACGGCGTCGCTCGTCTTCAGGGTCTAGGGCAACTTTGCAGACGACGAATCGTCGCGCGCGCCGATGCCGACGTCGAGATTGAAGACGAAAAGGCCAAGTTCGTCCCGGCGCACGAACGCAAAACGCTCTCAAAGATTTTACCGGAACAGTTGAACGAGGGCGGCGTTTTGCTCAAGGATGCGCCCGAGCAGTGGCGAACTTCGTTCACTGGGTTTTTGGGTTTCGAGTTCATGGGCGTGCGAACGACCGAAATGCCGGGTCTGCGCGTGCTGAACATTGACCCGCCGGTGTTTACGGTGGATGATTTCTTGGGTGCGAAAGAGTGCGACGCGCTGGTTGAGAGCGCGCGAGAGAGCGGTGGGTTGAAGATGAGCGCCATCGGCGGTGCGGATAACGAAAACATTCGCACGTCGCGAACCGTCGCGTTAAACTCGCACGGTCTCGAGTCGCATCCGACAAAGAATGCGATTCTCAAGCGTGCCGAATATCTTTTACCGGCGGTTGAAGGGTTGAGCGGGAAGCCGGACGCGTTCACGGCACCCAAAGCGGGTGAAAGCAAGTGGGCGTTTGAGCTTCCGCAAGTGGCGCACTACTCTGGAGGAGAGTACTTCAAGGCGCACGAGGACGGGTTTCCGCTCTCCATTGCCGTTGATAAGGGATACCAACGTCGTGCGACGGTTTTGGTGTACCTCAACGACGTGGAAAAGGGTGGCTCGACCAAGTTTGAACACCTCGGCATTGAAGTGCAACCGAAGAAGGGCAAGGCACTCGTCTTTTTCCCATCCACCGCGGCGTGCATGCCGGACGCGCGCACGCTTCACACCGCCACGCCCGCCGACGAGGGACACGAAAAATGGGTGTCTCAGCTTTGGGTGGCGTCCAGCACCCCGCCGGTGCCGACGCCGGAGGAGCTCGAGGAGGAATTGAAGGAGAAGGCGGCGCAAGCCGAATACGCCAAGTTGCCCCGCGCGCAGCGCCGCGCCATGGAGAAGGAAAAGAGAAAGGCTGATAAGAAGGCGAACAAGGGCAAGTAAACCACTCTTGACATTGTGTACCATTAGCGAGAGCACCAGAAAGAATTGACTGTGTTTATTCATTTAATATAATCTTCGATTGCATCGAATAACTAGCGAGCGCCCTTCAACTGTCCAAATTCAATCTGCTAAGATTGACCCCACTCGTCGGCGCGCGCCGCTGTGTTCGCGTCCCACGGTCGAGAGGAAACGACAACAGAAGAACGAGGACCGGCACCCGCGACTCATAATCTGATTTCGTCATGTCGCTCTTCGGTTTCGGCAAGGTTTTAACGGTCGACGTATCGTACGACGCGGGTGACGCTCAAAAGATGGTCTCTGTGAAAAACGAACAGGGCACGGCGCACGAACATCTCCCGCTCTTCACCACGGGGCAGAGCATCTCCGGAAAGGTGCACATCGCGCCCATTCCGGGCAAGCGCGTCGAACACCGCGGGGTGCGGATAGAACTCATCGGACAGATTGAAATGTATCACGATCGCGGAACTTTAGATTTCCTAGCGTTGGCGCGAAATTTGGAACCACCGGGGGAATTGACGACTCCCAAGAGCATTCCGTTCGAGTTTAACCACGTGGAGATGCAGTACGAGAGTTATCACGGGATAAACGTGCGGTTGCGGTATTTTTTGCGCGTCACAGTGAGTCGATCGTACGCGAGCAACGTGACGCACGAGTTCAAGTATTGGGTGAGGAATCCGGTGCCGATACCGCCGGAGATTAACAATTCGATTCGCATGGAGGTTGGGATCGAGGATTGCTTGCATATCGAGTTTGAGTACGCCAAGGCGAAGTATTCGCTCAGGGATGTGGTGGTTGGGAAGATTTACTTCTTGTTGGTGCGCATAAAAATCAAGCACATGGAGTTGGAGATTCGTAGAAGGGAGAGCGGGGAGAGCGGGGCGAACACGTACAACGAGAGCGAAACAATCGCCAAGTACGAAGTGATGGATGGGGCGCCAGTTCGAGGGGAGTCCATTCCGGTGCGGTTGTTCTTGTCCCCGTACGATTTGACGCCGACGTACAAAAACGTCAACAACAGATTTAGCGTCAAGTACTTTTTAAATCTCGTGCTCGTGGATGAGTGGGACAGGAGATACTTTAAACAACAGGAGATTACGTTGTATCGTTCGGAGTGAAGGCGGAGCTGTGGAGAATCGTGTGTAAATCGACTTGTGTAACAAAAATGTGTATCGCTCGTATTTCTATTCAATCAAACCCTCGCAGCGCGTCAATCGTTGCCTCACGCGGCACGGATCGCTTTGATCGATTTCTAATATACGTAGGTAATCTGCGCGTGCAAGCGTCCATCGTTCGAGCGTTTCGTACGTCCCCGCGCGTCGCAACAACGCCTTGAGATTATCTCCGTCAAGCTCGAGCACCCTACCGCAGTCTTCCAGGACGCCGTCGTGCTCACACTCGCGCCGTCTCGCCTCGGCGCGGTTATTGTGCAAAGCGATCAGTACATTCGAATCGTCGCATCCCTTATCGATCGCCATCGTGTATGCCTCTATTGCCGCGGCGTTTTCACCCTCGCGCAAAAATTTGTTACCGCGCAGCTTCATTTCCTCTGGCGTCGCCTCCTCCTTCTTCATCCTCTCCACCAACATCTCGTACCTCTCTCGCAACTGAGCGACGTCTCCACACTTTTTCAAACCCACCGCACACGCTTCCATCGCTTCCCGAGTCGCCCCCATTTTATCCAGCGCCACGGATAATCTGTAATATCCCTTGACCCACGTGGGCTGCGTCTGCGTCGAGCGTCTCGCGCACGACGCCGCGCCTTCGTAATCACCCAACGCCGTGCGCGTCGCCGCAATGTTCGTCAACAACGACGCGTCATCTGCGATGATTTCCGAAGCGCGCTCGTACGCCGTCAACGCCTGCACATCGTCAGTCTACAATTCTTCGATGGTTTGCGTGCGTTACGAGAACGGGAAAACGCTCGCACCTCTTGAAACTTTTGCCGACGAAACGCTGCGTTCCCGCGCTCGCGATGTTCCAGCGCGCGTCGAAACATCTCCGCGTTACTTTCTCCCGCACCGAACGACGCGGCGGGGTAAGTCTCGGACGCCATCGACATCGTATCGCGCTCGCGAGTGTGTGTGTGTGGTTTCGTGCGTTTTTTTTGGTTGAATTTTGTTCAATTAAAAATTCCGTGGTGCGAGTGTCTATCGCGGCGCTTGCATTTCGACGAATTTGGGAGCGTTCGAGTCCAAGAGGTAGAGAGTGAGCAGGTAGAGGAAACTCAAAATGTTCCCCTGTTGCTTCATGGAGCTCAACTCGGTGGCGTCGGAAAAGGAGAGACGCGCCAAGACGTCTTCGCCCGTTTTTTGGTCGTACGGACGAGACGTCTCGAATTCGAGTCCGGTAAACTCGTTGACACACAAGCCTTGGAAGGCCCACTTGATTAAAGAGCACTTGTTAAGCCATTTGAAGTAGATTGGGACGTTGTCTGGGTTGACGTAGTAGCCTCCAAAGACGATGAAGAGCACCATGATGGCTGGTCCCATGGCGACGGCGGCTTCGGTGGACGGCGCCACGGAGGAAATCGCCAAACCCATCGCAGCAGAGGTGAACGACTCGAGGGTCAAGATGCCGCAAAAGCGCGCAAAGTGACCGAGAGTCGGGTGCAAACCAGTCATCGGATAGACGCACGCGCCAAAGGCGAGCGGGAAAAACGCGCCCACCGGAAGCTCGGCGACGAGCTTGGACGTAAAGTACGGCAGCACGCCGTACGACTCGGAAGCGCGCTCACGGTTCACGATCACCTTCTCCTTTGTGAAGGATGTGAGCGTCTTCATGAGCGCGCTCATCGCCGCGTTGATGGCGGAAACTTGAAGCAGACCCATTCTATCTTGGATGGATGTTTGCTTGAAGGACATTTTCCAAAAGATGGAACCGAAAACCATGGCGCTGTTGAGCGACGTCATCAGACGAACCGTATTCGTCGCCTTGTCGCGCGTCACTTGGCGCCAAGATCGTCGAAGCAAGAGCGGAAATTGACCCCAAAATCCGACTCGCTTACCCGTGGTGGTCACCAGCGGCGCGGCGCCGGAAGACGCTTTCTTCTCGTCGACGTTTGACGCCGGAGCGGGCGGATTGGACGATTGGCACTCGACGATGTGCTCGATGCGCTTCTCCGTCTCCGTCATCGTCTCCGCCGACGTGCTATCGATGGAAACGAGATCGATGAGGTACTCGGCGACGTTGACGTCCTGCGGGACCTCGTTACCCGTCACCTCGGTGAACCAACGGCGCGCCTCCGCCATCGGACCGTAGTACGCGCATCTCCCGCCCGCCAACAAGTACAAGTCGTCGAAAAGCTCGACGATGGACGATCTCGGCTGGTGAATGGAGCAAATAACAGTCTTATTTTGCTCGCGCGCCAGGCTGGACAACGTCTCCATCACGCGTTGCGCTTGAAACGAATCCAACCCGCTCGTCGGTTCGTCGGCGAAAATCACACTCGGCGCGCCGACGAGCTGCACACCCAACGCCAACCGCTTCTTCTCCCCACCCGAAATCCCGCGCGTCTTGGCGTCACCCACGCGCGTGTCCGCGCACGCTTGCAACCCGAGATCCTTCAACAACGCGTTCGTCGTCTTTTGGACGTCCTCCGCCCCTCCGAGTTTCGCCGCCGTCTCCAACGTTTCCCTCACCGTGAGCTGCGAGTAAAACACATCCTCCTGCTGCACGTACGCCTTTCTAAACCCGCGTCCATCCCTCGCATCCTTCCCGTTCGCCTCGAGCGCGCCCACGAGCTCGATATTCTTACTCTTCGGCACTTGCGCCGCGAGCGCGTTCAACAAACTCGACTTCCCCGCCCCGCTCGGTCCCATGATGGCCAACAGCCGACCCGCCCGCGCTTCCCCGCGGCACTCATCCAACACCGCCCGCGTCGGTTTCCCAGTCTTCTTATCCCTCAGCCGCATCGTCACCCCGCGCCACGCCAGATCCGTCGCTCCGTCGTCGCCGTCCGCGTCCGCGTTTCCTCGTTTACCTCCTCTCATCTTCTCCCGGCGTCTCCTCCGCACCGCGCGAAACGCCGCCAGCGCCAACGCGCCGGGGAACTTCACCGCCGGCGGCGACGCCCACAGCGCGACGCCGGCGACGAGGTCCATCATCTACCACCGCGCGCGTCCCTCTCTGCCGGCGCGCGCGAACGACTCGGATGGATGGATGACTCGGACGGATGGATGGATAAACGCGACGAGTCATGTATCAAAAAACGAC
>Ga0181574_10003370_pt1 | contig 14209 bp, 10 predicted proteins | sample 101ome_24_FD_145600 | JGI IMG/M metagenome (GOLD analysis project Ga0181574, IMG submission 145600) | Coastal salt marsh microbial communities from the Groves Creek Marsh, Skidaway Island, Georgia - 101410AT metaG (spades assembly) | ecosystem: Environmental > Aquatic > Marine > Intertidal zone... | reverse complement strand
CAATCTGATCACGAAGATCATAAAGCGTAGACATCTCCTTTCCATAAAGCCGTATCTGAATCGGATCGCCGACCGGAGGTCCGTTCTCCAGGGCTTTAGCGGTCGTCCGCGCACCTGCAAGTTCCGCGGCAGCGAAGCTATTCACGGCATCTACGACTTCCGCTACTTTTGCAGGGTCTTCAGAATTTGTCAGTACACTGAGCAAAGCGTAGTTCGGATTGGCCGACTCAGGCGTCAATGAAAGATACCAACGCGGACCACCGGATCCGACCCAGGTGGAAACACTGGCCACGTCCTCACCGCGCTCGGTCAGAAGCCACTTCTCCAGTTTAGCTACCTCTTGCTCTGTTTCGAGAATATCGGTACCAAGCGGCATCTCGAAATCGACTACGAATTGCCCGCGCTCGTTAGGTGGAAAGAAAATATTTGGCACGAATTTAAACGCCCAACCAGCCCCGACCGTCATTAGAATGATAATTACCGGATACAGCCAACCCATACGCAAGACCCAACGAAGCATCTTTTCGTAAGGCCCGTAAATTCGAGTCAGGCCCCGGCCTACCAACGTATCCCGTTCAAGCGGTTTAAGGAAATAATAACAAAATAACGGAATGATGGTCAACGACAGCACCCAACTGGACAGCAATGTCAGCGAAACGACCGCAAACAGGCTGTACGTGAACTCACTGATTGCCCCGTCGGCCAGAGCAATAGGTGAAAAGGCCGCTATCGTAGTGCCGCTCGCTGCGAGTAACGGTATGGTCAGGTTTTTGACCGCATCAATCACCGCATCCTTCCGTTCCTGACCATCCCCGAGGCGCACAAGGACCTGCTCACTCACCACCACCGCATTATCAACCAGCAAACCCAACGCAATAATCAGAGCCGCAATTGACATCATTTCAAGCTGCACACCCATCGACGGCATAAAAGTAAAACACATAAAAACAGCCGAGGGAACCAGCACGCCTACGATCAAAGCAATACGCCACCCCGCAAACAAAAACATGATGAGCAGCACAAAGCCAAAGGCTTGAGCAAGATTTACAATAAAGCTCTTGATGGAGGCATCTACGTAAACCGGCTGATAGAACATGGGTTCAAGATCGAGCCCCCATGCAAATTCGGCCTCAAGCTGGCTTAATCGTTCATTGATCCGCTCACCAATTTCGGTCACGACCCCACCCGGGACCATTGATATAGCAATGCACAGCACGCGCTCACCGTTGAACCGCGCAATGGTCCTCGGGGGGTCGATGTAGTCACGGGTGATGTCAACCACATCATCCACTCGCACGGTAACCCCATCATCTGATCCGGTCAGTCGATAATCGCCAATCTCTTCAAGGCTTTCAAACTCACCCTGTGTCACCAGGTTGATCCGCTCGGATCCAATGCGCACATTGCCACTTGAACTTACCGCATTCTGGTTAGCCAGCGCAGAAACGATGGGTCCCGGCGAAAGGCCATACGCAGCCATCTGACTGCTCGAAAATTCAAGAAAGATTCGTTCATCTTGTGCACCATGAAATTGGACTTTACCGACACCTTCAAGTGCCAACACTTCATCCTGAATATCTTCAGCCACATCGAGGAGTTCGCGATCGGTGTAGCCATCTCCCTTAAGGGCATAAACATAGGGAAATACATCACCAAAATCATCGTTCACATTAGGGATTCCCGCACCATCCGGGAGTTTCGCCTCGGCTACTTTGTTTCGTAGATCCTGCCATATGGGCTCAAGGTCAAAAAACTTGTCCTTGATCTCCACGCTGATGATTGACATCCCCGGCTTCGAAGTCGAAAGCACTTGTTCTACCTCCGGCAGTCTTCGGATATTCTGTTCCAGAGGTTCGGTGACTTCCTGTTCCACCTGAACGGAGGTTCGTCCGGGGTAATGCGTAATGACTTGGGCATTACGAATCGTAAATTCCGGATATTCCAGTCGACCGATGTTTTGAAAGGTCGAATAACCGGATAACAGAACAATCACATACAGCACCAAACTGGTGCGGTTATTCTTTAAAACAAATGCGGCCGGGTTGAACATGATCTATTCACTTTGCATGCCGTCACGGAGAAGGACGGTTGTTCCTGGTTCAAGTCGGTGCACACCCCGTGAAACCACCAGGTCTCCCTCGCTGAGACCCTCTGTAATTTCCACATGTCCATTTTCACGTACACTACCCGTAGAGACTACCTGCCGCTCCACCGTCCCCTGCGAATCTGATGCATCCTTGGTCACCTTGTATACGTACGATGCGTCTCCCGGTTGCGCAGCGACGCATGAAAGAGGAATCGTCATAACGCTCCCTTCAGGATTGTTTACCAGAACGCTGACTTCGCCATCCATTCCTTCACGAAGGCCGGGAAGTTGCGAAGAAAGCTTAAACGTAACCGGGTACGTGGTATTGTCCTTTGGTTCTGCACCAATTTCTGAAACGACAGCATCCAACACCTTGCCTTCGAACGCCCCGACTTCCACCGCACCAGGGAGGTTCAGGCTGATCTCCTCGATCAGGTCAGCAGGCACGCCAATATTAAATTCCAAACTGCCGCCATTGGCGAGGATGCTCATGACGCCTTGCCCCACAGAAACGGTCTCCTGAAGGTTTATATTAACCCGGCCAATTACGCCATTGTAAGGCATGGTCAGCGTACAATCGGCCACACGCTTTGTGGCTGTTTCAAGAGCTGACCGCGCGGATTGCTCTGCGCTCCGTGCCGTGTCCAATTGACTCTTACTCGCATTTCCGTTTTCAAATAAGTTTTGGGTCCGAACCAAGTTGTTACGCGCTTCAGCGTGACGTGCCTGAGCTTCGTCTAATGCAGCTTGGTAGTCTGCCGGGTCGATCCGGGCCAACTCGTCACCGGCAGCATAGGTCTCTCCCGCCTTTGCCGCCACAGATATGATACGTCCACCAACCTGAAAGGCCACCTGACTACTTTCCGAAGCAGCAACCTGGCCGGAAAACGAACGGATTATATCGTCGGTGGGCGCACTGACCTTGAACGTGTAGGCTGGCCGCAGTGCGGGAGGCTCAGGTGCTGAGGTGTCCTTGCCGCAACCGGCAAATATGCTGGCGACGAGAATCAGGGGTATCGTTTTTTTCATGGTATTCGGGGGTTGTTATTCAGGGCTGGCATCAAGGTATTCCTTCAATCCCGCAGCCCACTCGCGCCGATCTTGTAGAGAATGCTCGTGTTCGTACCAGGCAATGACTCGTTGCAATTGAACCATGTTTATCAGATACGAATACAAAGCTCGTGCTGCTTCTTGCTTCTGCAAAATCAGTTGAGATTGAGCGTCGAGCAAATCCAAAATAGTAGCGGTTTCTTGAGTATACTTGTCTTCTACTGCCTCATAGCTTGACTCTGCAGCGCGCAATGACTTGTTTGAGAGGCGAATGGCGGGATGCAAAGAGCCCATGCCATTCCACAGGGAAACCACACGCTCCTCAATCAGTTGCCGCGCCTGTTCCCGCTGATGAGTCAGCACCCGAAGATTTGCCCGTTCCTGCTCAGCTTCGGCCTTAACGCCTCCTCCTTCAAACAAAGGAATACTGGCTACGATGCCAATGAACCATTCGTCTTGCTCGCTCCGCTCCGCAAGATTGGTGTCTCGAGGATTTACCGTCCAACTACTGAGTCCGGAAATCTCTGGCACAAACCGACGCCGTTCCAATTGACGCAACGTGATCCCCTGCGCTTCCAATACCGCATCAAACCGATATAATTCAGGAGAATCTTTCACTGCGCGAACTTTCAGATAATCTCGAAATCGCTCGAACTTTGCAAAGGTCAACTCCCGATCGGGCATGACTTCGTCGAGGAAGAAAAACTCCTCTTCACCGAGTTCAATGTCGACGGGAATCCAGATATCACTTTGATCGAATCCGAGGACGCGATTGAGTTCAGCCAACGCGTCACGGACGGCCCCATCCTGGCGAAAGAGATTCGACTGATCCCTCGCCTCGTTGCTTTCCCAGCGATAAACCTCCGTTGCATCGCTTGCGCCAATAATTTGCCGCAGCCGGGCGAACTCAAGGTTGTTACGGGTCAGCCGCAGGTTCTCTTTTTCGATTTCGTAAAGCTTTTGATTTAACAACAACTGCAGGTAGGCAATCCCTGCGTCCTGCATCGCATCAAGGCGGGAGGAAGCCTGAGCATATTCCTCAGCTTCAGTGAGCGAGAGAGAGGCCCGATAGCCACTCCACGCCGCATCGTTGAAAAGAATCTGGCGCAACTGGATTCCGTAACTTCCGCCGGCAATTTCTTCCGGCCCGGTGGGATCTATGGCACCGCTGATTTCAGTATAGCCGTACTCGCCGTCCAGACTGACGCCGGGTAACAAGTTGCTTCGAGCAACGCGTTCACCCGCGCGGCGGGCATCAAGATTTGCAGATGCGATTAAGGTTTCGATATTTCGTTGGGAGGCCAATTCCATGGCCACAGGTAATTCGAGTTGCTCGCCACCACTGAGCACACCTCCACCTATAATCTCAGCCTCGAGCGCCGTATCGTAATCTGGCGAATAACCAATCGCTTTTGCCACCCCCCGGTTGATGGTTAATCGATCTTGTACAGCAAGCACCACCTGAAGATCTTCGGTGCGCCCGCCCCTCAATAAATGATCCAGATTGAGCCCGATACGCCGTGCAATGGCATTCCGCGTGTCGGTTCCCAGTCCCGCCATCGCGCCCAGTTCCATCTCCAGCTCTCCCATCATCGCAAGGTTGATGATTTTGCGTTCCTGCAATCCGGCGTAGAGCACGCGGCGCTCTGCCGCATCCAAACGGGGCAACAGCGTCACGTAGACGGCTTTGGCATCACCTGGTATAGCCGCAAGGTAAGATGAAGCCGTATCTTCCCCTCGAACAAATTCGAGCTGCAGTTCCGGTGCGACTTCACCCACCTTCGACCCTTCATCCAGATCGGGCATGCTTTCATACAACAGGCGATCCATGATCACATGCACAGTTTGTGAGTCTTGTATTCGCTGAAGGATGCGCAGGTCAGCGCTGACGCGCTGGGGGCTCGCGATAAAGGTAAATTGAGGGACGGTCGATGTTCGATCTTTGGAAATAGGAAAATCTCTTGCATCCGTGTAGTGGATTGCACCCCCAAACACCGGCTTGGTTCGCTGATTTTCGGGCAACGCACGAGCAACCATTGATGCCAATACACCTGCAGCATAAATGACATCGACCTCCGGATCCTGAATCGCACGAACCAAGGCATTGCTGATGCTGTTTTTTTCCCATGTCCCGTTGAAGTCGCGAACATTCACCGGGTAATCCTGGCCCACGAGGTCCTTCAAAACGGCTAAGGCACTCTCCTCCTGCTCCTCGAAGTACCAACTGCCCGGACCATCCCGCACAATCCCGATGGTGGCCGCCTGAACGACCACCGGGAGAAAACATATGACACTTTGTATAATTCTACGCATAGCCGCACCCATTACGGGAACCCGTACCACATATTCCCAATAAAAACAGAGGGAAACAGGGTACAAACAAGCCGTTTTATGTATCAAATGTCTTATTCAAGAAACGAGCAACAATAATCCGAGACCTCGCGCACCCTGAGCTTGAACGAAGCATTACCCGGCACATCAAACGACTGCCCGCCACTGATCGTCTGCCAATCGTCCATCCCCGGCAAGAGCACGTCGAGGTCACCCGCATAGAACTCCATGAGTTCTGGGGCCTCGGTATTGAACTCGTATTCTCCCGGCATCATGATACCCAGCGTTTTTTTGGTTCCGTCTCCAAAAATAATGGTTCGGCTGGACACTTTGCCGTCAAAGTACACATTAGCTTGTTTAACGATATGAACGTTCTCGAATTGGTCGGACATGATATATTTTCTTTGGGGTTAAATACTACTTTCTCAGACAGCAACCACGTTGCTATATAAATCAGCGCGCGGACCGTTTCTCCGAGTATATCCGGATCGCTTCCGGATACAACAAATGCTCCTGCACCAGAATGCGATCGGATAAAGACTCTTCTGTATCGTCGTCAAACACAACAACCGACCGTTGCGCTATTATGGGGCCGGAATCCATCTCTGCAGTGACGACATGCACCGTACACCCGGCAATTTTCACCCCGGCATCCAGTGCCTGTTTTTGGGGATGCAACCCTTTGAACGAAGGAAGTAAGGAGGGGTGGATGTTCAATATCCTACCCGCAAAACGATCGATAAACCAAGGGGTGATAATACGCATAAACCCCGCGAGGATAATCAGATCGCAGTCATGCGCTTCGATCATTGCTGCCGCTTTTTCTTCGAAATCCTGCCTGTTACTCTTGTCGTAAGGGATGTACCGGGATTCAATACCAAAGTTTTCGGCGATTTCCAGTGCTGGAGCTCGCTCTCGATCAGAGATCAGTACCACGACCTCAGCATCCAGTGCTCCCGAAACAATTTCTGTCTGGATGGATTGAAAATTAGAACCGCGACCGGATGCCAGCACCCCCAAGCGTGGTTTCACGACAGGATCTCCACCTCGACGGCATCGCCCTCAGTAATTTCGCCAAGCAATACCGCTTCGGGCAACGCCGCTGCGGTCTTGTCCGCATCTTCTTCGGCCACGATGATCACCCAGCCAAAACCCAGATTGAAGGTATGAATGACCGTTTCTTCCTCGAGGTGGGCAATAACTTTTTGTACCGGGCCGTTATCCCAGTGCGGCACCTTTAAATCTGCACCGAGATTCTTCAGCACTCGTCCAATGTTTTCACGAAAACCACCACCGGTGACATGCACCATACCGTGAGGACGCACCCCGGCCGCTTCCAACGCGACGACTTCCTTGTAGTAAATGCGGGTTGGGGCAAGCAGTTCTACCATTTCCTCGTCGTTGAGCAAACCCGGGTTTTCATCCAGCACCCGCCGAACCAGGCTCCAACCATTCGCATGGAATCCGTCTGATGGAATTCCAAAAACTTTGTCGCCGACCTGAATCGTAGTTGGGTCAATCAGCGCATCTTTTTCTGCGGCGCCAACCACAAATCCAGAGAGTTCAATGGCATCTTCGTGAACCAAACCCGGCATCTCCGCAGTTTCACCGCCAGCGAGAATACAGTCACATTGTTCAAGGCCATCACTGATACCTGCAATAAGACGTTTAATCAGTGTCTCATCGAGTTTATTGATGCCAATATAGTCAAGAAACATAAGCGGCATTCCGCCTGCAGTGAGGACGTCATTGACGTTCATGGCCACGAGATCAATGCCCGCATACTCAGGCTGGTCGTATTGCAGCAGGGGTTTAATCTTGGTGCCCACTCCATCGCAACAGGTCAGCACAATCGGGTGCTGGTATCCGCTTAGATCGTAACCGGCCGCAAAAAGACCAAACGCGCCAAACAGCTTGCGTTTGCCCTCGGTTCGCTTGCGCAACTCACCAATATCGTCGACCAACTCAGCCGCTTTTTCAGTATCAACGCCGGCATCTTTATAAGTAAGAGATTTGCTCATGGATTTCTCAGGAACGGGTAAGGTCTGGGCTACATTGATTACACTTTGACCGCATCATTTCGAGCGGCTTCGATTTCATCCAAATACTCCTGAGTGACTCCCTTGGTGATGTACTTGCCATCGAAACAGGAGGCTTCACAGATATTAATGTCGGGATTCCCTTCGGCCACGGCATCGTATAAATCGCTTAAATCCTGATAAATCAAGTGATCCGCACCAATCTCGCTCGCGATCTGTTCGGTAGTACGGCCATGCGCGATCAGCTCTTCCGGCGCCGGCATATCAATGCCGTACACATTCTGGTGACGCACTGCGGGTGCTGCAGAGGCCATATAAACCTTATTCGCTCCAGCGTCTCGCGCCATCTGCACAATCTGCTTCGACGTATTCCCCCGCACAATGGAATCGTCAATCAACAGCACGTTCTTGTCTTTAAATTCCAATTGGATGGGACTGAGTTTCTTGCGAATGGAAGAGCGTCGCTCAGCCTGGCCCGGCATGATGAACGTTCGACCAATGTAGCGATTCTTTATAAAGCCTTCGCGGTATTTCTTGCCGAGTTCATATGCGATAGGCAACGAACTGGTTCGCGAGGTATCAGGGATTGGGATGACAACATCGATATCGTTTTCAGACCCGAATTCTCGCAAAATCTTGTGTGCCAGTTTTTCCCCCATACGCAGACGCGACTTGTACACAGAAACCGTGTCCATGAAGCTGTCAGGGCGGGCGAGATAAACATACTCAAAAAGGCACGGTGCCAATCGAGGGTGGTCGTGACATTCCTGCCGGAAACAATTTCCTTCGTAATCAATGAACACCCCTTCGCCGGGTTTCACATCACGATCCAATTCATATCCCATACTGGTAAGCGCCACACTCTCACTTGCAAGCATCCACTCGGTGCCTTCATCATCCTCGCGCCGACCGATCACCAGGGGGCGAATACCATAGGGATCACGAAACGCAAAAATTCCGTAACCGAGAATCATACCGACCACCGCATAAGCCCCATTACAACACCGATGGACCTCTCGGATGGCGTCGAAAACATCCTGGGTGTCCAAGTGAAGTTTTCGATGCTTCGCCAATTCATGAGCAAAGATATTTAACAATACTTCTGAATCGGACTTCGTATTAAGATGTCGTAAATCCGTCGTAAACAGGCGCTCCGTAAGCTTTTTTGTATTGGTGAGGTTCCCGTTATGCGCAAGCACAATGCCATAGGGCGAATTGACATAAAACGGCTGGGCCTCATCACAAGAACTGGTGCCCGCCGTCGGATAACGGCAGTGACCGATGCTCATATTTCCCTGGAGCTCGTGAATGTCGCTTTCCTGAAAAACATCACGCACCAACCCGTTGGCTTTATGGAGATGTAAGCGAGAGTACTCATCACACGTAGCTATGCCCGCAGCATCCTGACCCCGGTGCTGAACAATGCCGAGGGCGTCGTACACCTGGATGGATGCCGGATTTTTTACACTAGAAACTACACCAACTATACCGCACATGATTTTGCCGTCGTCTCTCCTGACATAATACGGTCAAAAATCGATTTAAAAAAGTAGTAACCCCATCCCCACTCGGGATCGGCATCCCAGTTGGCGTCGTAATGGTGATTTGCATACAGGAAACGCTCCGGATGAGGCATCAGGCCGAACGCGCGACCCGTGATATCCTGAAGGCCCGCGATCTGTTCTTCGGACCCATTGATGTCCTCGGAATAGGTTAACGCCGCCAATCCCTCTGAAACATACTGCCCAGACTTGCCCTCCGGCGCCACGAAGCGTCCCTCAGCATGTGCAACCGGCAACTCGAAGTGATCAGGCAACAGGTCGAGGCAGGGACTCTCCGCTCGCTTATCCAGTCCAGCCCACTTACACATGAAGCGACCATGCGTATTGTGGATCAGGCTACCCTCAGGCAGAATGCCCAAGCGCATGAGAATCTGAAACCCATTGCAGATACCGATCAAGTAACCGCCGCGTTCGTGAAACGTTTTCAACGGCGTACCGAGAGCGCGCTGTAACTCAAGCTGCGCCAGTTTACCCGCCATGATATAGTCTCCGTAACTAAAGCCACCGGATAGCACAACCAACTCCGCCCTATCGATCAGCTCCTGGGTGAGCAATGGAAAGGGCACGGTCTCCGTTTCGAAACCCACGGTGCGCAGGGCACGCGCTGTTTCTTCATCGCAATTAGTGCCGGCGAATTTTAGTAATAGGGCGTGAGGCCGTTTTTCCATATTTCTTTCAGGGTTGAAAAAGCTTCATTGATCAGTTCGTCTTCACCGTACTTAACGATGAGGTTCTGATGTGCATCCGTGCTCTCGCCAACAAACGCGAAGGGCAGGCCAGCAAACAAGGTGGCTACCTCTGCACTATATTCGGGAGCAATCTCCAGCAAGATCCGACTGTTGGATTCAGCAAACAACAAAGTCTGCGGGGCGAGGTCACCAACTGCATTCAAATCAATTTCCAAACCGGCCCCGCACGGAAAGCCAAACTCGGCCAGCGCAACCGCCAAACCACCTTCAGACAGATCATGCGCGGAGCGAATCCAGCCATGCTTGATTGCTTCATATAATTTACGGTAGAGCGCCAGAGCCTCTTCGATGTCCAGATCCGGAACGGCGGTTCCCTCCTCACCACGCACCAGCGAGTAGGCGCTGCCACCCGTTTCATTTTTTGTAGCACCAATCAGCGCAATACGGCTGCCGCCCTTCCGCAACGAGGCGCCAGTAATGTGCGCACGGTCCTCCACGATGCCCATACCAGAAATGAGGATTGTAACCGGTATCGAAATAGGCCCTTCGTCGGTTTCAAAGTAGTTATAGAACGAGTCCTTACCCGACACGAAAGGCGCCGCATATCCCAGCGCCGCGGCGGCTATACCCTTTACCGTCTCCACCAAGCCTCCCAACTCACCGGGCTCATCGGGATTTCCCATGCAGAAGTTATCCAGGATCGCGATCTGATCGGGGTCTGCTCCAGTCACCACCAATTGACGGATGCACTCATCTACCGAAGAGAGACCCATTTTATAGGGGTCGAGCTCGCCATATTGCGGGAGTAAAGAAACACCCAAAGAAATGAATTTTCCGGTATTATCAATACCAATCACGGACCCATCCTGCGGGCAATCGCCTCCCGCACCAGCCAGCGGTTTGAGGAACGTGTTCCCCTGCACCTCATGGTCGTATTCACGGATGATCGGCTCTCGAGAACTTATATTGAAGTCAGCGAGCACCTTTTTGAGATCCTCGGATACGCTGGCCGAATCCCCGATTTCACCAGCGGGCACACAGCGCGTATGATGGGAGGAAGCAAACGTCTTTCGGGGCGCCACGTGCAGAAAATCGGCATGTAACTCCACCACTTTTTCGCCATTGTGAAAAACCCTGAGCACCTCAGAGTCACTGACCGTTCCAATGCGGGTTGCCTCCGTTTCATACACATCGGCCAGTTCGAGAATACGCTCCCAATTCCTGGGATTGACCGAAAGCACCATGCGTTCCTGGCTCTCGGAAAGGAAAATTTCCCAACTCACCAGGCCGGGCTCTTTAAGCGGGCAGTTCTCCAGATAAATTTCACCACCGCTTTCACTGATCATTTCACCTGCTGCGGAGGAGAAACCACCCGCACCGCAATCGGTAACAAACTCGATCAAGTTTTCATCACGGGCCTGAAGAATAAAGTCGTTGACCTTCTTTTCTTCGATCGGATTCCCAATTTGCACCGCGCCAACATCTTCTTCATGGCTGTCGGTGTCGAGTGACATAGAGGAGAACGTAGCTCCATGCAGACCGTCACGGCCTGTGCGTCCACCCACAGCCACAATGTAGTCGCCATCGTTTACCTGTTTGTCGATAAACTTGCTGGGAATCACACCGGCGGTACCGCAAAAAACCAGCGGATTGTAGGTATACGCGGGATGGAAATTAATCGCTCCGGTGACCGTAGGTATGCCCATGCGATTGCCATAGTCCCGGACACCCCGCACGACGCCACGCATAATGCCGAGCGGATGAATAGTATCGCCCTGCACCTGCTCCGGAGGCATATCCGGCTTGCCAAAGCAAAACACATCGAGCGAAGCAATCGGTTTGGCACCCTTCGCCGCACCAAGAATATCACGAATCACACCACCAAGACCGGTATTTGCTCCGGCGTAGGGTTCAATTGCAGAAGGATGATTATGGGTTTCCGCTTTCAAGCAAACCGCGTGTTCATCATCCAGCTTGATAAACCCTGCATTGTCATGAAAACAGCTGAGCACGAAACCCGGTTTCTGCAACATGATCTGGTCGGTGATCGCCTTGATATAGGTTTTGAAAATACTGTCGACCTCTTCCGTTTCTCCATCTTTGGTATGACTGATTTTGGCTGCGAAGATTCGGTGCTTACAGTGCTCACTCCACGTTTGCGCAATAACCTCCAATTCCACATCGGTGGGCTCACGATCCAACTGCTGATACTGATTCTGGATCGCGAGCATATCCTCGGTCGAAAGGGACAGTTGCATATCCGCACTGAGAGTGGTCAGTGCATCCACGTCCAGATCGCGTATGGCAATATGCCGGTAGGATTTATCACTGCCTGCAGCACTCATGATACGACCTTCCATGTATGGATGACCGGATTACATATATCGCGAACAAAGCGCTCCGCACCTATAGCAGGGTCATCACCGAACAAATAGTAGCGATGGAAGACGGTAAGGTTCTCGATAGTGAACCCGGGATCCTCAAGCTCCCGATAGAACTTAAGTATATACTCTTTTTCAAGATCCAGGCAGTCGGCCCGAAGGGCCACATCAATGTAGAATCGGGCGCCTTCTAACGCGCTTGATTCGCCCTCGTGGATCTCCTCGCTGACCGCATCCGCGAGGACATCATGTGCGAACGTACGGAGTGCTGATATCTCGCCGGAAAAATCGATTCGATATCCTCGGGTTTCGCGAGCTCGGAGATCCGAATCGACGGGGGCGTAAAGGAGTTCGTTGCAGCTTTTTTCTCGTGCATAACGGTTAACAATCTCAATTTCGACATTCATGTTGCGATGTTCCGGCTTGCTCCTTCTTTAACGAGGGATAGCAACACCGGTACATCGACCGTATCTCACCCTTACCCTCTGCAATCACGATACTTATGCGGATCAATGCTTTCGTTTCAGTTTCAAAACGCCACACTCGCGCTGCGCTGACCTTCGTACACAACATGTAGGGGCTTTCAATCAAAAAAGATACTAGATGTGGGGTTTTGGCCCGCTGAAGCGTTTCTTGGAATCGACGAGCTTCACAGTTGCAATGTACTGGATTTCGCACGAAGCCCGACCCGTTCACACCCGCTTTCTGCCAGCAACCGTCTGCACATGACCAAGGGCATGGATGGGAGACTCGTCATCAGCCAAACAAAAGCGCTTCGCTGGCGATCTGGAGGATCCATTTCCCGCCGCAATGGGCGGACAAATGATTCGATGCAACAGCCGGGGTAAAGTCCGGTAGCATTTCGAAAAAGCGTCACAAACGAAGTGCTCACTTATGGGTGGCGAAGGGCGCATCTTGCTTCTGTGTATACGGTGACCCTTGTGTCCAAGGTCTCCGAGGGGAAAATTTTGAGGACGGATTACCGGATACAAACAACCTTCCCTTCGATGGGGATTGGTGATAGTTCCCGGTACAAGAACATGCTTTACGACCTCTATAAAAAAGTAGCCTTCAAGCTGGACCCCGAGCTCATTCACACCATGACCCTCAAAGGGCTCGATCTGACTTGTCAACGGGACAAACCACACTTTCTGGCTGACGAAATACCGGAGCGGCCAGTGAATGTTATGGGGCTGGATTTTAAAAATCCGGTAGGTCTGGCTGCCGGCATGGACAAGAACGGAGACTATATCGATGCACTCGGCGCCCTCGGTTTCGGTTTTATCGAAATCGGTACAGTGACCCCGCGCCCACAACCTGGCAATCCCAAGCCCCGACTGTTCCGCATCCCGGAACAAGAGGCGATAATTAATCGCATGGGCTTCAACAACAAAGGGGTTGATCACCTCTGCGAGCAGGTGAAACGAAGCCGTTACACCGGGGTGTTAGGCATAAATATCGGTAAAAATTTCGATACCCCGAATGAGAACGCTCTCGATGACTACCTTGTCGGAATGGATAAGGTCTACCAACATGCAGACTACATCACAGTTAATATTTCATCACCCAATACCAAAGGTCTGCGGGACCTGCAGTCGGGGGAGACCTTTGATCAGTTGGTTGGCAGCTTGAAGCAAAAACAAATGGAACTCGCCGATTCGTATGGTTCCTATACCCCGCTGACGATCAAGATTGCGCCTGACCTCACCAACGAGGAAATCACATTCATGGCCCAAACCATGCTGAAGCACGAAGTGGACGCCATCATCGCTACCAATACCACCATCAGTCGAGAGGGTCTGGACGCCTACGAGGCATCCAATGAGGCCGGCGGACTCAGCGGATTTCCACTTCGGGATCCATCCACCACCGTAATTAAAAAATTACAGATTGTCCTCGAAGACAAAATTCCAATTATCGGCGTGGGTGGAATCATGCGCGGAAAAGATGCGTTAGAAAAAATAAACGCAGGCTCCCGACTCGTTCAGGTGTACAGTGGATTAATCTACAATGGCCCCCCAGTCGTTGGGGATATTGTGAAGGCGATTGCCAAAAGCGAGTAAACCGATAT
>Ga0181574_10003366_pt1 | contig 14214 bp, 12 predicted proteins | sample 101ome_24_FD_145600 | JGI IMG/M metagenome (GOLD analysis project Ga0181574, IMG submission 145600) | Coastal salt marsh microbial communities from the Groves Creek Marsh, Skidaway Island, Georgia - 101410AT metaG (spades assembly) | ecosystem: Environmental > Aquatic > Marine > Intertidal zone... | reverse complement strand
GGACCGACCCTGAGCGGTATGAATTGATTGGTCGAAAAGACATGCGTCGTTTGGGTAGCTATGTGAATTCTTTTCAAGATGATGTCCGTCGTATTAATCAGCTTCATGGGCATTTAGATGCTGTTAAGCAAGGCCAGAAGGAATACGCCGATACCATCCTCTTGAATTATCCATTAATTTGGAACACTTTTAGCAATAATGATTCAATAAAATCTCCGGACGAGTTGGATGCGATTAAAGGGCAAGCGAATTTTATGGAGCGTCTTGAAAAGGTGGTTCAGAACGATTTCCCAGAGCCTACTACGAATGTATCAATGAAGGAATTGGTGGACACCGCAAATACTACACTGCGCGTTCGAATGCAAATTCTGGATATTGGTTCTTATGAAATCGCTGCTTTAGTGGATTCATTGAAAGTAGAAGTGGATTCCATTTTAAACCCTGAACGCCCGCGTGCTGAAGTATTTTTTGCACAATTTAATTCAGGTAAAAAGGAATACCTCGATTCATTGTTTGCCCTTTCGAACGCTTATCGAATCAACTTAGCCACTGAAATCGCAAGAGGGAACGACTCTTTGGTTTACGAGATGGACATGGATCCTGAGTTGATTTATAGTTTTTTAGAGAAGGAAGATTTTTCTGAACGGTTGCGGGCAGCCATAGACTTAGAGTACATCGATTTTTTATTTACAGGTACATCTGTTGTTGCTGCTGAAGGAACGCAGTACTTAGTGAAAAACTTATTGATTAGTCTGGCCATAGCTATCGTAATCATCGCAATTTTAATGTCACTGCTTTTTGGTTCTTGGCGCATGGTCATTATTTCGTTGATTCCTAATTTTATTCCGCTCATCGTAACTGCTGGGATAATGGGCTTCTTTCATATACCAATCAAGCCTTCAACAATTTTGGTATTTAGTATCGCTTTTGGTATTTCGGTGGATGACACCATCCATTTCTTAGCCAAATATCGTCAGGAGCTTAAAGGTGCCCGCTGGGATTTGCGCGGTTGTGTAATTAATGCTTTGCGAGAAACAGGGTTAAGTATGTTTTATACATCCATTGTTCTCTTTTTCGGATTCTCTATGTTTGCGCTTTCACAATTTGGAGGAACACAAGCATTGGGATTGTTAGTGTCTTTAACACTTCTTGTGGCAATGGTTACTAATTTAGCTGTGCTTCCTTCCTTATTGCTAACGCTTGAAAACAGGATAGCTAATAAAGCATTTGAAGAACCACTCATTGTTATGTATGATGAGGAAACCGACATTGAATTGGACGATTTGGAGGTGGACGTAACGACAAAAAGAGATCCGGAATAATTATGAAGTCGTTACCTTATATTATTATCACACGCTTATGAAAGGAATTATTTTGGCTGGAGGCTCAGGAACACGTTTACATCCCTTAACGCTTGCCGTGAGTAAACAACTCATGCCGATTTACGATAAGCCAATGATTTATTATCCACTCGCGATTTTGATGAGTGCTGGGATTCGTGAAATATTGATTATTTCAACACCACATGACATACCTAGTTTTCAAAAGCTATTGGGGGATGGACAACAGTTTGGATGTTCCTTCAGTTATGCCATTCAAGAGGAACCGAATGGATTAGCACAGGCTTTTGTTATTGGGGAACAATTTATTGGGAATGAAAAAGTTGCATTAATTTTAGGGGATAATATTTTCTATGGTGTAGGAATGGATGACTTGCTCAAAGAGAATAATGATCCCAACGGAGGAGTGGTGTATGCATACCACGTATCAGATCCTAAACGCTACGGCGTGGTTGAATTTGATCATGCTATGAACGCCATTTCAATTGAAGAAAAGCCAAAACATCCAAAGTCTAACTATGCTGTTCCTGGTCTATATTTCTACGACAATGAAGTGATTGAAATTGCGAAGGCATTAGCACCATCTCCACGTGGAGAATACGAGATAACGGATGTTAATGCCGAGTATTTGCGACGAAATAAACTAAAGGTGGCTGTGTTAGATAGAGGTACAGCCTGGTTAGATACAGGTACTTTTCCTTCTCTGATGCAAGCAGGTCAATTTGTTCAAGTGATCGAAGAGCGACAAGGGTTAAAAATAGGTTGTATTGAAGAAGTAGCTTATCGCAACGGCTACATCAGCAAAGAACAACTGAAACAATTGGCGGAGCCGCTTGTTAAAAGTGGATATGGTAACTATTTACTCGGTTTAATAAAATAATATGCAAGCAAGTATCACCCTCCAAGCATTCATTGAAGAGAAGATTGAAGCAGTTCGTTTTCCACCGGATCCAGCCAATCTCTATGCGCCGTTAAATTACTTCATGACACTTGGTGGTAAGCGCACGCGACCATTGTTGACATTGTTAGGGTGTGATTTATTCGGTAAACCAGGCGAGTCGGCGGAGAATGCTGCTATTGCAGTTGAACTGTTTCATAATTTTACGTTGATTCATGACGACATCATGGACGAGGCACCTCTTCGAAGAGGTATGTCTACCGTTCACACCAAATGGAACGAAAATATTGCAATTCTTTCCGGAGATGTATTATTCGTAAAGGCCTTCGAATTTTTGTCGAATAATGATGTTCGCTTTTTGCCTCAACTCATCGCTGTTTTCACACGAACAGCTGCTGAAGTTTGCGAAGGTCAGCAAATGGATATGGATTTTGAATCCCGTCAAGATGTAACAATTGAGGAATATATCGAAATGATTCGATTGAAAACTTCTGTTCTTCTTGGGGCGGCTCTTGAAATGGGTGCAATAATTGCAGAAGCGTCAGAGGAAGATAAACGATTGCTATACGAGTTTGGAATGAATGTAGGTATTGCATTTCAGCTTAAAGATGATATCTTAGATTTGTATGCCGATCCTGATAAATTTGGCAAACAAGTCGGAGGGGATATTTTAAGTAACAAGAAAACATTTCTTTTACTCACAGCGGAGCAAAATGCAAATTCTTCCCAGCGGAGTGAGCTGAAGAAAATAATGGATGAATTTGCTGGTGAGGAAAAGATTGAGGCAGCGAAAAACTTATTCGATGAGCTCGGAATTCAAGAGTTAGCCATGGATAGAATGAAAGATTATTACGCTGCTGCTAAAACTGCTATGGATAAAATTAGTGTTCCTGAATCGGCGAAACAAGAACTTCTTGGTATTGCTGATTACCTCATGAATCGAGAAGTTTGATGAGCTACCAACTGAGGTATATCGATCGTCAGGAAGACTTATTTGCACTTGTAGATCAACTAAAGGGAGCCTCACGTATTGCCATCGATTTAGAATTTGATAAAAATCATTTTACGTATGGCTTCAATATTTGTCTACTTCAATTGTTTGATGGTCAGGATTGTTACTTAATTGACCCTTTGTCGATCAAAGATTTTTCTCAGTTGTTTTCTATTTTTGAGGATTCATCAGTCGAATTAGTCACCTTCGCATTTGGAGAGGATTATCGTTTGCTCCATCATTTAGGGTGTACCCCCAATAATATCACGGACCTTAGTGTTGTAAGGAGTTTACTCAATAAGCCGCAGTCTTCATTAACCAATGTGTTAATTGATGAGCTTGGAATTACATCCTCTAAAGACTTTCAACGCAGTAACTGGTGCGCACGTCCACTTTCTGAAGATCAAAAACTCTACGCCGCAGAAGATGTAACGTTTTTATTTTTACTAGCAGATAAATTAGTGAAGGAATTAACGAACTTAAACAGATTGTCATGGCTTTCTGATGAGAAAAAGTTTTTGGAAGAAAGTTCAGGTGAGGTAACTCCTGTAATTGAAGAAACCTATCACAAAGAACGAAAAGAGATGACTTGGGCTCAATGGGAAAGGTTTAAAGCTTTAGTAGATTATAGAGAACAATTCGCTAAGAAATTGAATAAACCAACCTATAAAGTCATGGATCGCATGTTATTAACTAAGTATGCCCTTCAGAATAACTTTTCTGGTTGGTCAGATGAAAAAAGAATTCACCCAGCCTTGCGCACAGAAAAAATTGTTCAACAACTGAAACAAATATTTTCAAAAACGAATGAGATGATTGCTCAAAGTGGTATACCTTCAGATCAAGCTGCTAGGCCACCATTATCTCATGCAGAACGGATTTCAAGGTCGCGTCAAAAGCAACTTATTCATGATCAGAGCGAGCAAATATTAATTCCTTTGAAGAACCGAATTACTCATAAATATGGTGAATATATCTCCACATTTGTGTTGTCAAAGCGCATGATGGAGAAAGTAATTATTGGAGAGTTGAAACTGCCAAACTATCGTCTTGAGTTATTAAAAGAGGCAGCCATTGAGCTCGGTATTCCTGACGATCGTATTTCATTTTTGTTGGATTAGAAGGGGGGGGGGATTTTACTTGGTAAAAACACAACCTTTTGGAATTTACTTTCGTATATTAGACACGAAATTCTTTTGTTATGAAATATTTTAATCTAGTTGTCGCAATTTCATTATTACTTGTTTTTAACTCGTGTATTGAGCATGAAGTCATTCCACCTCCAAAGCCAGTGGTTGAATTGGAATGTTCTTTCACAGCAACAGTTGATGGCACTCCCTACAGTCTTGTTATGGACGTAAATGGCATGTATTGCGAATCCACTAAGTCAAAAGAGATTAATCCTTCTCCTCAACCTTCTACAGCAACCTACAATGCCACAATGAAGAGCGATGTTCAGTTGGATTTTGTTCAAATTTCACTCGGTAAATTAAATTTTAACGCAGATGTGGATGCGGATCCTTCTTTAGAGCAGTTTACAACATTCTTTAATGCCAATGCCAATCCTGATTATTCTCTTGGGGCAAACACAGGAGTGGAAGTAGTTTTTAGAGATGCTGCAGGAAATGTTTGGTATAGCGATCCCTCTTCAACAGATCCGCTAACTTTCTCATTTACTTCATTAGTTCAGGAGTCGGATGAGTCAGGAGATTACATGAAGTTTCAAGCTGCATTCACTTGTACGATGGTAGACGACTTGGTAACCCCAACTGCCTCATTGACGGTAGAAAATGCAGTCTTCAAAGCACATTTTAAACGCTAAAGCAATCTAGTCTTCTCAATTAGAGATATTAAGATGCTATAATCAAAGTATTAAGTTGGTCAAAATCTATTGTTTTGACCAACTTTTTTTTTAACTTCCCCGAAAATGTATTGACTTACATGGCTGATAGACTCAAAATTGCGATTCTCGGAGATTTCAACTTCACGTACAATGCACATCATGCAACGAATTTAGCTATTGAGCATTCGAAGAACCTATTAGACATTGAAGTGAATACATATTGGTTGCGGATTCACGAGGCAGCCAGTTTAAAGCCAAATCAATTTGCGAATTATGATGGCTTATTTGTAGCACCCGGTCCTTTCGAAAACATGTTTTTTGTTTCTGGTGTGTTAGATGCAGCAATTCAATCTAGAGTTCCGTTGTTGATTACCGGAGATGCCTACAAAGTCTTTATCGAAATCTTGATTGCCCATAATAATCTGAATTCAAATAACGAGAAATTGATTTCAGATAATCTATCTCCTTATGACAGTTTTGAGCGAATTGATGTATTTCCCGTTTCCAAAGAATTGGAAAAAATGTATAACGGAATTGCACGTGTGGAACTTTCGTCTTCGCGCTTTTCATTGTATCCACAATTGTTAGACTACTTGAAAAGGGAGGTGTTGGATATTGAAGGAGTGAATCAATTTGATGATCCCGATATTGTAAGCCTTCGTAAGCATGTCTTTTGTGTGGCAAGCATGAGCCTTCCGCAAATATGTAGTACCAGAGAAATGCCACATCCCCTAATTAGTTCTTTTCTGAATATCGCATCACAAATGGATGTGCTTAAAGAGGAAAAAGCTGGTTAGTCTATTTTAGAATAAATCAGGGTTGGTTTCTTGTGATTTTTCGTAACCTTCATCAATAAGTAGTTTTTGTCCTTCGGCAGCGTTAACAGCCAATTGATCGCAACGTTCATTTTCAGGATGCCCAGCATGACCTTTGACCCAAACGAATGTTGGCTTGTATTTGGCATGAAGTGATATATAGCGCTTCCACAAATCAGGATTCTTCTTTCCTTTGAACCCCTTTTTGTCCCAACCAAAGACCCATCCTTTTTCAACTGCATCTACAACGTACTTCGAGTCGCTATAAATAGTTATGGGGTATTTTGTGGAATTCAAGGCCTCTAAAGCAACAATTACAGCTAAGAGTTCCATTCGATTGTTGGTAGTTAATCGAAAACCTTCGGCTAATTCTTTTTCTTTTCCTTGAAAACGTAGGATGGCTCCGTATCCTCCATTACCCGGGTTCCCTTTAGCAGCGCCGTCTGTGAAGATTTCGATTTTCATATGCGTAAAGATAAAAAAATACTTAGACGATATTTGCAGAATATTTTCACATGAATCTGGTGCGCTGGAGATTATGGAAGACATTGAATCTCGGATTGCAGAGCTTTTTCATGAGCGACTCGGTCAATTTAGACAAGTAGTGACCGATGTTGATGTGAAAGAGATAATTGTACTAATGGGAGAGCTCCGCGATTATGCATTGGAAGAGTTTGAGTAGAATGATTTGCTATTCATTGATAGGGATTCTTTGTATTTGTTTGCAGCTTCTGTTTCAATCATTCGAGATCGATCGTTATCGGAGTTTGAAATTTCTGTGCAAAAAATCAGTAATGGACCGACTGGAAAGAAAGCGGTGGAATATGCACTAGCTATAGGTTACAACTGCAATTTAGTCGGAAACGAGTTGTATCTACCGAGTTATTATTCCTTCCCTATTGCAGATAAGATACGCGGTCAGCGCGTTGTTCTTGAAGTGCGAGTACCAGAGGATAAGTATATTATTATGAAGAATTATGACGATGACTTTCATGGAGAGGTGCGCACTAAGTCAATACGGCGAGTTGAGGATGAAAGTAAGTGGCGCGTCTGGACGACCAAACAAGATGAGGTTGCTGAATCAGTTACTGAGAAGGACTAAGATGTTGAGAATTTCCCGGGGTTAAAGGTGTTTTTTGATTTTTAACAGATACTTTGGAAACTTTTTGAACAAAAATAGTTTCCAAAGTGTTCTTTATTTATAACTTTGCCCACAAATGGAAGAAAAGCAATTTGAAATAGTTGAAAAATCGGCTCAAGTGTTCTTGAAGTTCGGAGTTCGGGCCGTAACTATGGATGATTTGGCTCGAGAGCTGGGGATGTCTAAAAAGACAATTTATAAGTTTTTTTCGGATAAGGATGCCTTGATTCGCGCCATCATTGAGTTTAAAACTCAGGGTGATCGTGAAATATGTCAAATCGCATTTGAGCAGGCGGAGAATGCCATTGATGAAATGATTCGCATTAGTGAATTTATGTCTGAAATGCTACAAGATGTTCATTCTTCTGTGTTTTTTGACCTACAGAAGTACCATCGAGATGCATGGCAAATAATGGAAGACCATAAAAACACGTTTGTTCGGAATCAAATCAAACACAATATTGAGCGGGGAATTAAAGAAGGGGTTTATCGTGAAAATAGTGATTCAGATATTCTTTCCAAGGCATACGTTCTCACTATGGGGACTCTTTTTGATGGATATACTTTTCCTTCGAGTGAATATAAATTTACGACCGTTTTCAATCAAATCATTCGTTTCCAGATACGTGGTTTAGCGAGTGCACAAGGGTTGGAATATTTAACTAAACGACTTAAACATGAAATTTAAATTTAAGACAACGTTCTTATTATTGACGTTTGTCATCCCAGCAGTACATGCCCAGAACTTTACATTGTTTGAGGCCCAAAATTATGCTTTAGAGAATGCGGAGCAAATCAAAAATGCTGCTATTGATGTGGAGATTGCTCAAAAGAAAGTTTTAGAAACTAGAGCAATGGGCCTACCTCAGATAAACGCAGAAGGCAACTTTAATCACTTTGTTAACCTGCCGGTTCAAGTGGTCGATGGTGCCTTTATAGGGCAGCCTGGAACGCTGGTAAGCTTTCGCGCAGGAACGGATTATTCAATGAACGGTGGTGTTGCGGTGAATCAGCTAATTTTTGATGGTTCTTATTTAGTGGGATTACAGGTTTCTAAATTCTATAAGGACTTTGTTGCTTCGAATGCCGATTTGACCAAAGAACAAGTGCTCACCAATGTTACAAATGCCTATCAGCTTGCTTTGGTGAGCCGTAAGAATATGCGCTTCATGGATTCATTGGTTGCTTCTACGGAGGAACTCTTGAAAAAACAACGTGAATTGCTCGAATTAGATTTGATAATACAAGAGGATGTTGACCAAATCAATTACGCTTACATCACTGCAAAAACCAATCAAGTCAATGCGAAGTATCAATACGAAAATGCGCTATCATTTTTAAAAATGGCAATGGCTTACCCAATGGAGAATTCAATTGAATTGATGGATAATCTAGAAGGTCTTCTTTCAGAAGCTGTTGCTGCATCCTCCTCTGAAAATGGCCTGGAGGCGAACATTCAATTACATTTGTTAAACAAACGGTTGGAATTGTCACGGTATGAGTTGAAAAATGCAAAGTTTGCCAACCTTCCTTCATTAGGAGCCTTTTTTCAGCATAAATATGATGCATACAGAAATGAATTCGATTTCTTTGATAGTAGTGGTGATTGGTTTGAACAAACCTTTGTGGGAGTTCGCTTGAGTGTGCCTATTTTTTCAAGCGGAGCAAGATGGTCGCGCACTCAACAAGCGCAATTGGAAATTCAAAAGCGAGAGTTTGAAATCAACGAATATAAGCGTTCATTGCAGTTGCATGAAATTCAATACACGAACGACCTAAAATCTGCGATTGATAAACTTGCGTTGCAACAAGAAAATGTAAAGCTAGCATCTACTATTTATAACAACGCCTTATTGCGTTCTGAAATTGGAAAAGAAAATAGTTTTATGGTCACTCAGAAATACACTCAAGTAATTACTGCTCAGGCCCAATATTTAGGGGCTATGATAGATGTGTTTAATGCTCGATTAAACATGGATAAGTTGTACAATAATATAATTCAGAAGTAACACAAGTAGAAATGATAAAATCAGTTAGTTTAATCGCGTTGGCAGGGTTGTTTTTGATGGGGTGTGGTCCTCAATCGGAACTGGATAAATTAAAAGACAAGAAGTCAAAATTAAAAGCTGAATTGGCAGAAATTGATATTGCCATTCAAGCTTTGGATACGACTTCAGTACCAACTTTTCCATTAGTAGGACTTTCAGCTGTGACCAATCAATCATTTGAACATCAAATCAGTGTTCAGGGTTCGGTAGAGACGGATAAGAATGTAATGATTAACTCTGAAATGAGTGGTGTTATTCAAAAAATTCATGTGAAAGAAGGTCAATCCGTAAGATCAGGTCAATTATTGGCTACGATAGATGCAGAGATTTTGAATAGCAATATCAAAGAACTTGAAAATCAACTAGAGTTTGCGTCGTATTCACTGGAGAAGCAAGAGGAACTGAGAGCAAAGAATCTTGGTACGGAGTTCGAGTACAAACAAGTCTTGAATCAAGTAAATGCATTGAAGGCTCAGTTAGAGACTCTTACCAAACAACGCAATAAATCTGTAGTTACCGCTCCATTCGACGGTGTTGTGGATCAAATCTTCCCTAAAGAAGGTGAAATTACCGGGCCTCAACAACCCCTGTTACGTATTGTAAATAATAAAGAAGTGAGAATAACTGCTGATATATCTGAACGTCATTATCGCACTGTAGGAGCAGGGTCTGAGGTTAAAGTTTTTATCCCAACGTTACTTGATACGTTGAACTTACAAATTACGAATGTCGGAAATTACATCCATCCAACGAATAGAACTTTTCGTGTTCGAGCAGATATTTCCAACAATGAACGTATGCTGCCAAATATGTTGGCTCAGTTAATCATAACAGACTTAACCATCGATTCTGCTCAAGTGGTTCCATCAGAGTCTGTCATGAAGTCCCAGCTAAATGAGGACTATCTGTTTGTTGCGGATAAACAGGGGGAGAATTTCGTGTTGCGAAAAGTTATTGTGGAAGTTCTTAGTAAACATGATGGCCGTGCTGCAGTAGTGCCAATTAACGGGGTGATTAAGGCTGGTGACCAAGTGGTAACTGAAGGTGGTCGCGGTGTATCTGAAAATGAAGTGGTAAGGACATTTTAATCCGAAGAAAGAATGGATAATAAAGTAGAAAAGGGATTTGGTTTATCAACATGGTCAGTGAATAACCGTAAAACGGTGTTTCTTATCATGGCAATTATTTTCTTCGGGGGTATTATGGCCTATCAGTCTATGCCTAAAGAAAATTTCCCCGAATTGCAAATTCCTGAGATATATGTGGGAATAGCAAAGCCAGGGTCGGCTCCTTCTTATATGTCGGAGAAAATTGCACAGGCCATCGAAAAAGAGGCATCCAGTATAAAATTTGTAGATGAAATCAATTCAACCTCTCAACATGGTTATGTAACTATTCGAATTAAGTTTGATTTCAAAATTACGGCGAAAGATGCCTTAACAAAGGTGAAAGATGCAGTAGATCAAGCTCGAGCGAAATCGGATTTTCCAGAACTTCCTGTTGAACCAAATATCTTTGAATTAGACCCAAGTCAAATGCCAATTATGAACGTAAACTTAAGCGGGAATAACGCGGGATTGTTAAAGGATATTGCAGAAATTTTGGAAGATGAAATAGAGGACTTACCAGAGATCAATGAAGTTGATATACGTGGCGTTCAAAAGCAAGAAATGCGCATAGAAGTCGATCGATTGAAAGCTGAAGCGGTAAATGTTTCGATTTCCGATATCGAACAAGCGGTTCAATCTGAAAATACCACTATTTCGGGAGGAGAAATTCGCATGGATGGATTGCGCAAAACCATAATGATTGATGGTGAATTCAAAGATGCGGAAGAACTTAAGCGAATCATTGTAAAGCAGGACGACTACATGCCGGTATATCTTCAAGATATTGCAAAGGTTTATTTTGGAAATGCTGATACCACCTCATATGCTCGGGAGTTCGGATTACCAGTAGTAATGCTAGATATTAAAAAGCAAGGTGGTGAAAACTTATTAGTTGCTGCAGAGAAGATTCGCGAGATTGTAAAACAAGCGAAAAAAGACAACATAATTCCATCTAGTGTTGGGGTTTCTATCACTAATGATCAATCGAATCAAACGAGAGATATGGTGTCGAATTTAGAGAATTCAATCATATTCGGAATTCTATTGGTGACTGTGGTATTGCTGTTTTTCTTAGGGGCACGGAATGCCATCTTTGTTGGCGTAGCGATTCCTCTTTCTATGTTAATGTCTTTCATGATTTTAGATGCGATGGGAGTAACGCTGAACGTTATCGTTCTCTTCTCCCTTGTATTAGCACTAGGAATGTTGGTAGATAACGGAATTGTGGTGGTAGAAAATATCTACCGCCTCATGGACGAAGGAATGAATCCCTTTCAAGCTGCCAAACAAGGAGTAGGTGAAGTAGCTTGGCCGATAATTGCGTCTACGGCTACAACATTAGCCGCTTTTATTCCTTTGGCGATTTGGCCAGGAATTATGGGGGAATTTATGAAGTATTTACCCATTACATTGATGATTGTTTTGGGGTCATCTTTATTCGTTGCCTTAGTTATCAATCCTGTATTGACAGCTTTGTACATGACCACTACTCCTTCTGTCCCTCGCAAACGAAGAGGTACTGTTACTTCTGTCGTATTTATTGCCATTGGCGCATTGATCGCCCCAACGATAAATGTTACTTTAGGGAACTTGATTATTCTTACGGGGATAGTTACATTATTGAATTTGTACGTGTTTTTTCCTGGCACAGAGAAATTTCAAAAATCTGTTTTACCAAATTGGGAGCGTTTTTACCGTCGTTTCTTAACCTATGCGTTAGCGGGTAAGAGACCTGTATTCTTTATTTTAGGAACATTTGGTTTATTAATTTTCTCGTTTGTGTTAATTGGAATTTTTCAACCAAAGGTGGAATTCTTTCCCGTGAATCAGCCCAAATATGCGAATATCTTTATTTCACATCCGATTGGAACGGATATTAAAGTCACGAATGCCTCTACTATCCTTTTGGAAGAAGAAGTAAACACAATTTTAGCACCCTATTTGGCAGACACGGTTAGTAAAACCAAGGACCAGCAAATCATTCAATCGATTATCTCACAAGTGGGAGAGGGTACCTCCGACCCTGCACAGGGAGTTACAATGGGAAGCACCCCGCATAAAGCGAAAATCACGATCAATTTCGCGGAATTTGAGCATCGTGATTCCATTAATTCAACTGGTTATCTATTGACGAAGCTGCAAAAAGAATTGAAGGGAAAGCTTCCTGCAGATGTTCAGATTTCAATTGAAAAAGATGCTGCTGGACCTCCAACGGGAGCACCAATAAATATCGAAATTAAAGGAAAAGGCGATTACAGAGATTTGATTCTCGAAGCGACAAAAATCAAATCATTTCTGGATCGTAAGCACGTACTGGGGGTTGAAGAGCTGAAGTTAAATGTGGAAGCAACACGTCCTGAGATTCCAATTATTGTAGATCGAGAACAAGCGCGTAAATTGAATACGTCAACCGCTCAGATCGGAATGGCAATTCGAAAAGCGTTACTTGGTCAAGATGTAACAAAATATACGAAAGACGAAGAGAACTATGATATCGTCGTGCGATTCGAAGAACGTGATCGCTTCGATTTGAATTCGTTATTGGATCAAAAATTAATTTTCCGAAATAATAAAGGACAGTTGTTAAATATTCCGATACGAAGTGTTGTGAAAGACCCACAAGAGAATATATCCTACACAGGTGTAGTGCGAAAAGACCAAGTGCCATTGGTGACAATCTCGTCTAACGTTATTGAGGGATTCAACGCGAATGAAGTTGTGGATGAATTACGTGGCGTAATGCTAGATTATCAAGATGAAATGGGATTACCAAATGGAATTACCTATCAATTTACCGGGCAACAAGATGAACAAGCCAAAGAAATGGCATTTTTAAGCAAGGCATTGCTGATTGCAGTATTCTTAATTTTGCTCATCATTGTAACACAATTCAATTCCTTTTCTACACCTGCAATTATTTTGTTTGCTGTAGTTTTATCCTTGATTGGTGTATTCTTAGGGTTGGTGTTAAGTGGACAAACGTTCGTAATTATGATGACTATGATCGGTATTATTTCACTTGCTGGGGTTGTTGTGAATAATGCAATTGTATTGATCGATTATACCAATATGATTCGTCAGGATAAACGTTTAGAGCTTGGTTTGACAGAAAATGAACAGTTGCCGTTTGAGGAGGTTGTTAAAGCAACCATTCAAGGAGGAGAAACTCGTTTGCGCCCGGTATTGTTAACAGCTATTACCACTGTTCTGGGACTGTTGCCACTTGCCATCGGATTCAACATAAATTTCTTTACGTTGATATCAGAATATGATCCGAATATTTTTATTGGTGGGGACAACAACATGTTTTTCTCGCCGATGGCTTGGACGATCATTTATGGTTTGACATTCGCAACGTTCTTGACCTTGGTAATTATCCCAGCGATGTACTTATCGCTCTACCGATTGAAGTTGTGGATATACCAAAAAATGAATTGGAAGTTACGCTCGAATATATAGGATAAGGAGTGCAGGGATGATGTTACTTTTTTGACATCATCTGTGTGAAACTTTCCCAAAGCTCCTGTGCGGTATATTCCCAAGAAAAATGTTTAGATCGCTGAAGACCTTTTTTAGAAAGAGTTGCTAAGGTGGTTGGATTTTCTAACACCAACTTCAGTTGTTGGGCAATGTCCTCCACGGAATAGGGGTCACAATAGTGTACAGCGTCTTTTCCTATCTCAGGAAGCGATGTTTTGTTTCCAGCAAGAACAGGTGTTCCTGATTGCATAGCTTCCAACAATGGTATTCCAAAACCTTCGAAGTAACTCACAAATGCCATGAGTTCGGCAGAGGCCGTAATTTTAGCGAGTTCTTCCAATTCTAGATGTCCTGTAAAATGGGTGACTGCTTCGATGTTCTTGGGAATTTCAAAATGTTCCTTATCCCATAGTTTTTCTCCCACAATGACTAAGTGGTGCTCCAAGAAGCTAGTAGTTTTTAGGTGTTGGAAGGCATCAAGGAGCCGCTGAATATTTTTTCGCTTGTGAAGCGCACCCACAAAAAGAATATATGGCTTTCCATCAGAAT
>Ga0181574_10003352_pt1 | contig 14259 bp, 15 predicted proteins | sample 101ome_24_FD_145600 | JGI IMG/M metagenome (GOLD analysis project Ga0181574, IMG submission 145600) | Coastal salt marsh microbial communities from the Groves Creek Marsh, Skidaway Island, Georgia - 101410AT metaG (spades assembly) | ecosystem: Environmental > Aquatic > Marine > Intertidal zone... | reverse complement strand
GATTGACCGATCGGAATGTCCAATTCTCCAACTTAACGAACTTACACTCGAATCTTCACTGCGCAGTATAGAAAGTGGTAGCCTCGGTTTTTCCATTGTTGAGGAGGCTGGTAGATTTGTCGGTATCATATCAAATGCAGATGTTCGGAAGGCTTTATTGAAGAATATCAGTGCATTGGATAAACTAGATCCACAAGAGTTAATTAATCCATCTCCGGTAACGATTCATGAGCATTTAACGGTGAATGAAATGCTGCAGTTTGTTCGCGACCAAGCGATATCGATTATGTATCTCCCCGTATTAAACGATAAATATAACGCCACTGGGGTTGTAAGTTTCCTCAACTTGATTAAAGGAGAAATTTAATATTTTAATATTTTTTAGGTGGGTTGTACAAAATCGTTTAAATTTAAACCTCATTATTCCAATCATATGAAGCAAATTTTATCTACCCTAATTCTTCTATTTACTCTGGTTGTTAATGCACAAGATGACGCTCCGATTTCCAAAGAAGCATTTTACGGAACGTGGAGAGCATGTGGGGATGTAAATTTTGATGAAGAAGCCGATACACTGGTTTTCCAACGTGACAATTTAGCTTGTATTGATAATAACTGTGGAGAGAATGATTGGTCATTCCGAGAGTCAGGAACGGTAGAGTTTATTTTTACTGACGGTTGTGAGAATGGATTTCATTCCAAATCTAAGAACCCTAAACGCTGGATGTATATTCAGAAAGATAATATGCTAAAATTCATTAATAACTATGGTTATAAGGAATATTTTCAAGTGCTGGAACTGAAAGAACGTCTCGTGCTTGTGCACCGAATGGACCTAGAGGAATAATGGTCGTTTCTGAATGAAGTATAGCTAACAACTAAAAATGTGCTTATGAAATCAGTAATTGTTGCTTGTTTTGGACTTTCTGTGGCATTTTTCTCAAGTGCTCAAACGCAATATAGTGCTTATACTGCTATTGGTAAAGGTGTTGCAACAACTTTTTTGCGAGATTATCAATCATTAGGAATAAACTCTTCTGCTTTAGGTTGGGGAACTGGCTTTACAGGAAAGAATTTCGTGATGGGAACTTCTGAATTTGCATTTGGAATTTCTAGTCCCGAGCTCAATAAAGAGAAGCTCCAGAATTTTAGTAATGCATTGTTGAATCAGGTGCGAGATAAAGAAAATTCTTCATTTGACCTCCAAGCACAAAAAGATGCCGCTTTAGACTACGCCAATGCGGGAATAGCTATGAGTTTTGATTATAACTGGATGGGCGGTTCATTTTATAACGAGAAACTAGGTGGAATTGCATTTTCAATTCGGGAACACTACGATTGGTTTTCTCAAATCAATGAACAAACAACTGACTTAATATTTCGGGGTCGAGCTTCCTCTTATTTTGATTCCCTTACAGTAGCTATTAATGGAGATACATCGACTATAGCCAATAATCCAAATCTTTCAGAAGACACCTTGGATGCCGCTCTTTTCGGATCGCGCAATAATCCCTTGCTCTTGAGTGAAATTACGAGTGGGAGTAAAGTCAAGTTTTTGTGGAATAGAGAATTTAACTTCGGATGGGGAAGACGAATTATTGGTAACGACAGCACATTTGCCATATATGTTGGTTTAGGTGGACGAATCATTCAGTCGATGGCTTTGTTTGATTTTGCTTCCGACGAAGATGGTTTTGGATTGTCTTCATCTGTTTCTCCCTTTTATGGAATTGATTACGGTGCTATTCAGTTGCTCAATCCGAGCTCTTTTTCTGAAAATAAAGGAATATTACCAAGTATTGTAGGAAGTGGTTATGGAGTTGATATTTCAGCGAGTGCGTTTTTACTTGGAAAAATTAAAGTTGCAGCCGCTGTGAATAATATCGGAAAAGTGACCTATACGCGAAATGTCTACACCGTTCGGGATACCGTCCTGCGAGGAATGACGCTTCCTGGTTTGGGAGACTACAATGTCACGGAAGGAATGAACCAATTGCTAGAAGAAGGTGGAGTTCTTAATCTTGTTGGTGAGGAAGAAATTGTGTTGGTTAATCCTGCTACCTTTAGACTCGGCGGGAGCATTGAATTGGTTAAAAACATAGTAAATGTCGGTTTTGACCTTATTGCACCTTTTGATGCCAATGCACCTGGCTCTCTTCAAAACGCTGTATTTTCAGTCGGAGGTGATATCCGTCCCATCAAATGGCTTCAGTTGAGTGCTGGTTATTTCGGGGGTGGAGTATATCAGCATAATATTCCGGTGGGAATTAATTTTATACTGGGCGGTGGTACCTATGAGTTTGGTATTTCTTCGCGGGATGCATTGTCCTTTTTCTTAAAAGATGCGAATAGCGTATCGACAGCATTCGGTTTTGCACGTTTTCGTTTCTAATAGTTCCTAATTGATTGATCAACATTTATGAAGTTTGTTCTTGTCTTAATTTCTGTTTTAAGTAGTTTCCCATTTTTATTTTCCCAAGAGACAGAGCAGGTCTTGGTGAGTGGTAAAGATTCTCTGTTAATCACTACAGAGTCGTTGCCTGAAGCGGATGGGGCTTATTTCGAAATGTTTGAATTTTCAGGGAATTCAGATCGGTTTGTTGAGAAGCCTTATGTACTTATTGTTTTTAATGACCAAGACCGCCGTGTTTTAGCAAAGGCAGACAAGATTCAAATTTCATTTAATGAGGATAGTATTGTAGTTGCGGAAATGGGTGACCTCATGTTTCGAAATCCTGGTGTAAATGAAATTATTCAACTCAAAATTATCCCTTTTTTGAACGGAGAAAAGTTAAGTTTATCAAGCAATCCTTCGGGAAAGGTAAAGTATAAGTTCTTAGAGTTTGAACCGAAAAATCCACTCATTAAAGACGATAAAATAGTTTTTGGTATTTTACTCGTTGTGTTGGCGTTGATTTTTTATACTTCGAACCTCAACGGAAAAAGTTGGAAACGACTATATACAGTAATTCCTGCGTTGTTTCTGTGCTACATGATTCCTGCTGCTTTGACGTCTTTTAATGTAATCAATCCAGATGTCAGTGGCTTATATTACATGGCGAGTAGGTATCTATTACCGGGATCGTTGATTCTGCTCATCATTTCGGTGGACATGAAAAGCCTCTTTGGGCTAGGTTCCAAGTCCTTGATTATGTTTTTTACAGGTACTGTGGGAATTATTATTGGAGGTGTTTTCTCCGTTTGGTTGTTTTCGTTTTTCTCTCCTGAAACTGTTGGAGGTGAAGGAAATGAGGCCACATGGAAAGGATTGGCAACGATCGCCGGAAGTTGGATTGGCGGTGGAGCGAATCAATCGGCCATGCTAGAAACATATAAATATAAAGAGTCGCTTTTTGGTGGAATGTTGATTGTGGATATTGTGGTTGCCAACATTTGGATGGCAGTTATTTTGTTTGGAATAGGGAAGAAAGCACGTATCGATAAATGGTTCAAAGCCGATAGTTCAGCGATCGACGAACTCGTGCACAAAGTGGAAAATTTTCAACTCTCTGTTCAACGTAAGCCTACCTTAACGGATTTTATGGTAATCGCTGGGTTAGTATTTGGTGGAGTGGCACTTTCACATTTTGGAAGTACGTTTTTCTCGGAGTATTTCGCTGGTATTCTCGGAAAATCCAGTACCCTTGGGAATGGATTTTTCTGGATGGTTGTGTTGGCTACGCTATACGGTTTAGCATTGAGTTTTACTAAGGCTAAATCCTACGAAGGTGTTGGTGCCTCAAAAATAGGATCCGTATTTTTGTATATACTTGTTGCGACCATCGGAATGAAAGTGGATATTACACAAGTGTTTCACAAACCGCTGCTCATTTTAGTTGGTATCGTTTGGATGGCTTTTCATGCTGGTTTGTTAATCGTTGTTGCGAAAATTATTCGCGCGCCATTCTTCTTTTTGGCAGTTGGAAGTCAAGCCAACGTGGGAGGAGCTGCGTCCGCTCCAATTGTCGCAAATGCGTTTCATCCCGCGCTCACTACTGTGGGAGTCTTGATGGCCGTGTTTGGTTATTTCATCGGAACCTTTGGAGCATGGGCTTGTGCTGAAATGATGCGCCTCGTTGCTCCAATTTAGTTGAAATGCTAAAGATTGCATTCAATGAATACTACGTTCAACCGTTGCCTTCAGGGCATCGATTTCCGATGGAAAAGTATGAACTGCTCACTAAGCAACTTTTGTATGAAGGAACTGTTGAAGAGCAGAATTTTTTTAGTCCGGCAGTTATAGATGAGTCGTTCGTATTAAGTGTTCATGATCCTGTGTATTTTGAAAATCTAAAGGCACTTCGAATTTCTCTTCGTGAACAGCGAAAGTCTGGGTTTCCTCATGATGAACGACTAATTTTGCGAGAACAAATCATTATGGAAGGAACGCGCAAATGTGCAGAGTACGCATTGGAGTTTGGTGCAGCGATGAACATTGCTGGAGGAACTCATCATGCTTATTCGAACAGGGGAGAGGGATTCTGTTTACTCAATGACCAGGCAATTGCCGCACAATGGCTTTTGGACACTAAAAAAGCGAAGAGCATTTTAATCATTGATTTAGATGTTCATCAAGGTAATGGAACTGCAGAAATCTTTCGGGACGAAGATCGCGTATTTACGTTCTCAATGCATGGGAGGAACAATTATCCGTTGCATAAAGAAACCTCTTCGTTGGATGTGGAATTGGAAGATGGAATCAAAGACAAGGAATACCTATACTTGCTGGAAAAACACCTTGCTGAAATTACTAGTCAATTTATTCCTGACTTTTTGTTTTTTCAATCTGGTGTAGATATTATAGATACCGACAAGTTGGGACGTTTAGGAGTTTCCCGCGAAGGTTGTAAGCGTAGAGACGAAATTGTTTTTAACTTTGCAAACGAAAATCATATCCCTATCGTTACAAGTATGGGAGGAGGATATTCTCCAGATATTAAACATATTATAGAAGCCCATGGCAATACTTTCAGAACCGCACAGCACATCTTCTTTTAGAAAAGGACTCATTCTTAAAATGATTGTCTCAGCTGCCGTTATTATGCTCTTGGGTGGACTCAGCGGCTTTCTCTTCCAGAGTGGAGCAAGTGATTGGTACAAAGCATTGAATAAACCAGTTTTTCAACCACCAAATTGGCTTTTTGGTCCTGCATGGACTACCCTGTATATCCTTATGGGAATAAGCTTTGCCAGAATCTGGCAAGTGTCTTCTAAAAGTCGATACCCCATTATTCGGAAGTATGCACTTAGAGGTTTAGCGTTTTTTGGTTTTCATTTTGTGTTCAATTTATTCTGGACACCAGCTTTTTTTGGGTGGGAAAATCCTTCAGCAGCATTGGTCATCATTTTCATACTTTTAGTGCTAATTGCTTTTCTCATGAAACATTTTTGGAGATTGGATCGACTCGCTACTTTTTTGTTGGTACCTTATTTTCTGTGGGTGTGTTTCGCAACCTTACTCAATTTAAGTATCGTGTTGCTCAATTAGCATGAAACGTATTTTTTACATACTGTTTGCGATTATTTTTGTCACCGGTTGTTCACTTAATTCCGAGCAAGAGATGGCACTTTCTCGAGATGTAAAAGCTCTTTTTGATGCGCGAAATACTGGAGATGCCTTAATGTATTTGGGGCTCACTCATCCTTCTGTAGTAAAACATTATCAAAGTCTCGGCAACGATGCAATTCTTCAAAGATTTCAAGAAGTAACCCCGACCGAACAGTCTTATGACCAATGGTATTATCAACGAGAAGATGAAGTATATTGGAAAACGCATCTTCAAAAAGACATTATTCAGCAGGATGAGTTAATTCAAGTTAAAATGGAAGTAAAGCTTGAAAGCGACTATTCTACTCTAGACAGTACAATAATGATTTATGCATTGTCAAAGGACAGTGGTTATAATTGGCTATTTGTGGAGGAACGAGATTATCACGCTGATTATTTCCCTCCAGAACATCGCTTGTTTCCATAAAAACAACCTGTTATACGTTGAACAAATGGCCGTGCTGTATGTTTTTCATGTATGACATTATCGGAACAAGAAATAGATCGAATTATTGAAATGGCATGGGAAGATCGAACACCATTTGATGCTATTTTCTTTCAATTTGGAATTAGTGAGAAGGAAGTCATTGAATTGATGCGAAAAGAACTTAAGCTATCTAGTTGGCGACTTTGGAGGGAAAGAGTGCAAGGGAGAGCAACCAAGCACTTAAAGAAACGGACTTTTACTGAAGGCCGCCACAAATGCTCGAGACAGCGAGTAATTTCAAATAATAAAGTCAGCAAAAGATAATTTTATCCCATCTTTGTTGGGAATAGTTCATCATAACGTATGAGAATTGGTGTTTTATCAGATACGCATGGCGAGTTAGATCCCCGCATTAATGACTATTTTAAAGATGTGGACCAAATTTGGCATGCTGGAGACATTGGTAGCCTAGACGTTATTGATGAATTGAGATCATGGAAGCCTCTAAGAATTGTCTATGGTAATATTGACGACCATGTTGTGAGAAGGGATACAGTTCTTTTTGATCGATTTAAGGTCGATGATGTGGAGGTGCTCATTACACACATAGCTGGTAAACCAGGGAAGTATTCAAAACCACTTTACGAGGAATTGGAAAAAAATGGTGTTCCAACTATTTTGGTCTGTGGACACTCCCACATTTTGTTGGTTCAAATGGATAAACGTTACAATATGTTATGGATGAATCCGGGTGCTTGTGGTAATAAAGGATTTCATGCTGTTAAAACCATTTTACGATTTGAAATAAAGGGAAAAGATATTTTTAATCTAGAAGCAATTGAACTAGGTAGGAGAGGTGCCTAGAAGAAGACAGTTTTTTAGTCTAATAAAAGGAAGGGACGAACTAATATTCGCCCCTTCCTTATAATTAAAAAATTGTATTACTCTTGAATTACTTCCCTAATTCATCAACTCGTTTCTGACGTTGCATTGGGTTTTCATTCGATCTATTCTCCTTAAACAATTTGAAACGTGTGGGTTCCATTTCTCTCGGCCAGCTGTTATTAGACAAATCAGTATCGGCTGTTTCTAAGAAAGGATCCAATCGGAAAGAAGCAGCTTCTTTCTCAAAAATAAAAACCTTCGACACGTTATAGTTGTTTGTTTTCCAAATTTCTGCAGGAATTCGAATCACTTCGGTTGTTCCATCCCTAAAGGTTGTTTCTAATATTAATGGCATCACCAATCCACCTAAGTTTTCGAAATCTAATTGATAGAAGTGCTTACCACTGTGTAATAATTCAAGTTCCTCTTTAGATAATTTGGCCTTGAAATCTTCATATTCCTTTTTGTCTAACTCATCCACTTCGTAGATTTTACGCTTGTTATAGAAATCCTCCAATTCCGGATAACGCTCTGTCATGGTTTCTTTCACTTGCTCTTTATTGCGCGGAATTCCGATGTGCTCATCTTGGTTGCTATCCATTTCTTGCTGCCATGCTTTCTCTATCTCTGGATTACCTGTATTCAATTGGTAATAGCGCGCACTTTTCAAAGAGATGTCTACGTGGTCATTCGTATAAAACCATCCTCTCCAAAACCAATCTAAGTCGACAGCAGATGCATCTTCCATCGTTCTAAAGAAATCAGCAGGTGTCGGGTGTTTAAAAGCCCATCGTTCACTGTACACTTTAAATGCATAGTCGAATAACTCACGCCCCATAATCGTTTCTCGTAAGATATTTAATGCGGTAGCTGGTTTTCCATAAGCATTATTCCCAAACTGCCAGATGGATTCTGAATTGGTCATAATTGGTGAAATGTACTTTTTATCTCCACCCATGTAATCTGTAATCATGTGAGCCGGTCCTCTCCGTGAAGGATATCCACGTTCCCATTCTTGTTCTGTGAGGTATTGGACAAATGTGTTTAATCCTTCATCCATCCAAGTCCATTGTCGCTCATCAGAGTTGATAATCATCGGGAAGAAATTGTGACCAACTTCGTGAATAATAACCCCGAGCATCCCATACTTAGTTCGCTCCGAATAGGTTCCATCTGCTTCGGGACGCCCACCGTTGAAACAAATCATTGGGTATTCCATACCAATTTGGTGGGAGTGAACAGAAATCGCAACAGGATAAGGGTAGTCAATTGTATATTTAGAATATACACGCAACGTATGTGCAACGACTTGTGTGGAATACTTTTCCCACAAAGGATTCCCTTCTTTTGGGTAATAGGACATAGCCATAATGGTTTTACCACCGATTTCTACGGCTTGAGCATCCCAGATAAACTTGCGTGATGTGGCAAAGGCAAAATCACGTACGTTTTCAGCTTTGAAGACCCATGTTTTGAGGCCTTTTTCTTTTCCTTTTTCCGCACGTTCAGCTTCTTCCTGAGTAACAATAAAAACGGGCTTTTCTGTTGATTTTCGCGCTTCTTTCATTCGGTTACGTTGCTCTGCTGAAAGCACCGAACTTTCATTTTGCAATACTCCAGTTGCCCCAACAATATGATCTGAAGGAACTTTTATCGATACTTCATAATCTCCAAAAGGAAGAGTGAATTCCCCTCTTCCAAGAAATTGTTTGTTTTGCCATCCTTCAACATCATTGTATACACACATTCTTGGAAAGAACTGGGCGATAGTATATAAATAGTTGTCTTCTTTTTCGAAGTATTCATACCCTGAACGTCCACCAATTTGCATACGATCGTTGATGTTGTACCACCACTTCACATCAAAACTAATTGATGCACCTGCTTTTAATGGTTGGTCTAAATCTATGCGCATCATAGTTTTGTTGATTGCAAAATTTAATGGTTTCCCGGAAGAACTTTTAACGTATTCAATTTTAAAACCACCATCGAAATATTGAAGCTTTCGTTGTACCGACTTGATACTTCTAAAGTCTTCCATTCGTTCAACAGTGATTAGCTTGCTATCAGAATCATCTGCACGCACATTTTGATCTAGCTGTAGCCATAAATACTCTAATTGGTCAGGAGAATTATTGATATACGTAATGCGCTCAGTACCTCGTATAATTTGTTTGGCATCGTCCAGTTCTAAATCAATTTTATAATTGGCTTGTTGCTGATAATATTGATGACCTGGGGCACCAGCTGCAGTTCTATACACATTGGGAGTCGGCAACTCTTCGTAGAGTTGTTTAAACTTGTTGGTGTTGGCATTATCTACCTGAGAAACGGTACAGAAAGAAAGGAATGCGCCAAAGCTGAATAACGTTAATTTTTTCATAGTTTTATAAAATCGAAAGTTCGAGTTGGTTTATGTCTTAGGAAGGTTAAGTATTCTTTTCCTTCAGGAGTAATAATGGTTATCTTATTCTGTTGCTCTTCAAAATAATTCATCAAAAACGAGAAGGTAATCGCGATAGAGGGGGGAAGAGCCATCTTCTTGGATACGATATAGAACGTGACTTCATCTTTTAAATTAATGTCTAGGCCCAGTATTTCCAGCGCTAGGGGTTTGTCGTTGCTCAGAATTTGAAATTCAGTCAAAACGACTTGCTCTAATAGCTTTAATTTAATAGGATTTTCTTTACAGGTCTCTAATTTTCCAATATGCTTTCCCAAATGAGCCATATATTCTTCTACATCATGGCCTGTTGCACGAACTGTTATTTCAAAACGTTCGTCCACGGCATTGTACTCCATTTCCGCGAATGAAAAGTAGAACACGTGTGAAGATGCACTGAACGTGAAAAGAAAAAACAAAATAGCGAGTAGTCCTTTCATAAAAGAGGGTGAAGATATCAAAAAAATCTCGCTTTTCATTAGCGTTGTTGATCCTTCCCGAGTAAAATAAATTTTATAGTTTTAACTAGAACGGAAGAATCTTACACTAGATCTCCATTCCAAGCTAAAATACCACCAATCAGATTGACAGTTTTGGAAAAGCCTTTTTGATCCAAAATTATACACGCTTGACCACTTCTATTTCCACTTCTGCAGTAGATATAATAAGATTTTGTTGGGTCTAATTTTTCAATTTCTTGCATGAAATGGGTAGGGTTCAGAAAGTCGATGGTATGAGCCCCCTCAACAATTCCCTCGGTACATTCCCCTGGTGTTCGTACGTCTATAATTACAGCGTTGGAATCATTTTGTATTGCTTCTCTCCATGCTTGTTGTTCTAATTGTTCCATAGTCTTAGATAGTTGAAGGACAAATATACTCAGTTTTCGAAATTGACGTTTCACGAATGGCAGCAAAGCCGCCTGCGATATCGGTGAAGTTATGAATTCCATTTCGTTTTAAAATAGAAGCGGCAATAACGGAACGATAACCTCCTGCACAATGCATGTAAAAGTGATTTTTTGGAAATTCATTTACTAAATCACTGATATCGTCCAAGGGTAAATTGACTGCCTTTTCAACGTGCTCGGATTGATATTCGGAGACTTTGCGCACGTCAATCACGACATCTTGCTCACCGTGAAGTCGTTTTTCTAATTCATTTGCTGAAATGGAATCGAGTGTATCAACTGCAACTCTAGAAGCTTTCCAATCGGCCAAATTACCTTCAATGTGTCCGAGAATATTGTCGAATCCAACGCGCGCAAGGCGTGTTATTGCTTCCTCAATTCTATCCGCTGGTGCTACTAAAATTATGGGCTGCTCAACTCTTTTCAAAACTGCACCAACCCATGGCGCAAATGTGCCATCCAATCCGATAAAAATGGAATGCCTTATATGACCTGCTATGAAATCCTTTTGATGGCGCACATCCAAAATAATGGCATCTGTTGCAGTTTGTTTCGCGTAAGCATCTGCTGAAGTCCAAGCCGTTTTTCCTTTTTCCAATACATGATCAATGTCCATGTAACCTGATTTGTTCATGTTTACATTGTCTGGAAAATAGGCTGGTGGAGGTAAAAGTCCATCCGTTACTTCTTGGATGAATTCACCCTTCGTCATATCTTCTCGCAGGGCATAGTTGGTTTGTTTTTGTTCACCTAATAACCCTATTGTTTCTTTACTCATGTTCTTTCCGCAGGCTGAACCAGCACCATGTCCTGGGTATACAACCACATTGTCGGGTAAGGTCATGATTTTCATACGTAAACTATCGTAGAGCATTCCTGCAAGGTCTTCTTGTGTTATGGAAGCTGCTTTTTGGGCTAAGTCTGGTCTGCCTACATCTCCTAAGAACAAGGTGTCACCTGAAAAAATGGCCAATTCATTTTTACTCTCGTCCAATAAAAGGTAAGTAGTACTTTCCATGGTGTGCCCCGGCGTATGCAACACACGAATCGTTAATCCTCCAATTGCGAACTCTTGGTTATCCTGTGCAACAATGCAATCAAAGTGAGGATCAGCCATCGGACCGAATACTATAGGTGCACCAGTCTTTTCGGATAATGTAACGTGTCCACTTACAAAGTCAGCGTGAAAATGCGTTTCGAAGACGTATTTAATTTTAGCACTGTGGCTTTCAGCTAGATCAATGTATTGATTGACTTCTCGCAATGGATCTATTACAGCGGCTTCACCGTTGTGTTCGATATAATATGCACCTTGAGCAAGGCAATTGGTATAAAGTTGTTCAATTTTCATGGTGTTCGACTTTCCTGCAAAAATACGAAATTGTTTAGAAAACGGGATGGCAATTTTATTGATTTAGGTGACACTTTTTATTTAATTATAATTTCGAAATTAACAAGGGGGTAGCGCGGATTGTTCTTTTCACTGAGTTGGTGATAGGTGTGATGTGAATACAATAAATAAATGCTTACTTTTGTTTTCATTCAATTTATTTTATTAACGCATGATCATACATTTATCATCAACAGTAGGTCCAGTAGAGGCTACCAAAATTGCCGAAAATATTAAAGCCTTTCATATTCAAAAAGGTGAACAACAGATTTTAATCACATCCTCTTCAGTTAAAGAAGTGCCAAATGAATTGAAAGATAAAACGAAAGAAAGTTGGATCTTTGATAATGATATGCAGTTGGCATCAAAAGCCTACGTTAATGGAACCCGTGAAGTGTCAATTGGTGGCGCAACAATTGGAGGGGATACGAAAAATACACTGCTCATAGGTGGACCTTGTTCGGTGGAGTCGGAATCACAGATTCGCTCAGCAGCTGAAATGTTGAAGAGGATGGGTTTATCAACCTTGAGAGGAGGGTGTTATAAACCGCGAACTAGTCCCTATAGTTTTCAGGGACTCGGTTTTGAGGGGTTACAGTTATTGGTGAAAATGCGTGAGGAATATGGGCTTTCCGTAATTACAGAAGTGCGGGATGCAACCCATGTACAGGACGTTATTGAATATAGTGATGTTGTTCAAATTGGAGCCAAAGCGATGTATGATCAAGGTATACTGCGCGCATGTGCGAAAATTAAAAAGCCAGTTCTTCTAAAAAGAGGTTTCGGTACGACATTGCAAGAGTTTGTTCAGGCCGCTGAGTTTATTTTATCTGGGGGGAATGAAAATGTCATACTGTGTGAACGAGGAATCCGTACATTTGAAACAAAAACTCGATTTACCTTAGATTTATGCGGTGTAGCTTATTTGCAAGAGTATACAAATCTTCCAGTAATTCTCGACCCAAGTCACGCGATTGGTTTTGCGTATGGAGTTACTCCATTAGCGAAAGCATGCACGGCCATGGGAATAGATGGATTAATCATTGAAGCGCATGAAAATCCGAAAGTGGCAAAGTCTGATGCTTCTCAGCAGCTAACTTACGATGAATTCGCCCAACTTTTTGCCGAAACGAGTAGGGTTGCCGCTGCTATTGGTTATAAAATTGTTTAAGATGAGCTTGCTTGAGAAAAATTTGAACGCGCTTCTCCAGTCTAATGGAATGGAAAAAATGGAGATATTGAACCGTTATCAAGTATCTGATTATTACCAGCTTACTTTAGCTCAGTTGAATCAGTTGTGCACTGAACTAAGTTGTTCCCTTGAAAACTTACTGCTTTTCCCTCAATTTGTGGAACGTGAACGTTTGCGTAAAATTAAATTACTCATTTTAGATGTGGATGGTGTAATGACGGATGCAGGAATGTTTTTCACCGAGAGTGGAGATCAGATTAAAAAGTACAATGCAAAAGACGGAATGGCCATAATGGCGCTGACTAAGTCTGACTTTCAAGTTGGAATTATTTCATCAGGATATAAGCTAGAAATGGTAAAAGCACGAGCTGACTTACTAAGAATTCAGCATGTATATGTAGGTAGAGATCCGAAAATGACAATTTTGATGGATTGGTGCAGCACGATGGGAATCTCACTTGATGAAGTTGCAATAATTGGCGATGACATTAATGATTTAGATGTGATGCAAAATGTCGGTTTCTCAGCATGCCCGTCAGATGCTGTGCCTAAAATTAAACGGCAAGTTGACCTAGTCCTTCAAGCTAAAGGAGGGAAGGGCTGCGTGAGAGAGTTTATTGATCAATACCTGCTCGATCAACCTGTTTAGCATTTAGCCACTTTCTTCTTTTCTGAATTAGGGATTATATATAAACCCAATTCTTGCAATGACTGGTCAAATCCGAACTTTTTATTTTCTTTCCCTTTACGCTTTTGAACATAATTTTTCATAATTCAAAGTTTTAAGTTCAATTAAGTAAGCCAACTATTGTACCAAAAATAAAAGTGCCTACTGAATAGAGTCTCCGAAGGTATTACATGTACAGTTCATAGAGCAAAAGGTCAAATTTCTATTCGTCAAGTTGTGAAAGAATAAAAAATAATAGTTAATTACCAACCCTATTTCGTCAACATCCGTTTACTTAACAAGATGGACATTTAATATATTTTAAGACTTTTGTTCGAACATTGTTTCTAGAAAGTTGTATTTTAGTCCGATAATTAAAAAAGCAATAGCCTATAGAATAGAATTTTACTCTGAATTAGATTTAGTATTAGTAATCTCAAAACTGAGTAATTATGGCTATTCATAAGCTAGAAGACCACGATTTAGTCGCTTTATACATAAGAGGAAACGAACAAGCTTTCGAAGTACTTTTGATGCGTCACAAGGATAAGATTTACAATTATGTTTTCTCGAAAATTCGTGATCATGCAGTCGCGCAGGACGTTTTTCAGGATGCATTCATGAAAATTGTACGAACCTTGAAAAAAGGGTCCTACAACGAGGAGGGGAAGTTTCTTCCATGGGCCATGCGTATAGCACACAATTTAGTAATTGATCATTTTCGTCGTTCGAACAAAGTAAAAATGATTTCGGAGACGTCTTCCAAATCAGATGATTTCAATATATTCTCTGTTCTC
>Ga0181574_10003343_pt1 | contig 14280 bp, 6 predicted proteins | sample 101ome_24_FD_145600 | JGI IMG/M metagenome (GOLD analysis project Ga0181574, IMG submission 145600) | Coastal salt marsh microbial communities from the Groves Creek Marsh, Skidaway Island, Georgia - 101410AT metaG (spades assembly) | ecosystem: Environmental > Aquatic > Marine > Intertidal zone... | reverse complement strand
CGGGGACGGCGGCGGTAATGGCGGCCGCGGCGGCGTTGTCGCCCCCGTTCCCGCGAGTCTCGGAGCCCCGGCCAGCCGCGCCACCCCCCCCCGGCCGTGCGGCAACGTCCGAACCCCACCGGGTGACAACAGACCGGGCGAGGGCGCCGCCGCCGGCGTCGAGGGCCGCTGACAGCAGAGCCCGCGCCTCCCCAGGGTCCCCGCCAGCCCAGCACGCCCGCAGCGACGTTTCGTCCCCCCCCCGAATCACGTGATGGGACAGGTCGAGGACTGAGGGGCCCGACGCGCCCCGATGCGTGAAGAGGAAGCCCCCGCGTTGGGCGACGGCCAGCCGGGATCCGGGCGCATCGTCGCCATTTCCGCCTGTCGGTTTCCCCTTCCCCCCCTTGTTGTGGTGGATCCAGAGCCGCGCCTGGGGAACCGTGACGCCCGACAGCTTCCGCCGCGGCCGTCGGCCCCCGGCGGTGTCGTCGGTGTTCTTCTCGTCGTCCCCGCCACCGGGGTGAGAGCATCGGAGCGGGGTGAGCGCCGGGTATGGGGGCGTCAATGGGAGCCCCGCGCTCTCGGCGAGAGCAAACGCGTCACCGGTCGTTCCAACGGCGGGGAAAGAGAGGCCACCCGCCGCCAGGACGACGGCCCGCGCCGCCAGGCGCCGCGTTGGAGCAGGCGTCGGGCCGGCGGGGTCGACGGGGCCGCCGCGTGTGGGATCGGCGCCCCCGCCCCCGCCCCCGGACCACTCCCCCTCCGCAACGTCAACCCAGAACGAGCCGTCCGGGCGCGGGACGAGGGCGACGACGCGGCACCCCGGGTCCACCCTTCCCCCAGACCGCATCAATGCGTTGACCAGCGCGTCCCGCACGTCCCGTCCGCTGTCCGACTCAGGAAACCACTTGGCTGTGCCCGGCTCCAGCGAGAGGCGCAGGCCCAGACCGTCCGTCAACCATTGTCGGCACCCGTCCACCGACCAACTGCGCAGCACAGCTGAGAGAGCGCCGGGCGAGGAATCCGAGAAATAGTCGGCGATCGAGGCAGAGGCGGGCAGCACGTTACACCTGGAGAAGTGGGGGAGGGATTGAGTTGCATAAGTGTCGGCTGGGGGACGGCGTCTGTCCCGTCCCGGGCCGGTTCTGCACCCCCACCCCCCACCTCGCCTCGTGCCGCCGCTCATCAGGATTTTCTTGCCAGGTTCGCGGGTCCTCTCGAGCACCAACACCGGTTCCCCTGCCTCCTTGGCGGCAAACAGGGCCGCGGTGAGGCCGGCAGCGCCCCCGCCGACGACACAGACACCGACGCTCTCCACCGGCGCTGCCGGGGCGTCGGAGTCGCCGACGGCGGCACGGGTTTGGACGTGGCGCCGCCGCCGTCCCGCCACGGCGTCGATTGCGTGGGGGTGGCGCGTTGCGCAGGCGGGGCAGGGGAAATAAGAAGGAAGTGTCGCGCGCGCCGCCGTCGCGGATGGCACCACCGCCGACTGCGGAACGGCGGCGCGGCGGCAGAGGCCCAGGCCCAGGCCCAGGGTTCGGCGCGGAAAGATCAGGGTGGCCGTTCGCATCGTTTATTCAACCTCCACCCTGATGATCTCCAGGCCCGAGCGACAAACGCGATGAGTTCTGTCCTCGAGAGACGGAGGGCTCGCTTTTGCTGACTTGTGTGCAGGGCGCCATCGTGGAGGCCAGCGGAGCCCCTCTCCTCCTTCACCCCGTCGCCACGCCGCCCTGGCGCAGACGCCTGTCTCCCGCTCGGATATTGTCGGGACCCCAGCTCACGAAGGGAAGCCCGGGTCCGTCTGTCGTTCACCCCGCCAGGGGGCAGCGGCGTCCCTTCCTGTCGCCGCGCCGGCGCGTGACGGCCGCGGCAAAATGGCCGCTGCCGCGGTTCTCGACTACGCCCTGGAGAACTTTGGGGTTGGAGACGTCGCTTGGTGGCGTCTCAGTCCGGATACTCCTTGGCTCTGGCCGGCGAGTTGTGGAGGGAGGCGTGAGTGTGAGAGGGGCCAGCTGTGCCCCAGGCGCCCAGCGCCACGCGGCGCCAGCGACTTCTCGCGGTCCCTCTGCTCTGAGAGGACGCGGTGCCCGAGTCGAGCCATCGGGAAAAAGCCTGTTTTTGCGGCCGGGACCGCGGAAAGTCCGCCCCGGCGGCGCTTCGCGTCAAGGGTCGGGGTCAAGGAGGCCGCACCCCTGCCCCCCGCCGAGCGCCGACGGCCGCCTCCACGTCCTCCCCCTTTCCTTCAGGTGCTGATTGTGGACCCCTCGGTCCACGCCCCCCTCGAGCTACGACGGCGCCCCCTGGAGCACGCCGTGTGCGTCATGCTGCTGGGGCCGCCCGACGTCGACACCCCCCGCGACGTGCGGGGGGCGACCGATGGACGAACAACGCGGGGCTCCGCCGCCGCCGCCAGCCGCGACACCGCTGGCGGCCCTCCACCGCCTCGCGACTTCGCGTGGGCGCAGCGCGGTAGCGTCTGCCCACTGCGTCGACTGCTGGGGGCGGACGTTGAGTCGAAGCTGGCCGCGGCGGGGCTGTCGATCGCAGCGCCTGTTCCCGCCGCAGGGACCAACGCCAACGGCGACCACGAGATGGACGATGACGCCCCGCCCCCCCCCCCCTCCCCGCGACCCGGCGCTTCATTCCCTCGCCTTGGCCGAGGCCTTGGCCCATGACAGCGGGGCGGAACACCTTCTGCCTCCCGAGCTGGACCTCACCGCGGCGGCCGACGCCCGCGGGTGGTGCCGAACGTGCCTCCGTCCCCTCCTTCCCCCCTCTTCCGCGGACGCCCCGCCTGGAGCCCCCCTCCCGCACGACGGCCGGTGCGGCCCCTGCGCTGACCGGATCCGCGATGATCAACGGTGTCCCGTTTGCTTAGACGCGTGGCAGCTGACGGACAAGGAGATGGCCCTGTGCGACGGTTGCGCCGGATGGGTCCACGCGCGGTGCGACCCCCGTGCGGAGGCGCTCGTCCGCGACCCGGACGCTGCGGCCGGGACAACGTTTCGGTGCCGCCGGTGCCGGGCAGGGCGTGAGGTGGCGTGGCGCCGGGGTGCCCTGCGACAGCTCTACCTCGACGCGGGGCTTGGGCACCTCTGGAGCGACCCGGACGTGGGGGAGTGGACACCCGACCTCGCTGCCCTCGACAAGAAGCCCCGCGGGGGTGGGGGTGGGGGGGTTAGCGGGGTTGGGGGAGATAGACGGCCGGCGCGCGTGCTCACCGGCCCCGACGGCGCCCCCGCCGGGACGGCTGCCGCTCTCGCCGCCCCCGCTCCGCTGCGAGGGCCCCACGTCGGCGCCGTAAGCTCTTGGGGTGTGGGGGGGCCGACGGACCCGTCGTCGGCCGCGGGCGCCAAGCCCGCGAATGCGGGTGCCGGCGGCGTCAGTCCCTCGGCCCACCGGTGTGGGGCCGACGGCGTTGTCGGCGCCCCTCCTACGCGCTTCGAGGCCTTCGTCTCCGCCTGGGTCGCGTCGGCGTCCCGGGGCGAGATCCACGGATACCCTGCACGCGGTCCCGTGAACGCCGTCGTCCGTGGAGCGACGGCGGCCTGGGCCGCAATGGACCCGACCGACCGAGCACGGCTCGGGGATCATGCCGTCCGCCGGTCGATTTTGGGGACGGGGGATAGCAACGACGACGAAGCCCTTCGGCTACGGCTGGCCCCGCCGCCGCAAGCCGAGCCTGCTGCGGGGCTCCGAGGGCCCTCGGCGCGCCTTTCGGTCAAGCGAGAGCGGGACGCGACCGCCGCGGCTGATGGGGGCGCCGCGCGCACCGCGGCCCCTGCATCCGTGGCTGCTACTGCTGCCGCGGATGCAGAGGCCGGGGGCTGGGCGTCGACATCCGGCCGGCCCAAGCGCGCCCGTGCTGCTGCCGCCGCCGTCTCCTACGGAGGAGGATACGCCGAACTTGCCGACTGGGGTGGCGGAGGGGGGCCAGCTGGGGGAGGGGGGGGGGAGACGCGCACGGTCACGGTTCGCTCGCGACCCTCGCCGGCCCGTCGGGCGCCGGCGCTGCGGCCCATCTCGTCCCCGACGGCGTTGCCGATCGCATCCCCGTCGAGTGCGCGGGAGTCGAGGCCATTTTCTTGCCCCGTCACGTCCGCATCCTGTGCGCCTGCCCCCGGTGTGCCGGTCGTGGGGGTGACGTCGTGGCCGTGGCATGGGCCCCGTCCCGCTGGGAGGCCCATGTCGGGTTGGACGCCGCAAAGAAATGGACAGCGTCCATTCGGGTCCGTCGACCGGGCGCGGCGGGCGTCGTGGGAGGAGGGGCCGGGATGACCTTGGGGAAGTGGCTCGACGCCGCGGGAGTCGGGAGGCCGGGACGGGGCGCGCCGGGGCTCGGCCGCGGCGCAGCCGACGGCGAGCCCGTCGGCGCACTGGGGCGCCACCTCCTCCTCGACGACGACAACTGCAGAGGAGGTCACCGCGGCGTCGGCAACGGCAACGGCGGAGGAGGTCAACACCAACCCTATCCAAACGCCACCGGTGCCGCGGCCGCCGCATTCGCCGCATCTCAGGAGGCAGAGCAGCACCTCCGACGCCCCCGCTCGGGCAACGCTGGACCGCCCGGCCGCGGCGCTGCCCTCGCCCAGCTCCATCTCCGCCTTCCCACATTAGCTCGCCCCTGGATGGCCGCCACCGCGGGGCTCTACCTCCCTGTGCGAGCCCTGTATGCCCCAGACCGATGCGCAGCGTGCGACGGCGACGTTGAGAGCGACAGCGACCCATTTGTCGTATGCGCAACGTGCCGGCTCTGCGTTCATGCCGGGTGCGGCGGGGTTGCCGAGTCCGACCGGTCTCCGAGGGCGGGATGGACGTGCTCACCGTGTGCGTGGCTCGCCGGTCCGGGCTTGCGGACGGGGGCCATGGGCGGGGGTGGGGGCGGGGCGGGGGCATCGGCGGTCGTCGATGCCGGCAGCGGCGGCGCCGCCGCCGGCGACAACGACCCCGACGACCGGGCCATGGCCCGGCCCCAGTGCTGTGTGTGTCCCGTCACTGGAGGGGCCCTGAAGCCGGCCACAGTGCCCGGGCTCTGGGTCCACCTGGCCTGCACCCACTGGATCCCCGAGCTTTTTGTCCAGGGCGGAGACCCCTCGATGGAGCCCGTCGATGGGGTGCCCACGCTGCCTCCCGAGCGGTGGGAGCTGCGGTGCTGCCTTTGTCACCAGCGAATGGGAGCCAAGATCCAGTGTGCACAAGACAAGTGCTGCACGGCCTTCCATCCGCTGTGCGCCCGGGCGGCTGGGCTCCAGATGCGGCTCGCCGAGACGCCAGGGGGGCAGGTCGAGCTCGAGGCGTGGTGCGGACGCCACCGGCCAGCCGACCCGGCGGGGTCTGGTGTCCGCCTTGGTGGGATCGGCTCGGCAGCGGGCAAGGCCGACGCGGCGGTTACTGCCAGCTTGGCCGATGGCACGGCCGACGGTGCCTTCACGGGTGCCTTTGCCAGCGTCGACGACCACGACCCGGCCCAGCCCTATAGGCAGCTGCCGGCTGCGCCACCTCCCCTACTGAGCGTCGGCTCGACGGCCCGGTCCCAGCCCCTGGACAGGCTCAAGCGAGCGGCCCACGGGACTGGAATGGGCCGCACAACCCTCGAGGGATTCTGGCTTACTAGGCCGGCAGTCAAACCCCCCGTCGCTGACATGGGAGACGGGGACAGGGGCCTCCGGGGGGGCGACGGCAATGAGGGTTCGGGGAGGGGGGGCTCTGGGGACAGGGGGCGGGGCAACGGAGCCGACGGTTCCGGCGCCTTGGCCTTCGACAAGGCCAGCAAGAAGGGGGGAGGAGGCGGAGGGAGGGGCGGCGGCGGCGGCAGAGGCGGCCCGAAGAACAGCGGGGGGCGGGGCCGCGGCGGCCGCCGTGCCTATCGGGGCGGCCAGTCCCGCGCCCCGCCCCCGCCTGACCTCACCCGCACCCCGCCTCCCATGGAGCAGCTCATCGAGCTGCCTCCCGGCCTGCCTGAGCGCGTCCACGTTGAGTGCAACGGTCGCAGGGCGATTCTCAACGTGCGAACGCAGGAGGTCCAATTCCGTGGCGCCACGATGACGGCGAGCCGCTTTGAGGCCGCCGCCGGCCGGGGCGACGCGAAAAAGTGGAAGCTATCGCTGACAACGACGGGCAAGGCGGCGCCCGATCCCGAAGATGATGAGGGACGAGACGGCAGCGGCGGCGTTGGCGTCGGCGGAGACACCGCCGATGGCAATGCCGACAGCGAGGCCGAAGCCCAGACCATCGCCGACTGGCTTGGCTCCATGGGCGTCGGATCGACCGAGATGCGCGAGTGGAGCCGCAACGCCGCCGCCCATGCCGCCGCCACGGCGTGGCAAAGAGCCAAGGCTGCTGCGGATGGGGTCCCCGTTAAGGCCGGCGAAGAGCCAAACGCCGGGCCTGAGGGACGGACGACGGCGCCGACCGCAACGACAACAGCCCCGCTGGCCCTGCCAACCGCCACTGATGCTCTTGTCAAGGAGGAGCCGACTGTCGCAGGAGTGGCGACGGCCGTCCCCGCGGCAGATGTGCGGTCGGCACCGTCGTCGCGCCCGGCATCACGGCCAGAGGGCTCTGCCGCACCGAAGGCCCTGCCCCGCGTGCCGAGCGTCATTGACGTCCGGATGGGCCTCGCGGCGTTGGAAAGTCGCCACGCGGACGACGACCCCGAGGACGGCAGCGGTCGAGAGACTGGGGGAGAGCACGCCTCGACGCCTCCCGCGGCAGGTCCCACCCCCCCCGCCAAGGTCGATGCCGGCGCCGACGGCCCAGCCGCACCCGCCTCGGCCTCGCTCCCGTCACCCACCCCGGCCGCCGCCGCCGGGTCGTATCGGGAGCTGTTGCGGCCAGCATCGGTTGCCACCGGGGCCCAGGGAGCGGACCCTGCCGAGGCCGCTCATCGCGGTCCCAGCCCCTCGGGCGTCTTTCAGCCGGGGGGGGGCCTCCCTGACTCCGCCCCAGCACTTGCCCCGGCCCAGGCGCGGCCCCAGCCTAGCGCCTCCCACGCTGTTGTCGTCGCGGGCACCGACGGCGTGGCGCCTGCGGGCCTCCCCACCGCCCCCCGCCCCCCAACAGCCCTTGCCCTCCCCGCTGCCTGGGGCGCTTGGGGCGGCGGAGGAGTGAGCAAGAGGGATCTTCAGCAGGATGGTTTCCCCTCCCACGACCACCACCATGGCCACATGCACGCCACGGGAGGTCACCCCTCGGAGGACTTGTTGGCGGCTCTGCTGTGGCGCCCGGCATCCGTCATTGACCCCAGCCTCGCAGCCCTCGGCCTCGGCGCTGCCGACACACCGGGCAACGGCTGGCCCTCACACCTGTCGCCTCTCAATGGGGGGAAGCAAGGGGTGAACCCCAGTGGAGAGGGCGTCGTCCCGGTGGAGAAGGCGCCCGTCCCGGCCCCGGCGGCTGGCGTCACCTACGGGCGCCCCGGGTCAGTCGTCCCCGCCGCGGCCCCGCTGGGCGCGCCGCCGTTGGCAAGCGCGCGGGCCTCGCTGGCCGCGGCTGAGGAGGCCCTTCTTGTCGATCACCCACGCGCCGCCGTCGGACGTCGGGTGTCGGTGTGGTGGCCAGACGACAACCGGTGGTGGGCGGGCGTCGTGCACTCATACGACCCTCTCCAGCGGAGGCACTTGGTTGTGTACGGCGACGACCCGGTGGCGGAGGCCGAGGAGGAGGACCTGGCCGCCGAGCGCCGCGCCGGCCGTGCGCGGTTCGACCCTCCGCTGTCGGACCTTCTGCTACCGTCGGCCGCGACGGGGACGGCTGGAATGGGAGGCGACGGGGGCAGCTCAGCGGCCGGGGCGGGCGGGCTGGGCCGCATGGCAGCGCGACTTCTGGCGGCGTCGCTTCTCCGCCCTGCCTCTGCCATTGACGCATTTGCCCTGCTGTCTACCCAGGCGGCACGCGGCCTTACGCCAGCGCCCGTCGAATCGACCGCCCGGGTCCCTCCTGCCAAGGACGAGGGCGGCAACGCCGGTGGCACGGTTTCGGCGACTGCCGCAGCCGAGACCGTGTCGACCCTGCCGCCCGACATGCGTCCTGACCCCGACCGGCCTGTCGTCAGTCCTGTCGTGGGCCCTGAACGCATCGGGCACAGGATCGAGATCTGGTGGAAGGACGACAAGTGCTTTTATCCCGGCGTCGTCCAGGGCTACGTGCCCAGCCAGGAGACCCACGTCATCCTCTACGACGACGGAGAGGCCGAGGAGCTCGACCTGTCCCGCGAAAGGGTGAGATGGCCAGGAGACCCTGTAGTGATGACCACGACCGTCGACGACGACGGATTGTCACGCGACAAGGACGGCAAGATGGGGGAGGGCGACGGCGGCAATGGGGCGCCCGATTGGATGACAGGCGACTTCGGTGGTGGGGTCGGCGCGGTCAACGGCGCCCCCGAGGAGGTGCGCATCGTGTGCGGCGCCCTTCGGGGCACCTTCCGGGTGGGGCAGATGTGCGTCGTCGTCGAGGGGGCCGTGGGGGGCGCCGCGGGGCGTCGGGTGTCCCCCACCGAGTTCGAGCGCCTTGCCGGCAAGGAGTCGAGCAAGAAATGGAAGGCGACGGTTCGGGTGATGCGACCCGACGGCACGGCAGGGCAGGCCATGGGCGACTGGCTTGCCGACCATGGCCTGGACGTGCCCCGGGCCAACGCTGCCGCCGGTGGCGGCGGGGGACGTTGGGGCGGCGGGGGCGCCGGTGGCGGGAATCGAGGCAATCCGCGGGCAGGCCGCCACCGCGATGGGTGCAGCTGCGTCATCTGCGGGCAGAGCCGCCTTGAGAACGACCGCAATGGCCCCCTCGGCCCGCGGTCGGGCGGCCGACACCGGGCCGATGCGGGCGCCGTCGGCCATGCTGGCCGTGGTGCCGACGGTGACGGCGTCCGCACCGGCCGCCGGGCCTTTGTGCACGCATGCGCGCAGATCCCGGGCGGGCCTCGGCGGCGGCCTATCGCCGAAGCACCCGACAGCCGCGCCCTGTCCTGCTCCGACTGGACGGCCCGGGTGGCGCGGGCGGCGGCGGAGTGGGACGCCCGGTCGCGGGCCGACATAGCGGCACGGGCGCGCGCCGAACTGGCAGCGCGCGAGGTCGAGCGGGCGCAGGAGAAACATGAAGATAAGACAGGGGATAAAAAGATGGAGGCCGACGGAAACGACGACGAGGAGGGGGGTCCGCCCGGCCTTCCCGCGGGCCTGCCGCCCCTGTCCAAGCCGCTCGAGGCGCTACCGACTGTCGTCGATGCGGCCGCTGCCCTGCTGGCCCGGCGGCGCCGCGAGGCTGCCAACGCCGCCCGCGCCGTCGCCGACGCCGCCCACGCCGTCGACGAGCTCGACGTTCGTGGGCGCAACGCCGATGCGCTAGGGGCGCAGCTCGAGGACGAAGTCGCGGCTTTCCATGCATTGGCCGAATCGCTGGAAGTGCGGCGGACTTCTGCCGAGCGCCGCGATGCCGAGCTGGCCCCACGTCAGGCGGCTCTCGCCGTCACTTTGACTCTCCAATTGGCCGAGCTAACGGGATTGACCCAGGAGCAGGTCGAGGCGGGGGTCACGGTGCCCATGGTGGTGCGCCCGGTCGAGGACGCGGGGGCGGATGCCAAGGGAGGGGCCTCGTCACACCTCGAGGGTGTCGTGCAGCACGTCGCGCTGGGCCTTCTGGCGCCATGCTACCAACTCGAGGTCCTGCCTGTCCTGGTGGCCACCGAGCTCGAGCGGTCCCGCATGCGCGTCGAGACGGCCGCGGCCCGCCTAACCGAGGCGCGGGCGGCGTCGGCTGCGAGCCGGACGCGGCTCCGTGAGGCCGAGCGGGCACTCGAGGCTGCCCACGACGAGGCCGACGGCGGTGGCATCAAGGTCGTCAAGGGGAATGGCGCGAACGACGACGGGGACGCGGCGGTCACCCCTGTGGCTCCCCACGACACCGGGGTCGAGAATGCCCGGCGCCTCGCGGCCATGCTTGCCGATGAGCGGAGGAAGATTGCCTTTGGCAAGTCGGGCGTGCACGGGTGGGGCCTCGTGGCCCGCGTGCCCTTCTCCGCTGACACATTCGTCACCGAGTACCGCGGAGAAGTCGTTCGACGCGACACGGCCGACGCCCGCGAGGCGCGCTACCGATCGGCTGGCGTGGACTGCTACCTCTTTGGCCTCGACGAGCGCTTGGTCCTCGACGCCACCGAGCGGGGGCACGTGGCACGCTTCGTCAACCATTCTTGCGCGCCGAGGCGAGTTCGGAGGGGGACGAGATTACCCCGCCCTTGCTCCCGCCGCCATCTCCTTCGAGAGCTGCCCCCCCCTACCGCCCTCCCTCACCCCCATCCCCCCCTTCCCAGTCTCTACGTCCGGGCCGTGACGGCCACGGACACGACCACGGGCGCGTCGCGAGAGCACCTTGTCTTTGTCAGCCGCACCGACGTCCGGGCGGGGCAAGAGCTTACCTTCAACTACCGCTTCTCGCCGGACAAGGGGGGGGAGAGACTTCCCTGCGACTGCGGCGCGCCCGGCTGCTCTGGGTACATGAACTGAGGGGAGGGAGGGAAGAAAGAGCGAGGAGGGGGGCGGACGTACCTCTCTGCGACGACGGCCTCGACACGCGCCCTGGGCGCCCGCGACGATGGCCTTGACGAGCGACCGGGGCGTCTCCCGAGGGGCCATCTATTTCCCGCAGTCTCGGGCTCGGGCATCGGCCTGAGCCGCGGCTCCCGCTCGGCCCGGGAGGTAGGGGGGTGAGGGCATCTGAGCCTTCTCTCTGCTTGCTGCGGCGCCCCCCCCCCGTCTCGACATCACTGGGCGTCAGCCCGCCCGCCACATCGCCCTCTCGCCCTCTCTCCCACCTTCGTATGGCGCGCTCCTCCTCGTCGCTCGGCCTACTCCGCCAGGGGGCCGCGCTCCTGCTCCGGCGCGGCTCTTCGACGTCCGGGACGTCATTCCGGTGGGTCCAAGGGACGCAGGCGAGCATTCATCGTGAAAGCGACGTCCGGTGGGGACCGGAGCGGCGCCTCGTTCGTCGTGTTCGGGCAGCGCCCCACCGGCTCGCCTCAGCCGGTGGTCGTTGTTTGTCCTCATCCCGCGCTCCTCTCCTGGAGGCTCGACCCCGTTCCGACCCCCAGGCGACAGAATTATTCGGTAGCCACGCTGTCAAGGCCGCCTTATTCCGGCAGGCGCCCCCGGTGCTCCGCTCCTTCGCCGTGCAGGCCGAGGAGGTGTCCACGTCGAAGTGCACGTTCCCCGAGGGCACCAAGGGCCGCCAGCCGAGCCCCCCCGGCCCGTGCGACTGCCCCGGCGTCTCCGACTCGGTCGACCGCGTCCCCGACGTGGTGGTACGCTACCACCCGTCTCAGGTAGACGCGTTCATCGCCCTGGCCGACGCCGCCGAGGACGCGCTGCCAGGCGTTTTCGTCGACGGGTTTGAGGACGAGGACGCGGGAGACGAGGGCTTGTTCTCTGTGGCATTGGGGGGGGAGGGAGGTAAGGCCGTGGCCAAGGGAGTGCCCTCGGACGTCGACGAGTTGGTCCAGGATGTGGGCAAGGCGCTCGCGGCGTCGGGGTGGAAGCCCGCGCAGTGAGAGTGGGATAAGCAGCGAGCAAACGGGATAAACGGCGGGGAAAGGGAACCCCGACCCTGGCAGCGGCACCGGAATCGGAGCCGGAGAGAGTGGCGGCAGAGGCAGCCGGATAGGCACCGCCAGAGACAGCGGCAGCAGCAGAGGCAGAGGCAGCCACCTGCGGAGGTCAAACGGAAGGGCGTGGGAGGAAGGAAGTGGTGGACACCAACGGAGGGAAAAGTAGCCGCACCCGACAGCCCTCTCCCTAACGGTGTCAAGGCGGCGGTTCGACTGGGACAAAGGGTGAGTCGAGCCCTCGCGAGCGGAAGCCGGGGGATCGGTGGCCGACACCCGGGCCTTGTCGGCCACGACCACCAACGTCCCGAAAGCGCCCGGTGCCGCGTCGAGCCACACAAAGCGAATGACGCAGTGGCACGGCAGCATCGAGCCTCTCGATCGATTCCGCTGGGGTCCGAGCCGCTGGGTCGGGAGACGGCGGCGACGGCGGCCGAGGACGGCCGTCTAACCCGGTCCTTCGGCGCGCGCCGAGGCACTTTTACGCCACGCTACACATTTTAACGTGTTTTTGACGACATGAACTTGGTATGACCGTAGCTTTATCTTGTTTGTGACCCGTCTCGTCTCGTTTTCGGCCCGTCAACCGTCGCCGTCAGAGCCTAGGTCGACGCCGCGACGGCGGCCACCGGCGGCCGAGGGGCCCTCGTCCCGAGGTCGCGCTCCCGCCTCCGTCGCGCGGCCCCACTCCCCTTGCCCATCGTCGCGGTTGGCGACGGCGGCGGGGTCAGCCGACGGGGCCCTCGGCATGACGCGTCCGAACCGTCCGGCCTCGGTCGCGGCCCCGACGCCCTGGCCCGCTACGCCCCCCTCGCATGACCGGCCGCAACAGTCAGCTCTGTCGACGTCTGCCTCCCACCTCCGACCTCTCGCCCCACCGACGTCCCCCCCTCCACAACCACCCCCAGGGCGTCCGTCTGTCCAAGATGGGCCGCTCCAAGGGCGCCGCGGCTGCCGGTTCAGTGAACGTCCCCGCGGACGACGCCGGCAAGACGGCCCTGGCCGCGCAGTTTCAAAAGGACGGAGGAGCCGCCTTCCACAAGCGGCAGTGGGTCCAGGCGCTGTCGGCGTACGACACGGCCCTGAGCCTGCTGGGCGCCACAGCAAACGGGGGCGACGCGTCGGCCCGCGCCGTCCTCCACTCGAACCGCGCCGCTTGCTTTCACAAGCAGCTCAAGCTGACGGAGACGATCCGCGAGGCCTCCGAGGCGCTGCGCTTAGACCCCAGCATGGCGAAGGCCCAGTACCGCCGGGCCCAGGCGTCCGAGGCCGCGGGCTACCTCCAACTGGCCCTCAACGACTACAAAGGCCTCGCCGATTTACCCGGGGGCCCCGCGCTGCTCAACGGCAAGGAAAGACACGTTGCCGACCTCGAGACGAGGGTCAAGGCCGACGGAGCCCTCTCGGGCCTCGCGGCACGGCAGGTCAACGAGCAGCGCGCCGAGCTCGACCGGCAGCGCGAGCGCGAGCGGCAGGAGCAGGCGGCGCAGCAGCAGCAGCAGCGGGCTCTTCCGCAGGAGGTCAAGCTCGTGCACAAGGGGGACGTTCGCGTGTGGCGGTTCGCGGCGGGCGAGGCCACGTTCGCTGCATTGCTTGACACTGCCCGGACCAAGTTCCCCGGGGCGTGGCCGTTCAAGCTGACGAGCGTCGACGCCAACGGCGAGACCATCACGCACACGTGCCGGGACGACCTCTCGGCCGCGCTGGCGCTCGCCCGTAAGCAGGCAGTGGACGCCGCTCGCGCCAAGAACCTCGACACGCTGCCGTCCCTCCCCGCCGCCCGGGTCGAGCTCGTCTCTTGCCCCGAGGCCGATGCGCCGACGCCTCCGGAGGACGAGGCCCGGTCCCTCGACCACGTCAAGCAGTTCCGCAAGGCCGTTTCGGAGGCCCAGGCGAGCCGGTCCTCTTCTCTCTCCCTCCTCTTCCCTCTTTTTTATCTCTCGCTCTGTCTCCTCTGTTCTCCTCGAACCCTCCCCCGACGCCCCCCCCTTCTCAACATCCCCTCTCCCCCCCCAGCGGGCCAGCACTGAGGCCCGCATCGCCCAGATGCGCGCCGAGCGGCAGCAGGTGGCCTCTCCCGGCTCCGAGCTCGTCGAGATCGATAGCTGGGTCGTCCAGTTTGCACAGTTGTTCCGGGACGCCCTGTCCATCGACCCCGACCGCCACGTCGACCTCCAGCAGGAGGGCTGGGACCGGGTCCAGCGGGCGCTCGATCAGAGTCTCGTGTCCGACGGTGCCCCCGCCCTCTTCGAGAAGGGCATCGACAAGTTCCGCGAGGTCATTGCATTGGGGCACATCAACTGGGGGCACGCCCACTCCGCTTTGGCGAGAAAGCATCTCGAGGACGCGTCCCGGCGTGGCGTGCGGCCCTCGTCCACTCCGTCGGACCCCAGTCTGATCAAGGCCTCGGCCGAACTTGACAAGGCTGCCAAGCGCATGCAAGAGGCCATGGAGATCAAGCCCGACTTCTACGACGGGGCGGTGGGAGCGGGACAGGTTTGTTTCGAGCGCGCCAAGCGAGTCGGGGTCGAGGGGGGGACAGAGGCAGCAGAGGGGCGCTGGCCACGCTCTCGGACCCTTCTCTGTCCTCCTCCCTCTCCGGTGTTCTCTCGTGGGATCCCTCTCACCCCTCTCCTTCTCCTCGTCTCTCCTCACCCCAGGCTCGCCGCCGGACTCCTGCTGACCAATCCCGCCACCAC